>OHAU01001803.1_pt1 | contig 22947 bp, 20 predicted proteins | sample 1577181 | NCBI WGS metagenome assembly OHAU01 (sample SAMEA3541472, study PRJEB24748) | human gut metagenome | biome: human gut; feature: human-associated habitat; material: faeces | place: China | collected 2012 | reverse complement strand
CCAAATACCTTTAATATTTCTTCTATTTTTATATTTTTAAATTCTCTTCCTCTGTCTGTGTGAAATATTTTTATACGATTTAGTGGCTGCCTTATTGAGTAAAATGCTTCTGCTACTAGATTTGCATCTTTGTTTTTACCTGATGAGTATCCTATTATTTCACGGCTGTTTAAGTCTATTATTAAACATATATAATTCCATGTTTTTCCTACTCTTACATATGTTAGGTCGCTTACTATTGCTTCTAAATAGTCTCTATTGTCAAATTATCTATTTAAAAGGTTAGGGATGTCTTCTTCGTTGCATTTGGATCTTATTACTTTATATTGTGCTACTGTATAGTTTGAGACTAGGCCATTTTTCTTCATTATTCGTCCTATTTTTCTTCTCGATATTTTATATCCAATTTTCCCTAGTTTTTTTTATTTTGCGTGTTCCGTAGTTGTTTCTACTTCTTCTGAATATTTCTTTTATTTCTTCTATTAGTTTTTCATCTTCATCTAATTTCACATCTTTTTCTTTGTTCAAATGATAATAGACTAAACTTCTTGTGACCCCAAGTAGTCTACACATTGCACTAATGCTATATTTATCTCGGTTCGAGATAATGAGGTCTATTTTTTGCCTAACAGTAGTGCAGCTTGCTTTAAAATATCATTCTCCATTTCAACCTGTTTCAATTTTTTACGAAGTCTGATTATCTCTTTTTGTTTCGCATCCACATTATCAAAATGGTTACTCTAAGCAGCACACCAACTATTTATTTTTTGAGTTTTAAACTTTGGTAGAAGTCTTGAACTCCTTATATTTACATAACTATTTGCCTCTATCACTATTATGACACGAAACCCCGCACAATGATCTAAAATTTTCAATTCTAACAAGTCTTTTTCAGTATTTTTAACTTCATAAAAACCTCTTTGGCAATAATGCCTAATTCTTCTTTAGTTGTTAAAATTTTTTATTTTACCATCATCGTTCCCCTGATTTTCAATTAATCTTCTTAGGTTATATAAGAAGTACATATCTTTTTAATCTTAAAGTTTTTAAGTCTTAATTTTTAAATTTTCAATCTTAGATATTATTTAAATCATTCCAAAATGCTCTAAAGCATCTTCGATTGCTTTTTCTTTTTCTTCTGGGCAATTTGGCACTCTTTGATTTTCTTTCTTACTAAAATTATAATTTTCTCTCTCTATTAGACCATGTTTCCTTTTTATTTGTGCAATATATAGGCTTGAAACTTTTAGTCCGTATTTATCTAACACATACTTTTTAATTTCTCCATAAGTTGCGTCTTTTGAAAAGTCAATTTCAGATAATTCATCTTCCCCTATTTCTATATCTAAATGATGTTCTGTATTTAGTTTGGACAACAGAGCTACCGTCTCAACATGTGTTGTCCATAGGATAGGAACACAAATTATTGACCTCGTCGCTTGATTGAGGATACAATTTATTCTCAGTTTCCTCATTAACTTCCTTAGCATTTTTTCTTCTGCTCTTAAATAATCTTCCGTCCTGAGAATCCTTTTTACCTGTCTTATATATGATAGTAATCATCGCAGGATCAATTTCGCCTTCATCGTTAGTTCCCCCAATGATGATTTTATCCACTATACTTTCAAATACAGCTCTATCAAATTCCTCAAGATATTTATTGGATTCAAGTAATTTTTTAAATCCCTCAAGCCTTTTCTTCAACGCTTTTTCATCAGTGAGTGTTACTTCTAAAGTTCTTTTTTCTGCAAGTAATTTCTCTTTGCTAATAGCTATTTCATTATACTTGTCCTGATATATATCCATGCTGATTGACTCATTCAGCCTTAACTCAACAAGATCCTTTTCTTTTTTTAGTATCTTATCAAGTTGATTACTTATCTTCTTCAGGTCTTTAGATAAACTGTTATCTTTCAATTCTTCTTCAACAGTTTTAAGGAATTCATTGGTAATTTCCACATTATTGTGGCATACCTGACGATAGCTTTCCATAAATGCTTTTTCTATGGCTTCTTCTTCAATCCCTTTACTATGCGGACAATACTTCTTTCCGTTTTTAGTAGCATTGACACACTGCCATATAACTTTTGTATATTCTGAACTCGAATGCCAATTTCTTCTTGAAAGATTATGACCGCAAAATCCACATTCAAGCATACTGCTAAAAGCATATTTTCTTGAATACTTTTCTCTCTTACCGCCATTATTAGCAACGGTATTTCTGTTTTTTGACCTTCTTAATCTAATACCTTGAGCTTTTTCAAAATCTTCTTCCGAAATGATTGGTTCGTGATGGTTTTCTATATAAAACTTATCCTGTTCTCCGAAATTATCCAATCTTCTCTTTGAAATAGGATCAACCGTATAGGTCTTTCCCATCATAAGATCCCCTTTATATTTTTCGTTTTTTATGATTCCTAAAACAGTTGTTTCAGTCCATCTTTTATTTCCTCTTGGCGATAAATATCCTTGTTCTTCCAGTTCTCTGGAAATTACCATACCGCCAACACCTTCAATGTATCTTCTAAAAATATATCTTACAATCTCAGCTTCTTTTTCATTGATAGAAATGCTTTTAGTTTCCGGATCATAGTCATAGCCTAAACACCCTTGAAAGCCGACCATTTCTCCTCTTTCCATCTTCATTCTCAAACCTTTTTTGACATTGGCTGAAATGTTCTCTACTTCCTGTTGAGCAACTGAACTTAAAATTGTTAAAAGCAACTCACCGTCCATTGTTAAGGTGTTTATGTTTTCTTCTTCAAAAAAAACTGCAACATTAAATTCTTTCAGCTTTCTTACATACTTTAAGGTATCTAATGTATTTCTCGCAAATCTTGATATAGACTTTGTAATTATCATATCTATATCGCCATTCATACAGTCATTTATCAACCTTTGAAAGTCAATTCTTCGATCAACCTGTGTTCCTGTTATCGCTTCGTCAGCATATATTCCGGCAAGAGTCCACTCGTTATTCTTCTGTATAAATTCTGTGTAGTGTTCTACCTGAGAATTATAGCTGTTAATCTGATCTTCGGTATCCGTACTAACTCTGCAATAAGCTGCCACTCTCTTTATTGAGCGTTCAACACAGCCTGATGCAGTTCTTTTCAGTGTGGTATCACCTTTAATAACTTTTACATCTTTCTTCACTGCATCCGCCTCCTTTTTTGTATCTTTCTATGCAGTCTTATTATACCACACTTGCAAAACATTATAAATATAATTCTGTTGAAATGTTGTACTTTTTCATCAGTTTTAACTTTATCTTCCTGTATTCAATATCATTTAGTAAATGTTTGGACAGCAAGATAGATAGCATAGATAATTGGAGGCTATATTTTAGTAATTCGTTATTCATTCTAAACCCTCCTCGTTAAAAATCATTTTTAAGTTTTATGACATTGGTAGGTGCTTGGCAGCAACATAGGAATCTCACCTCCGCCCCTTATTAAGACGAGCCGGCTTAAACTATTGAAGTATCATTATCACTACTTGTATCACCGAACAGATTGCCACCTCTGTTTTTTATGTATTCTTATTTATCGCTCACTTTCTTGTATCCTTGGCTAACCCAGTATTCATAGAACCGAAATTGCTTTCAGCAGAAAGGTCATGGCGTAAGTCATAATTCTCCACAAGTAGATAAAGTCCTACCTTGGTCTATTCAGTTGTCAAAGATCAATATTTGAAAGGAATTATTTTCTTTACATTTTCCTATTTGCCATAAGCAGGCTTTTCTCTTATTGAATAAAGTAAAGGAGGTCAAACTCCCCTTCACTTTACATAAGGAAAATTTGACCCCTTTGGTTACCGAAGTTTTAAAGTTCTTCGATGAATTTTTTCAGCTTTTCAAGAATTTTGTTTCTTCTTTTGATTAAAGCCGGATGAGTAATACTTTTGAGCTTTGCCACTGAGCGAACCGTTTCTCGTTGAAATACAAACGCTCTATGATGTCCTTTTCCTCATCGTTTAGTTTTGATATAGCATTTCTGACTGCCTCAATCATCATCTGTGTTTCAACAATCTTTTCTACATCAACGCTTTCATCAGCGATGTTATCTATAAAATGTCCATCATGATCCAATGATGAAAAAAAGAGCAAGTGGTTTTTCCTGTCCACCTGCTCTAAATACTTCTCGTGTTCTCTTTCTCGCCAGTAGACTTTGTATATCTGCTCACTGACTTTTACCTTTTCTCCTCTGACATAAAGGTAATATTCTCTTGCCATAATGTTTCCTCCATTCTTTTTTTGTCTGCTTGTTTTCAGGCAAAAAAAGGAGGACTCCTGCATCTTGGCATAAGAAGTCCTCTAAAACGAAAGAAACTTGTTCTTCCTTTAATTATATTTAATTGTTTAGACAAGCATATGGAAAGACAAATAGCTATAAAGCTTATAGGAAAAAGGGCTATTCTTATTGTGTTTTATTCTTTCAAATAAATATATAGACTTTTCCATTTCTATCCCTCCATTTTATAGCTAACTATTTCCCATAAATTAAATCCTTCTAATGTTTCAAATTCCAAACACCTAATAAGAAATTTTATGCTTGAACTTTTTCTTTCCCCATTTTATTCAGTTCCCCAATCATCATGAGAATGCCAACAACAATCATAATGAAATCAACGAGTGGCTGCGTGAACCATACTGCTTTTATTCTAAATACCATTGGCAAAAAGATCATTGCAGGAACAAATAAGAATAACTGTCTAAGCATAACAATAGTACCGGCTTTCTTTCCGTTTCCGATTGATTGGAAGAAAGTAACAGTCATAACCATTACTCCATACAAGATAAAGACGGAATAGAACAATCTAAAATTTCCAACCCCTTGTGCAATGATGTTTGCTTCTACACCAAATAGCGAAAGTATCTGACTTGACAGCAATAGGGATGGAACCCAAAAGATTCCTGCAAGAACTAAACCGCCAATAGAAAAGACCTTCATAGCTTCTCTTACTCTGTCATACTGTTTTGCCCCAAAGTTTGTTCCAACAACAGGTTGCAAGCCTTGACTCATTCCCCAAAGAGGAATAAATGAAAAGGCATATACACGAAGTGATGCCGCCATCAAAATTCCATTGGTATCTCCGCCATACTTAAATGCCATTTTATAAAGCATAGTTTGTTGTATCATAAATAAAAGCTGCATCATCATAGCTGATGATCCTACCCCAAACATTTCTTTTTTTATTTCCGGATCAGACTTTATCTTATGGATTTTAACAACTTTACTCTTTTTCAAGAAATAATGTAGTGTTGCCACTGCCTGAACAAATTGTGCTGTGATGGTTGCAAGGGCAGCACCTTCAATCGCATATTCACCCATAACAGTCATTAAGATAGGGTCAAGAATAATATTCAATAATGCCCCAAGTCCCATAATCGTCATAGCTTTTTTCATCAGTCCTTCACCACGCATAACCATGTTTGCGGACTGTGTGAAGTTTACAAATAGAGAGCCTATAAAAATCACTCTAAGGTATCTAATACCATAGGCTTTGATTTCACCTGTTGCTCCAACCATAGACAAGAAATGTGGAGCAAGAAGTATTCCTCCAACTGTAATAATTACAGAGAAGAAAATCACCCAATAGATTAGGTTACCCATAATTTTATCTACAGTTTTTTGATCTCCTTTACCGATTGCTCTTGAAAGTACAGATGCAGAACCTACACCAAGTAAAGTTGAAACACCGCTATTAAAAAAGGTAAGTGGCATTGCAACGCCGCAAGCAGTCATTGCTGTTTGTCCTATAATTTTCCCTGCAAATATACCATCCATTAACGGATATAGACCGATTACTATCATTCCGATAACTGCCGGAATAGATAACTGAAAGAGTAAATCTATCGGTCTTTTGGTTAGTAATTGTTCTTTCATATCTTGTTTCATACTAAAACTCCTTTCTAAAAATTTACTATTCTATTATCCATCCGATTGCTTTTTTCCTTTGGGAAATAAATTGTTTGTAAATATCAGATTTTTCGAGTAGCTCCGCATGGGTTCCAATATTTTCTATCTTACCCTTATCCATCACAAGAATTTGATCAGCCCCTTGAATTGTCTCAAGTTTATGCGCAATGACAAGAACTGTCTTTCCCTGCAATAGATTTCTTAATGCGGACATAAGCTGTTCCTCATTTTCAGGATCAACACTTGAGGTTGCTTCATCAAGAATAACGATTCGGCTCGGTTTCAACATTGCTCTGGCAATAGAAATTCTCTGTCTTTCGCCTCCTGATAAATTAGAACCACCTTCTTGTAAAACAGTTTCATAGCCTTCAGGTAGATTCATAATAAAATCATGGCATTGTGCCTGTTTTGCAACTTCTATCACTTCCTCATCGCTTGCATCTGGATTTCCAAACTTTATATTGTTTTTTACGGTATCATCAAAAAGGTACACATCTTGAAAAACAAAAGTGAAATCAGAAAGAAGACTATCATATTGAAAATCTTTTACATTATTTTCATCAATTAAAATTTCTCCGCTATTCACATCCCAAAATCTTGCAATTAAATTACAAAGTGTTGTTTTTCCGCTGCCTGACCCACCTACAATAGCTGTAGTCTTTCCTTCAGGAATAAAAACATTGATATTTTCAAACAAAGGCTTTTCATCATACGAAAAATGTACATTGTTTAGACAAATTTCTGCTTTTCCTATTTCCGTTATAGTCCCTTCTGAAATTGTTGGAAGTTCACGAAGTTTTGCTATTTCATCTAAATTTTGGACTGCCACACCTCTTATATTTTGCATACTTCCTGCCATTTCAAAACCGGCAAATACAATAAAGCTTGATACAATTAACATAACTGCTTTGTATGGTGTAATGTCTCCAGAACAAAATCGTACAACAGCTGAGAAAATAATTGCACAAACACCCAATTTAAAAATAGATAGAAAAATCAGAACAGCAGGTGCAACAGTTTTCTCGACATTGATAAATCCCTTTCGATTTTCAAGAATACTGTTATCTAATTCAGCTATCATTTCTTTCCCTTTTCCAAAGGATTTTATAACACTAATACCTTTAACATATTCCAAAGTAGTTGCATTTAAGTTGATTTTTAACACTTGTAATTTCTTGGTTAGTTCATCTGCTTTCTTTTGGAACAAGGCATTAGTCAGCATTCCTAATAACAAGGTTACTAATATAATTAACCCTGTAACAAAATCAAAAGGAAGCATAAAAAGTGCCATTATTGTCGTTTGGATAACTCCCACAAAAAGTGTTTCTATTATATTTACTCCTACCGTTTCAAGCTCACCGATTATTGTCGTTAATCCTCCGGAAATAGTTCCAAGACGATTACTGTTAAAGTAACCCATATTAACTCGTTTTAATTGATCTCCGATATATAATCTGTTCTCTGCTCCCATATTATAAGTAGCAATGTACTTGTTACGGTCTGCCAAATAACTGCACAACACTTTCCCTACAACGCTTAGCAATGCTACCCCAAAGACAATATATACATCTTGTATAACAACAGCTCTATGCTCAAAAATGTTTTGAAATACTCTAAGCAATAAAAGCATAATCGCTCCAAGTGCAACACCTTCAAAAATACTTTTAAGAACTTCAAATAATAACATTCTGCTGATTTTAGAGGATTCTTTTCCTGCAATCATATACAATTTCTTAATTAGCTCTTTCATTTATATCACCTCCGCTTTTTGATATGCACTAATGTGGGATTTCCACATTTTTGCGTAGGTTTCACTTTTATCAAGAAGTTCTGTATGACTACCTTGAGCTTCTATTTCTCCGTTTTTTAGTACAATAATTTTATTGGCATGAACAATTGTAGAAAGTCTATGAGCAATCATAATCACCGTTTTATTTTGGACCAATGCATCTATAGATTTCTGAATTTCCGCTTCATTGTCCGGATCAGAATAAGCAGTGGCTTCATCCAAAACAACAATAGGGCTGTCTTTTAATAATGCTCTTGCAATTGTAATCCTTTGTCTTTCTCCACCAGAAAGATTATTTCCAGCTTCACCGACGATTGTGTTATATCCATTTGGCAAACTCATAATAAAATCATGGCAACTTGCTTTCTTGCATGCCTCTTTAATTTCTTCTATACTTGCATTCGGTTTCGCTAATTTCATATTCTCTAAAATGCTTTTTCTGAAAAGATAATTTTCCTGTGAAACATAAGTAACAAGATCCATATTTCGTTCAAGTGAAAGGTCTCTCACATTCACATTCCCTATGCGAATTTCTCCACCATCAACATTCCAGTATCCTGCAATCAATTTTGCAATGGTAGATTTTCCACCTCCTGAATACCCAACAATCGCTGTAAGTTGATTTTCTTCTGCACTAAAAGATAAATTATTAAAAACTTTTTTTTCATTGTTATAGCCGAAGTTTACATTTTTAAAATCTATACTATAAGAGGATATTTGTTGATTACTGTCTCCTCTTTCAAGTTCTGGCAAATTCATTACCGCTTTTATTTCATCAATTACAACTCTTACATTTGCCATAGTATCCATATGGCTCATCGCCTTAATTAAAGGCTTATAAGTAGCATATGATAAAAGTACGCACATGATTAAAATCCCAACAGATATGCTTCCCTTTAAATATAAGAATAACGAAACTGGCAAAACAAATAATAAAGTAGAAGGAAGAATTTCCATTGCAGCTGTCATATAGAAACAAACACTTAAATACCAATTTAGCATACTGTCTCTATTCTTATTAACAGCGTCTACAAATTTCCCATAAGAAGAAGCTGATTTATTAAAAGCCTTTATAACCTGAATTCCTCTTATATATTCAACAGCTGTGGTGTTCATGTTTTTAGCAGCTTGTTGGTAGTTACGAGATTTTTCTTCGTATCCACCCATCATTAAAAAAGAAAACAATGCGCCAAGAGGAAGCGTTATAAGATTTGCAAGACCTATTCTCCAATCAAGTACAAATACTGTTATAACTAATACAATTGGAATAATAACATTGGCAACAACTTCTGGAATCACATGTGCAATAGGTTGTTCCATTTTATCAAGAGTTTCAACCATAAATTGTGTCCATTCTCCACTACTCTTTTTTTCAACTTCTCCCATAGATAATCTGCTTATCTTTCTCGTAAGTTTCTTTCTTTCATCTTCGATAATACGGAAGGCAAGATTATGAGAAGTCAGTGTTGAAATCTCATGAAAAATAACACTTCCTAAAAGTCCGCTTAAAATTATAAGCATTGGTGCTTTATAAACCAAAAAATTTGTATTCCCCATTGCTATGTGTTCAACAATTTTTGCCATTGCAAAATAGGGTAAAACGCCACAAAGCACCCCTAATACTGCGACAAAAACTGCTAAAAAAATTTGTCCAAAATGTTTCTTTAACATACCTGTTTTCGCCTCCTAAACATTCATTGACTTCAATAAATCTTCTATGTTTTTCAAATAATAATCTTCTGTAATTTCTCCTCTATCAAGTTTTAAGATTCTATTGCAAGTTCTTGCAACAAATTCGATATCATGTGAGATAATGAAAAATTTCGTCCCATTTTTTTGTTGTTCCTCAATTAAAGTTCTAACCTTCTCCATACTATTAAAATCTAAGCCGGATGTTGGTTCATCTAAAATAATCATTGGAACATTTCTCATCATAGCTACACCTAAAACAAGCCTTTGCTTTTGTCCGCCAGATAGAGTTGCGGGATGTTTTCTTTTTAAGTCAATCAATCCTAATTTTCTTAATATATCCTCTGCTTTATCTATATTCTTATCAGAATGTTTTAATCCTGTTGTTAGTTCATCTATTAAATCCTCTCCAAAAAGCTGAGAATCTAAATCCTGAGGAATATACCAAATTTCTCCAATACGTTGTTTATGCTGCCTCAATCTACCATCTACTAAAATTTTTCCGGAATTTTCTTTTATTAAGCCCGCAATGATCTTTCCCAATGTACTTTTGCCTACACCATTTGCCCCAACTAAAGCAATAATTTCATTGTTATCATATTGAAAGGTTATATTTCTTAATAAATGATTATTCTTGAAACTTTTGCTTAAATTCACCACTCTTATTGAATGCAATGATTTGCAATTGCTTGAATCCTTCTCCGGAATAGAAATGTCATCAAAACGCAAAGAACGAAGTCCTTTTTTGTTAAGTGCTTCAGATTTCTGCTCCTGTATTTCATTTGCTGTGTAATCCTTAACGACTTTTCCTTTTTCCATAAAAACATATCTATCTGCAATGCCACTTAAATAAAAAAGTCGATGTTCTGCAAGTATAATGGTTTTTCCATCATTTTTTAATTTTCTTATTAAGTCCGCAAGAAGATATGTCGCTCTTAAATCAAGGTTTGCTGATGGCTCATCAAAAACATATATATCTGGGTTCATTGCTTTTGCTGAACATATTGCCACTTTTTGCCTCATTCCATATGACAAGGCGTAGATACTTGTATCTAATAAATTTTCAATCTCCATCTCTTTTACAGTTCGACCTACTTGCTCTATTATCTCACTATGCGTAAGTCCCATATTTTCACAGCCAAAAGCGATTTCTCCCGCAACCTCATTAGAAAAAAATTGACTTCTTGGATCCTGAAAAACATTCCCTACCATTTTCCCTATTTCCCAAGAGGACAATTTACATAAATCCTTTTGTTTTATTAAAGTTTGACCACTCAGTTCGCCTTTAAAAAATGATGGAATGAGTCCATTGATTACTCTTGTTAATGTAGATTTACCACAACCGGATGAGCCGATTATTGCAATACACTCTCCACGAGAAACATTTAAGTTAACATCATTAAGCTGCATCTCATTTTTATGATATGAATATTTCACATGGCGAATTTGCACTTCTCCTTTCACCACTTTCACCTCCTTCAAATAATGCAGATAATGAGTAATAACAAACTAATACCTAATATTACATAGTCTGTTTTACTTAGTTTTGTTTCATAATAACTTTGCTTCTTACCGGGATTTTCTATTCCTCTCACAATGGCTGCCGCCGCAAGTTCATCTCCTACTTTGATGGAACGGAAAATCAAAGGTACCACTATATACTCCATAGTTCTTAACGGATGTAAAACAACATTTATTTTACTTCCCATAAAACCACGAACTTTCATTGCTTCTTTTATCGTTTTTATTTCTCCTGATATTGTCGGAACAAATCTAATAATAACAACCAAAATCAAAAGTATACTTTGTGGCATTGAGCTTTTTTGAAATACTGCAATCAATTTCCCTGATGGTATCTTGAAAGTTAAATATGCTGCCATAATAGGAACTATGAATTTATATATCATTCCTAAAAGCATAGGCGATATTATTAGAATTCCTTTTGGAACTACCACTAATAGCCAAAATGTTGTAAATACATAAATAAAAATATATTGCACGCTTTGTTTGAAGAAGCCAAAATACGCAAGAAGCATAGCCAGCCACACAACAAACAAAGCGTGCATATAATAACTTTCTGTAAGAATAGATACCATGCATGCGAGAAATGTTAATAACAGTGAACCTGCACCGCTTAATTTGTTTAATCTTTCCTCGCTACTCATCATTTAACTCAAAATACCTGCTTTCTCAAAATGTTTTTTAAGGATTTTTTGAGAAAGAAGTACACCAAGTGCGGATAATATTACTGTTATAATTACACCAACAAGCATCAATTTAGGAGAAGAAACCATATTGTATTGAAGCTTCATCGTAGCATCTGCAAAACCACTTGCGAGTGCCTGTTTTTGATAACTTTCCCATGCAACCCAACAAGGTACGCCAATACCCAACACCATACCAATCCCGTAGGTACTCCAACCAATCATATTTCTAATCGGATTTCTATATGTGTTTTTCCCAATCATGACAAGTTCAGAAATTACCGCAACTGCTATAAAATATGGAACCATAAACATATAACCCATTGCTGCAGTAATAAGTGCATATATCATTACCCAAACAAATAAAAGACCATGTTTATTTACTCTGTTGGCTGCTACCAAGTAAAAAATTGATCCTAAAAACATTTCAATGCCGGCTGTTCCATAAAGGTAAAGAATAGGAACAGCTACCGTACCCATCCCAACCACAAATGCTATTGCATAAAATAGTGCCATCATAACGGCTACAGTTACTATATCCTTTACCGTCATCTTTTCTTTCATCATAAAAACGCCTCCTTTTTTAATTAGACAGAGCTAACATCTGTTTAAAAAAAATAGGAAAGCCTGATGGCTTCCCTAAAACAAATGTCCATCTTTCATAAATATTTTACAATAAGATAGACATTTTCTTTATAACCTATAAGACCTTCTTTTGCTCCAAAAAGGTCAAATAGATTTGTTCCTATATTGTTGTGGCGTTTCTCCAAAATGTTTCTTAAACGCCGAAGAAAATTTACCTTGATTTAAGTATCCTGCTAAATCTGCTATTTCTCCAATAGGCATACTTTGTTTATGAGCCAGCAAATCCGCCGCTGCTTCAAGACATGTACTTTTAATAAAACTACCTATTGAATTTCCAGTAATATACGCAAAACATCTCTTAAGGCTTGATTCAGAAATTGCATATTTTTTTGCTAACTCGGAAATAGAATACCTATCGAAAGGATTATCCATAATAGCTTTGTAACATTCCTGAGTTGCTTCATACACCGGTTCAGAAAAAGATGGGAGCTTGTGAGTATCTTTACTTTCAATCAAACTCAAAAACAGCAATAATTCCATTGTCTTAATTATTGAATATGGAAATCGTATCCTATCATCAACCTTATATAATTCGCTAATAATATGGTTTATTTCATGACGAGAACGAACAATTAACGCCGCTCCATTTTTACACAACTTATCACGCATTTCACTTAGATTTATATTTCCGTATGGGAAAAATTTAGAAATAGATTTTTGTGCTACTTCCATATCAATAAAGAGCGATAACCCCACATATTTTTTCATAGGAATACAGGAGTTTTCAAACGGTACTTTACCAAGTTCAAGAACACTTAGATCACCTTTTCCAATAAATGCACGCTCATTGTTTTCAAGTTTAAATTCATAGCACCCTTCAAGACAATGATCAATCTGTAAAATTCCTTGTTTGGGTGATATTTTTTGGTGAGATGTTTCCATATTTAAGTTGTTATAGGATAACTGCATCCCTTCAAGCAAATCATAACAACGCATTTCTCCTGTGCCTGTTTCATTGCTAAAACGATAAACTTTAACATTATCAATACTTTTCTTTTCAGAAAAAACATAACCCTCATAGGCTGTTTCTATAATATCATTTTCGTTAGGTTTCAAATTTCTTTCATCCCCTCTTAATTTTACATCATATTATTATACCATATTTTAATGTTGTCTATTCCTTTATTAACGAAAATTTGATATAATAAATAAAATACTTAATATGCTTAACGCTTGCTACCCTAATCATTCTTTTGTAGCAAGCACAGTAAGTGTACGGACACTTACGAAAAAATTGATGAAGCAGCCCTCTGGGATCTGCTTCTTTTTTTATCAATTTTTAACTTGTTAGGGTGTACCCTAAGACCCCGAAATACATTCAAAGGAGGATTTACCTATGGCAAATAGAATACGAAATGAAAGACTTGAAATTAAATTAACCGAAGAAGAAAAGGATCTTTTTGAAGAGAAAAGAAAACTTGCTAAGTGTAGAAATATGAGCCATTTCATTCGCAAATGCGTTTTAGAAAAGGAAATATATCAAGTGGATTTAGAACCCTTTAGAGATTTACAGGGCTTGCTTTCCAACGCTACAAACAACATAAATCAGATTGCAAAGCGTGTAAATTCTACCGGCATAATTTACAAAGATGATATAAACGATATGAAAAAGCAGATTGAATATTTCTCAAAAGAGTTGTGGCAAATACATTCACTGCTTCTTAACAGAACTTCCGGAGGCGATTAAATCTTATGGCTATTACAAAAATACATCCTATAAAATCAACCCTTAATCTTGCCATTTCATATATTGTTAATGGAGAAAAAACAGATGAGCAAATCTTAGTAAGCACTCATAAATGCCATCAGGAAACTGCTCATACCCAGTTTTTAAGAACACGAAATGATGCCGGCACAAACGGAACTGTTCTTGCAAGACACCTCATTCAATCCTTTTTACCCGGAGAAGCAAGTCCTGAAATGGCACATCAAATCGGTCTTGAACTTTGTAAAAAGATATTAAAGGACGAGTACGAATTTGTCTTATCTACCCACATAGATAAGGGGCATATTCATAATCACGTCATATTTAATAATGTGAATATGGTTACTGGTAAGTGCTATCAATCCAACAAAAGAAGTTACCACCAAATCAGGTATCAGAGCGATAAGTTATGTAAAGAAAATAACCTATCTGTGATTGATGAGTTCTACGAAAGCTATAAGAGAAAGTACAAAATAAATGGAAAGTCATGGTATGAAAATGAGCAATCTAAGAAAGGTACTTCTTGGAAAAGCAGACTTCAATTTGATATTGATCGTCTGATAAAACAGTCTAAAGATTGGGAAGAATTTCTAAAGAAAATGGCGGAACTTGGTTATGAAATAAAACATGGCAAACACATTGCCTTTAAGCCAAAAGATAAGCAGAGATTTACAAGGGCTAAGACGATTGGTGAGGATTATACCGAAGAAAGATTAAAAGAGCGTATTACAGAAAATCAATCTATTAAAGCCCCGCCTGTCAAAAAACGAATCGGAAATGTTATCAATATGAATACCAATGCCAAAGTAAAAGAGAGCAAAGGCTATGAATATTGGGCAACAAAACATAACTTAAATACAATGGCTGAGTCAGTTATTTTCATCAGAGAACATGGCATTAACTCCGTTAAGCAGCTTGATGAATACATCAGGAAAAGTGCTGAAGAAAGGCAAGGTTTACAAGATAAAATCAAAGAAATTGATAAGGAAATGGAACAGTTATCCGCTACGATGGAACAAGTTCATACCGTCAAAAAATATCGTGGACACTACAAAGAATATCGCTCTAATCCATCTGATAAGGCATTTTTTGAGGAGCATAAGGCTGAAATCACACGCTACAAAATGGCTCTTACAAAACTTAAAAAATCCTATTCAAAGCTGCCTGATTCAAAGGATATTTTAGATAAACTTGATAAATTGCAAGAAAAAAAGAATACCCTAATGCAAGAGTATTCTTCTACAAAATCTACTATGGACGAGCTTTATAAAATACGAAAGAACTATGGAATTTACATGGGCAAGGAGATAGAACGATAACTCTAATATTATATAGCTTTCTTATTTTTACAATATTAAATTGAAATACCTATCAATGATGCAAGCATTTTTATACCTAAAGCTAAATCAGGAATTAAAGCTACGGAAGTAGTGATAAAATGCATACTTTTTAAACAAGTAGTCAATACTTCTTTCTTCGGATGCTTCTGCTTAATTTCATTTTTTATATTATCTAAATTCTGATTAAGTATTGATTTGGAGTTATCATCCTCCATACCTTTAATTATGTCTTCTACATTGTTAATTGCCTTGATTACTTCTTCAGTATTAAATTTATTTTCTTGGTCAGCGTTAATCGTGCTTCCGTGTTCCGCAATATTGACTTGAACTCCAGAACTATTAACATTGATATTATATAGAGCATTATTTTCATCGTACCCCATATCGGTAGAAATATCTTTCATATAATTTTCAACCTCAAGTACAAACGGATAGACCATTCTATCGCCAAATGCCTTTGCCATATCTTGATATTTATTGCTGCCAGCATAATACCAGCCAAAAGTATATGTAGGTAAGTTATTTCCTGTTATAAAGGAAAATGCTCTATACAGTAGATACGTCCTTTTATTACTATCATTGCCAAGATTCAAAACTTTTCGTCCATAAGAATTGCTTATCGTATTTAATAAATCATCTAAGCCATCAACATCATATTCTAAACTATGCAAATACTCTTTTATCAACGATGTTCGATCTATATAATTTATCATTTCTTCCAAATTCGCATTCTGTTCTCCATAATATGAATTCATAACATTTGAAGCTAATGTCCTAAATTTTCTACTGATTTTTCTAAGTTCTTTTTTACTAATCTCCATCCATCATCTCTCCACAAAACGGGCAATAACTACCTTCTAATTTTTTTATACTACTTATTCTAGCTGTTTTGCCACAACACAAATATTTCTTTTTTTCATAATCTCCAGTTTTTCTTCCTATCGGAAGTTCTGCTTCCTTTTTAATCTCTTTTCCACGTTTAAACTTTATACTTTTGCTATTCCTAAAACTTTTTTCAAGATTCTTTGAAAAATCATTTAACATTTCAGCAAATTGATTTTCAACTATTCGTTCTGCTAATTCATAAATATCATCGTCTAAATAATTCTCGTGTGTTAAACCACAATTAGGGCACCAAATATCTATTGTGCTTTCAGCCTCAATATCTTCCACCGTTAACATAAATTTTTCACTACAACTTGGGCATTTTAATTGAACATATCCCTCTTCATCCGCTGGAACAGAAATTTCAAATTTTATATCATTAGCCATTTAAATTTCATCTCCTCACAATAAAAGTTATAATTTCACCACTGGTAGACTACAAGGTCGTGCATCTTTACGTACAATAACAACACTATTCTCAGCACGTGTAACAGCAACATATAATCTAGCCTTACTTTGTTCTTTTAGAGATGTGTCGTTGTTAATAATCCAATCCCACATCGGTTGAGTCGGATATATAAGTACTCGTTGAAATTCCAAGCCTTTTGATTCTCCAAAATTATAATATGGATATTCATTATTGACAGATGTCCTTTTATTTTCTCTCAACTGCATTGCGTTAAATTTCTGCAAATACTTCTCTACATCTGCTTTATCAATTATCATAACACCATCTGATTCATCTTCAGCTCTACGCACAAAATTTGTAGATGTTCTCTCTGGATACAGACTATTCGCAAATTTACATATAATATCATTATTTCTATAAGTGCAATTAAGTGTAGTTTCATCAATTCTTACATCTAATTCTCTGCACTCATTTTTTAAAAACTCATCAATTTTCCCACAACTATATTTTTTATATTTCTTTGATGAGTGAGTTGAATATGTGCATTGTCTAGGATCCCCGACCATTATCACTTCAATTCTTGAAGCTATTAAACACTTTAATATTTCCAAATCATATCCCACCATATCTTGGACTTCATCAACATATATACAGTCATACATTCCACTGATTCTTTCAAAAACTTTTCCATTACATTTATCATTTAACTCTACAACACACTCTGATAATTTATCAGTATATACCCTGTTATCTTTGGCAAAATATTTGTTGGATGTTTTCTTTACGTACGTATTGTTCTGTCCATTTACAAATATAATTCCTTCAATTCGTTCCTTAAATCTACTTCCTTGATAAGGTCTAATACCATCTTTTAACAAAAAAGAAAACCATGTAGAAACTGTAATATTATTAGGAATTACACTAACTTTATTCTTAATTCGGCTAATTATTTGTTGCTCATTCGTAATAGTATATGTTAAGATTAGTATTTTTTTATGAGCATTAAGAGAATCCTCAATAATTTTTCTTGTTTTTCCTGATCCAGCAGCAGCTATGTATAATTTCCCACTCATATTAGAATACCCTCCTTTATATATTGTGGAAATTCTATAGCTTTATCACTTTCAAAAATCTTTAAAGCAACTTCTGTTTTATGCCCTTTCATATATTTAAGTAAATCATCTGGATCTTCATATGATTTATTCAATATCTCGTTTAAAATAGACATGGAATTCGATCTATATATACACGGTTCCAAAGTATTATAGTTGTAATTTTCCAAAGAACCATTATATTCATAGGTACTATCATCAAAACATATATTTATATTCTCACAACAATTTTCTCCTAAATAATCGCTATATTTTCTATTTAGTGCATCAATATTTCCATCATTATCAGTTATCACTGACACACGTAATTCTAGCAATTTTGCGATTTCCAAAAATCTTAAAAAAGAAATTCCAACCGATATTATATCTATTCCATCATTAATAGGCAATTTACCATTATGAGAGTCCATATATGCTCTTTGAACAATTAGTTCGTCCGAATCACCTTCGACTAAAATCGCTTTATTTGATAATAATAATCGTAAGGTATCATAACCTGCAATTCTTTTAAAAAATAAATTTGTTTCATTTGATAAATCACCTAGCCGTAGTGTTTTTCCTCGATTTAGTAAAATTAAATTTTCAAGTCCTAATTTATTTGATACAAAACTACTATGCGTAGTAACTATTATCTGTTTTTCTTTTACTGACTCATTTACTTTATCTAGGAGAATATTTAAGTTTGAATATGATAAATGACATTCAGGTTCTTCTAAAAGCACAATCTGCTTATTTTCTATTTTATGATCACTTAATGCCAATTGTGTTTTAACAATACATTGTGTACCTTTACCAATGTTATTATATGGTATTTCATCTAATTGGGTTACCAAGCTGCTTTCCCATGAATTTTTCGTACCGAAATCTACAGAAATTGTCAATTCGTTATTTGATGTTTCCGTTAATTTTCTATTTATATTAGCAATATTCTCATCTCTAGAAAATTGTTCTTTCATAAGCCTATGTGCTTGCGATATATTAATAATTTCATTATCATCTAAAAGATTCTTTACTATTCTTGATATGTATATATCCGACCCACTGGTAGGAGTATAACTTGTCGTATCAATCATTGCAGACTTAATTGGAATGCTCCTTGCAGTTATATTTTCTCTGGCAAAAGACATCCAACTTACCTCATAATATTCAATTGGTAACGATGTTATCTTGTTCTTACAAAGCATTTTATACTCATTGCTATATTTTTCATCAAAACTAATTGATAAACAAATCCCAGGGGTGTCTTTAGTTTTTTCAGAATTTCCATCACCTAAAAAACTTGGCATTTCCGCATCAAAATACGCTTCAATAATTATTTTAGGAGGTTCTACATTCATTCCTTCGTTGACTTCTCTAATATAGTTTTCCACTATATTCTTATTGAAAAGGTACTGAGTAAGTTCATTCCTAATATTTTTCCCATGATAAGTTCCAGTTAAAACCAGATTAATAGCTTCCAAAATCGTAGATTTACCTGTTCCATTATTGCCAACTAATATATTAATTCCATTTTCAAAATCAACTGTAAACCAATCTGAAAAGCATTTAAAATTCTTTATTTTTAATTTCCTAATTGACATTTTATCCCCCTTATTTATCTAATATAAAAATCATGATTTTAGAACATAAATATTGATAACTATATAAATACAGTTATGAGTTTCCTGTTTAATCACAACCATAAATTTTTTATGTTACATCCCTTAATATTTTCTCAAGCAATAATTTAACACTAAGTTTTATTATCCTCTAGCTCCTGAAAATAAATCTATGACTGTAAACTTAGACTCCCATTCTCCTTACATCTTCAATGATTACGCACTCCATAATATCTTCAATATCACAATCCAAAGCATTGCAAACCCTAAGTAAAACATCTGTAGTTATATTTTGTCCATTCTTCATTTTGTAAAATGTGCTTTTACTTATTTTTGCCTTTTCCATCAATTCATTATTTGTCATATCTAAATCAATGAGTTTTTTGAACAATCTTTTATAACTAAAAGCTCTCATTTTTATCCTCCGTCCAAGAAAACTATATTTAGTATATTATACCACAAAATATACTTTTTTCATAAATATATTCTCTTTAATCGAACTCACACAAATAAAAAAAGAGCCGGTGCAGCCCTAAGACCACACCGACCATAAATTTACCTCTCAGCTTCTTTGTTTACTTCTTTCTTTTCTTTTGGTTTTTCCTTATCTTCAGCCTGATATTTCTTGATAGCTCCAAGTACAGACTCTTTCTTTTCATCTCGACCTCTCATCTGCTCCTTTGCCTTTAGTAGCTTTGAAGAAAGTATTCTGATATTGTTATGCTCCTTGCCGTTATCATCAATGGAAGTTCTGATTTGTCCAAAGAGCTTAACAAAATCTCCCTGCTTAAAGTCCTTTGGAATATCACTCTTTTCTCCATAAGCAGAGCAATTATGATACACCCTGTTTCCTTTATCGTCTTTGGATACTACGGAAAAATTAGCTACCTTAAAGGCTTCTCCGTTCTTATTTTCCCTTTCTACTACATCAACCTCTCCAACAATATTTCCTACAATATTGATAAGATTATCCTTTTCTTCCTGAACATAAGGAAGGTCTTTTATTTGCCCCTGTTCCCTTAAATCCTCAATCATATAGTCAAATTCCTCATGCAGCAAATTAAGGCTGTCATTGTCCATATAAGCGTCATAGAGCTTATCCAAAGCACTTTCATCATTGATACCTTTTTCCACGCTTATAATCGCCTTTACAAAGTCCTTATGATTATCATTTACCATATCTTCTATTTGATTTCTCATTGTTTTGTAATCCATGTTTTTGTCTCCTTTCATGGCAAAAGGGAGGTTTCCCTCCCCTTATCTTAAAATTTCCTGTTCTTTTGTCTTTTGCTTTTCTTCTGTTTTACTTTCATTTTGATAAGCTCTTATCTGTCCTAAAATAGATGGCTTATCCTCTGATTTTTGTGCAGTTTCTTCTTTGCTATGAAGATTGTCCTCCACATCATAGGTTGACTCAAAATAATCACTGTCCTTAAAGTCATTGTCATATCTGTCAGGAATACCGTCATTATCAAGGTCTTTAGAAAGTGGATCATAGAAGTTTCCTTCATCATCAATATCAAGTCCTGTTGCTGCCTTTAAGTCTTCGGAATCCACATAGACTAAATCTTCAAAAGAGGATAGCTCTATTTCATTTTTCATATTCCTTAGAGCTTCATTCTCTCCCTTGTTTTCATAGTCGAAGCTCTCTGTTTTGATAGGAGTATCATCAATATACTGTGTCCATGTTTTCTCCTCTAAATCAAGCTCATATTGAATACCATGTCTTTCATCCGGTGTATTGGTATAGGCGATGCCAATGTGCTTTAAGTCAGGATATAGAGTATTAAATTCATCATAACTATGGTTTTCTTCATATTCTCTGTTGCAAAAGTCTATGATAGCTCTTTTTACATCTTCTACAAGGGGATTATCATTTCTCATTTCTTCCACTTCTCCCATATCAAGGAGCTTATTTAACTCTGCCAAGCGAAGCACTTTTGATTTTAACTCATCTGCCTTTTCAAAAGGTTTCTTTAATTCTTCTTTGGCATTTTCAAGCTGTTCCTTTGTACTGATAAGTTTTTCTTCAAGCCTGTTTAATTTATCGGGCATTTTCTCAAGAGCGTTATCAAGTCTTGTAATGTTACCATCCGCACTTGTTCCAAGCTCTCCTGAATGCTTTGCAGCACCATTTAGGCTAAAGTTATGTTCATTGGTAAAGAAGTTATAACTTACCTCTAAATCCATATTCCTATACTTACCTATAACCTTGCTTTCATTGATTTTCACTTTAGAAATAGCTTCAAGTAGCTTTTCTCCGGCTAATTTCTTATCGGTAATTTTTTCGCCTGCAATGGTAATAGAAGTAAACTTTTCCTCACCTTCCGCTTTTGGATCTACATTGGATATATCTTTTTTGACAGCTTCAATGAGCTTTTCCGTTCTTGCGATTTCATCCGGGTAGTTTTTTGCCACCTTATCCTCTAATCTGTAACGGTTAGACTTATAGTTTGCTTCAAGCATTTTAAGTTTTGTAACCTCGTTGTCCAAATCCATCTTTTCTTTAATCTTAGGATCGCCAGTGGCAAGTGCTTTAATCTCTGCATAGTTAAGTGAGCTTTCGTCCACATCTTCTGCAACTCTGACGGGAGTCTTACTGGTCATAATCTGAGAAATGAATTTCTGCTTATTCTCTATCGTCTGCCATAAGTAGCTGTCAAATGTATTCTCTGTAACATAACGATAGATATTTACTTTCTCATTTTCGTTCCCCTGTCTTACAATTCTACCTGCTCTTTGCTCCAAGTCGGCAGGACGCCAAGGCACATCGAGGTCATGCAAAGCAATCAGCTTGTTTTGCACATTCGTTCCTGCTCCCATCTTCTGCGTTGAACCCATTAAGATACGAACTTCGCCTTTTCTTACTTTCGCAAAGAGTTCATCTTTCTGTTTGTCTGAATTTGCTTCATGGATAAAGGCGATTTCTTCTTTCGGTATTCCCATAGCTACGAGCTTTTCTCTAATATCATCATAGATGTTAAATTCTCCATCTCCTTTAGGAGTAGACATATCGGAAAAAAGTAGCTGTGTTGACCTGTTTTCTTTTGTCTTATCCCAAATAGCAAATACATTCTTCACGCATACATTGACCTTGCTATCAGGATTATCAGGAAGAAGTGGATTGATTAAACGCTGATCTAAGGCAAGTTTCTTACCGTCATTAGTAATTTTAAGCATATTATCTTCATCAGGCTCTACAACCCTATTTCTGACATCATCTGCTCTTTTAGAAAGGCTCTTTAGGATTTCCTTTTGTTCTTCAGAAGGCTCTGTCTTAATAACCTCGTAGTTAGCTTCAGGTGTAGGAAGATTAAGCATATCCGCTGTCTGAATATCCGCAACTTCTTTAAACATAGACATTAGTTCAGGAAGGTTATAGAACTTGGAAAATCTCGTTTTCACCCTATATCCTGTACCTTCCGGAGAAAGTTCAAAGGAGCTTTGTGTTTCTCCAAAAGTGGAAGCCCAAGAGTCAAAATGCTCCAGTCCGTTCTTTTTAAGACTTTCATACTGAAGATACCTTTGCATAGTATAAAGCTCGGTCATTGAGTTACTTACAGGTGTTCCTGTGGCAAAGACCACGCCTTTGCCACCTGTCATTTCATCCATGTAACGGCACTTCATGAACATATCAGAGGACTTAAAGG
>OHAU01001798.1_pt1 | contig 22995 bp, 18 predicted proteins | sample 1577181 | NCBI WGS metagenome assembly OHAU01 (sample SAMEA3541472, study PRJEB24748) | human gut metagenome | biome: human gut; feature: human-associated habitat; material: faeces | place: China | collected 2012 | reverse complement strand
TAACGGGCACGTCCGGGTTACGTTGCCGTAATTCTCTCTTGTTTATCCTTCTCATGCTTGGTTTTGTCGCCGGTTACCAGGCTTATTTATATAAACAGCTTAATCCCGGCGTCGGTGTGCGTGAAAATATTGATACCTGGGCCTGGCGACCCGATAAACTCAATAATCAACTGACACCACTGCGTGGTAAACCGCAAATTCAGTTCACGCAAAACTGGCCGCGACTTGATGGCGCAACGGCGGCGTACCCCATTTATGCCTCTGCCTTTTATGCACTAAGCGTTTTGCCGGAAGATTTTCACGAATGGGAATATCTGGCGAACTCTCGTACTCCCGAAGCATATAACAAGATTGTTAAAGGTAATGCCGATATTATCTTTGTGGCTCAACCTTCCGGTGGGCAGAAAAAACGCGCGGAGGAATCGGGCGTCACTTTGATTTACACGCCTTTTGCCCGTGAAGCGTTTGTTTTCATCGTCAATGCGGATAATCCGGTTAATTCCCTGACTGAACAACAGGTGCGTGACATTTTCAGTGGCGCAATTACCAACTGGCGCGCGGTTGGCGGTGACGATCAGGAGATCCAGACCTGGCAACGCCCGGAAGACTCTGGTAGCCAGACGGTGATGCAATCCCAGGTCATGAAAAATGTCCGCATGATCTCGCCGCAGGAAACAGAAGTGGCAAGTATGATGGAGGGAATGATTAAAGTCGTTGCCGAATACCGTAATACAAACAACGCAATAGGTTACACCTTCCGTTATTACGCAACACAAATGAACGCCGATAAAAATATAAAACTGCTAGCGATTAACGGTATTGCACCGACTGCGGAAAATATTCGCAACGACAAATATCCCTATATCGTCGATGCCTTAATGGTAACGCGGGAAAATACGACGTCAGAGACACAAAAATTGGTGGAGTGGTTTTTAACGCCGCAGGGGCAGAGTTTGGTGGAAGATGTGGGCTATGTGCCGATGGATAAAACGTTGCATTAAGCAGGATTACAATATGGATATCATTAATATTTTCCTGAACGCGGCGAATGCCCTTTTTATCTATCAGCCGTTTATGCACGATCAGCGGGCGAGGGGGTAATTATGCACCCCACTCCTGCCATGCAGGCATTAATTGAGCAGATATATCATATTTTTCGTCGTTATCCGGCGCCGCAGCAATTTGTGGTTTGTTGTGAATATTGTCTGAGTCAACAGGAACAAAAAGCATTACGGAATACATCGTTGCGAGCGATTCCTTATTCCTTAATCAATGCCTGGAATAGTAGTCCAGGACCTGATCCGCAAAACAGCGATGAGGTTCGTTATTTTCTGCCTTGTTTACTGGAGTTTGTTGCGCAGGGGCAATTTGACAATATTCACGAAGTATTTTCTCTACGGCGTATCAACCTTGCCAGTAAAGAAAACTGGCGTGAGGATGAACGGGAAATATTGCAGCAATTTGCTTGCCAGTATATGACTGATTGGGTATCCGGGGATGAGGCTGTCGAATTACAGTACAAGCTGGAAATGTTTTTCCGTGCCGATATCGCTCTTTCGCCATTGCTTGATGCCATTATTTCAGTTCCCGGATTTTGGTCGGCAGCGTCTCTTGCCTGTTTATTGAATACGTATCGTGACGGTTATATCAGAGATAATCAGGACGATATCGATAAAGCCATTACCACTCAAACTAATACTTGGGCTAGTAATAATCAATCCATCCTGAAAGAACGCGCGCGGCAGGCGATTGAGAATCCGCTTAAGCAGTCCGAACAGGGCACACAGTATCAGGCCTGGGAAGACGAGTGGATGATTGATGAGTGTTTATGTGCCATGTATGACGCATCATCCGAATCATCAGGACATTAAAGATGAATAAAATCAGACTTTATATTTACCCTGTAATTTTCGGTTTTGTTATCGTACCATTATTGGTATGGCCGACGGTTATTGCCTTAGCCGTACTTATATTCACGTTAACTTTTCTGGCTGAAATAATATTCTCCTTTCCGCTCCTGGTTGTGCGTATTTCTCTTCAGGAATTACAACTTGAGTTAATGGTTGAATATGCACTTTTTTTCAGTGTAATGGCTGGCATCGGTTGGCAATTCTCCCGCAGAACGCCTCCTGAATTAAAAAACAGGCTACATTGCTGGCTGGTTTTTTCTCCGGTCTATTTCTGGTTAATTCTCTCGAATTTCATTCTTTATATTTCTCCAGAGAAATCAGCGTTGCTGGAAAATATCCGAAATTTCTTTCTGACGTTTGTCTGGCCTCCCCTGAATTTTTCCCCTTTTTGGCCGCAGCCTTGGACTGATTTTGTCGGCCCGATTAGTGCACAGCTTGGTTTTGCATTGGGATATTATTGCCATTGGTGCAGAAAAAATAGAAACCAGAGGAAGAAGTGGGGCGATTGGGTAACGTGCTTAAGTTTGGCGATTTTAGCTCTGGGGCCGTTATTCAATTATTTACAATGAATAGTCTAAGGAATCCAAATAGCCCGGTTGCACTTCACAACCGGGCATCATCCTTACGACGCCAGCGACAACCTCTGCTGCGTATATTCCATCAGCCACTGACTCACACGAGATTGTTGATCCGCATTTAGCCACATGCCTTGTTTCGTGCGACGCCACAGGGCATCGTCGGCGCGGCGGACCCATTCGTGGTCGACCAGATATTTCAGCTCCGCTTCGTAGAACTCATGACCGAAATCCTCCCCGAGGTCGCTTATCGCCCCCGCATTGCCGAGCAGCAGCTCGCTGTTGCTGCCGTAAGTGCGCGCGTAGTGACGTGCCAGCGATTCGGTCAGGAACGGGTAACGGCGGCGCAGGCGGGCGGCGTAATCGTCACGGTCACCTTCAATGGCACCACCCGGCAGCACGCTCTCTTTCGTCCACGCCGGGCCAATACCCTGATAATACGGCGTCAGTTTTTCCAGCGCATGTTCTGCCAGTTTTCGGTAGGTGGTCAGCTTACCGCCGAATACCGACAGCAGCGGGGCTTTGCCGTTTTCATCATGGATATCAAGGGTGTAATCACGGGTAATGGCCTGCGGCGAGTCGGACTCATCATCACATAGCGGACGCACGCCGGAGTAGGTCCAGACGATATCGTCCCGGCTTAACTGCTTTTTAAAGTGCGTGTTATACACTTTCAACAGGTAATTGATTTCACTCTCTTCAATCTTCACTGCTTTTGGATCGCCTTTGTATTCCACATCGGTGGTGCCGATGATGGAAAACTCGTCCATCCACGGGATCACGAAGACAATACGTTTATCTTCGTTTTGCAGAATGTAGGCTTGCTTCTGGGTATGCACACGCGGCACCACAATATGGCTGCCTTTGATCAGGCGAATGCCATAAGGCGAAGGCAGATGCATCCCCTCGTCGAAGAACTGTTTCACCCACGGGCCGGTGGCGTTAACCAGGCCGCGCGCTTGCCAGCTATATTTTTTGCCGGTATCGATATCTTCCGCTTCCACAATCCACAGGCCGTTTTCGCGGCGAGCAGAGGTGGCGCGAGTCCGAGTAAGCACTTCGCCGCCTTTACGCACCACCATCTGGGCGTTGGCGAGTACCAGACGGGCGTCGTCTACCCAACAGTCAGAATATTCGAATCCGCGCTTAATTTCCGGTTTTAACACTGAGTTTGCGCCAAAACGCAAACCGGTTGATCCCGGCAGGCTGGTGCGTTTACCCAGATGATCGTACATAAACAGACCAATGCGAATCATCCACGCCGGGCGCAGATGCGGACGATGTGGCAGGCGAAAACGCATCGGGAAGGCGATATGCGGGGCCATTTTCAGCAGCACTTCACGTTCAGCCAGCGCCTCGCTGACCAGTCGGAATTCATAGTGCTCAAGGTAGCGCAGGCCACCGTGAATGAGTTTTGAACTGGCGGAAGAGGTCGCGCAAGCGAGATCCTGCGCCTCCAGCATCAGCACGGATAAACCGCGTCCAGCGGCGTCTGCCGCGATACCAGCACCATTGATGCCGCCACCTATCACAATCAGATCTTTGGTTTCCATGCTGCCCTCATTCACTTTCGTTAAAGTTCATAAATGTTCGTTATCGAACATATTAGCAAAGAATCGCGCTTTGGGTAACATTGAAAAAACATTTTAGAGTGATATGTATAACATTATGGCGTTTATCTGCCGCTTCGACGTAAACTGTGCGGTAAATTTGCCCACTTGTTTGTAAAGAAAGAGAGACGCATGGATCAGTTCGAATGTATTAACGTTGCCGACGCGCACCAGAAGTTGCAGGAAAAAGAGGCGGTGCTGGTCGATATTCGCGATCCACAGAGTTTCGCAATGGGGCATGCGACCCAGGCTTTCCATTTAACTAACGACACACTGGGCGCGTTTATGCGTGATAACGACTTTGACACTCCGGTGATGGTGATGTGTTATCACGGCAATAGCAGCAAAGGCGCGGCGCAGTATCTGCTGCAACAGGGCTACGATGTGGTCTACAGCATTGATGGCGGTTTTGAAGCCTGGCAGCGCCAGTTTCCCGCAGAGGTGGCGTACGGCGCGTAACGCTTTATACTGTCCCCTTTTGTGTGGAATAAGCGACAGCAACGATGTTGATGATTACCTCTTTTGCTAACCCCCGAGTGGCGCAGGCGTTTGTTGATTATATGGCGACGCAGGGTGTTATCCTCACGATTCAACAACATAACCAAAGCGATGTCTGGCTGGCGGATGAGTCCCAGGCCGAACGCGTGCGGGCGGAGCTGGCTCGTTTTCTCGAAAACCCGGCAGATCCACGTTATCTCGCCGCCAGTTGGCAGTCCGGTCATACCGACAGTGGCCTGCATTATCGCCGTTATCCTTTCTTTGCCGCCTTGCGTGAACGCGCAGGTCCGGTAACCTGGGTGATGATGATCGCCTGCGTGGTGGTGTTTATCGCCATGCAAATTCTCGGCGATCAGGAAGTGATGTTATGGCTGGCCTGGCCATTCGATCCAACACTGAAATTTGAGTTCTGGCGTTACTTCACCCACGCGTTAATGCACTTCTCGCTGATGCATATCCTCTTTAACCTGCTCTGGTGGTGGTATCTCGGCGGTGCGGTGGAAAAACGCCTCGGTAGCGGTAAGCTAATTGTCATTACTCTCATTAGCGCCCTGTTAAGCGGCTATGTGCAGCAAAAATTCAGCGGGCCGTGGTTTGGCGGGCTTTCTGGCGTGGTGTATGCGCTGATGGGCTACGTCTGGCTACGTGGCGAACGCGATCCGCAAAGTGGCATTTACCTGCAACGTGGGTTAATTATCTTTGCGTTGATCTGGATTGTCGCCGGATGGTTTGATTTGTTTGGGATGTCGATGGCGAACGGAGCACATATCGCCGGGTTAGCCGTGGGTTTAGCGATGGCTTTTGTTGATTCGCTCAATGCGCGAAAACGAAAATAATTCCAGGGATTTATCAATGAAACAAACACAACGTCACAACGGTATTATCGAACTGGTTAAACAGCAGGGTTATGTCAGCACCGAAGAGCTGGTAGAGCATTTCTCCGTTAGCCCGCAGACTATTCGCCGCGATCTCAACGAGCTGGCAGAGCAAAACCTGATCCTGCGCCATCATGGCGGTGCGGCGCTGCCTTCCAGTTCGGTTAACACGCCGTGGCACGATCGCAAGGCCACCCAGACCGAAGAAAAAGAGCGCATCGCCCGCAAAGTGGCGGAGCAAATTCCCAATGGCTCGACGCTGTTTATCGATATCGGCACCACGCCGGAAGCGGTGGCGCACGCGCTGCTTAATCACAGCAATTTACGCATTGTGACCAACAATCTCAACGTCGCTAACACGCTGATGGTAAAAGAGGATTTCCGTATCATTCTTGCCGGTGGCGAATTACGCAGCCGCGATGGCGGGATCATTGGCGAAGCAACGCTCGATTTTATCTCCCAGTTCCGCCTTGATTTCGGCATTCTGGGGATAAGCGGCATCGATAGCGACGGCTCGCTGCTGGAGTTCGATTACCACGAAGTTCGCACCAAACGCGCCATCATTGAGAACTCGCGCCACGTTATGCTGGTTGTCGACCACTCAAAATTTGGCCGTAACGCAATGGTCAATATGGGTAGCATCAGCATGGTCGATGCTGTCTACACCGACACGATGCCGCCTGCGAGCGTGATGCAGGTGCTGAAGGACCATCATATTCAACTGGAGCTGTGCTGATCCTGCATTGCTTCCCATGTCAGACCAAAACGCGCCAGGTATTTGCGTAGCCGATCCGCGTCATTGACGCTGGCTTTACCCTGGCGCGAAATGTCAAACAGTTCACGTCCGGCAGCAGAAAGCGACTTTGCCTGGCGGCAGATAGCGATAACGTGTTCCAGTTGCATACGGTCGAAGAGATCGATGTTTTCTGCCTCTGCGCCCAGCAACGCCGTAAGCGTGGAGGGGCGACTCTCCTGCCAGTTATAGCGCAGACGGTTGATCTCATCTTCCACTGTATCCAGTGTGATGCGTCCGCTAGTGGCAAAGGTGGCCATCCGCGTGACGCTGGCAGAAAGTTCGCGAAAGTTACCGCGCCATGTTGCTGAGCGTGAAATCGCTACACTGGCGGGTAGTTTTTCCTTGCATGAACAGAATATTCATAACCTGCCGCGCGACCAGGGGCCGGGTAATACCGTCTCGCTTGAAGTCGAAAGTGAAAATATCACCGAACGCTTTTTTGTCGTCGGTGAAAAGCGCGTCAGTGCCGAGGTGGTCGCGGCACAGTTGGTGAAAGAGGTGAAACGCTACCTGGCAAGCCCGGCGGCGGTGGGGGAATATCTCGCCGACCAACTGGTACTGCCGATGGCGCTGGCGGGCGCGGGAGAATTTAAGGTCGCCCATCCTTCATGCCATCTGCTGACCAATATCGCGGTGGTGGAGCGTTTCTTGCCGGTGCGGTTTGGTTTGATAGAAACAGATGGCGTAACGCGGGTTAGCATTGAATGATGTAAAGATGTAAGCCGGATCCGACGCATTATCCGGCTAAACTCACACCCCATAACCCATCATCTTCAGCAGTTTCTGCGCGTGTTGTACCGCGGCCTGACGGTGGGCGACACCGAGTTTTTGGTACAGATTACGGATATGCGTTTTGATGGTGGTTGCCGCCACTTCCAGCTCGCCTGCAATTTGCTCATTGCTGTAACCGGAGTAAATCAGCCCCAGGACCTGCCATTCACGTTGGGTCAACGGGCTGGTGCGGATCAGCTCTGGCACTTCCGGATGATTTAGCAGACGTTCAACGAAATTCTCATCGAAATGGGCGAATTTATGCCGATGATGTTGATTGATTTCTCGCAGAATACGCTGTGCGCGATGCTGTTCCAGCTCCGGCAGCGTATTGAGTTGAATAAGCTGGCGCAGTTGTTGCGCCATCGCTTCGCCTTCGATGACAAAATGACTGATAAATCCGGTACGATTCGCCAGTTTTAATGCGTCCAGCAACACACGCTGAGCGTCACTTTTCCGTCCGGCCTGCCAGTACAGTTGATTAAGCAGCAACAGGTTACGGTTGAGATCGCTCATCAACCGCAGACTGCGGGCATTTTCATTGAGTTCTTCGAGGACAATTTCCGCAGATTCAAACTCGCCCAGCAAGATTTGTGCACGGGCAATGTTGCGCCATTGACCTTGCAGGAAGTGGTTGTTCGCAAACTCTGGTTTAGCCGTATGACGCAACCAGTTGGCAGCGGCGGCTTTATCGCTGGTCATTTGCCAGTAAATCACCCGGACTTTGTTGGCGTTAGAGATCCAGTCGCTGTGATATTTGCCATTCCCCAGCAGGTTTTCCAGACGGTTCAGCTGGCTACGGGCGTTATCTAAATCACCACGGGCCAGCGAGCATTGAATCAACATTGCCAGGCACTGAAGCTGTTGCTGTGGCTGATAAGACGACAAGACTTCAATCCCGCTACGCGCCGACGCTTCGGCTTCATCCAGCCGTGCCCAGGCCCATAACAGTTGCGCACGAATGCGCACCAGAAACTCATGCATTGGCAGCTGTTCCAGATGCTGCTCGTTGATCAGCTGGAACGCTTTTTCCTGCGTTTCCCACGCGGTTTGCAGGAACCCTTGGGCAAACAGAATTTCACTTTGCTGGATTAAACTCCACAAAGCGTAGTGCCAGACATCGTGCTGGCGTGCCATCTGTTCGGTTTGCTGCATTAGCGCCAGTGAGCGGGTCAATTCGCCTTTGCAGTGCAACACTTCACCCAGCACCGAGGTTGCCACAATGCGGCTATAGAACCAGCCCGGCGGCAGCTCTTCCAGTGCCAGTTTTGCCAGCCGTTCCGCTTCATCCGGATTACCATCGTTAATCGCCACCTGGGCGCGCAGAGCGTTAAATTCTGCGTGCATGGTGCCTTCTCTGATGTCCTTGATTTCATGTTCAGCGCGGGCCAGCAGGGTGTTAACTTCGCCGTAGCGATGCTGGCTTTGCATCAGCCACGCCTGCAATAACACCAACTGCGGATTTTCCAGCAAACTGTCCCACGGCAGGGCCTTAAGCGACTCTTCCAGCAGCGACAGTTCGCTATGGTTGAACAAACTCCAGGCGTGATTAAGCAGAATATCGCGCAGCATCAGCGCATCGCCTGCCGCCAGCGCATGATGAATCGCTTCGCTGGGAAATCCCTGGGCCATCCAGCTTTCTGCGGCGGCACGGTGGATTTCCGGCAGCTCCGCCGCCAGTTCCCACTGGCAGCGCTGGCGCAGGAAGTTACCAAACAGTGGGTGATAGCAAAACCACTCGCCGGTATCATCCATCCGCTGTAAAAACAGCCCCTGACGCTCAATCTCTTCGAGGCGCATTTGCCCGTTTTCTTCGCCGGTCACACGGGTGATGAGTGCATCGTTCATTGAGCGCAAAATGGCGCTTTTCAACAGAAAATGGCGTGTTGCGAGATCGACGTTATCTAAAACCTCATCGACCAGATAATCCGAAAGATGGCTGGCATTGATTCCCGCCAGACGGCGTGCCGACTTATGGGCTGAGTGAGTATTCTGCCGGGCGGAGAGGGCGATTAGCTGCAGTGCCGTCGCCCAACCGGAAACATCATCACAAATCCGACTGCTTTCTGCAGCTTCAATCGGCGATGACAGACGGCAATCAAAAAACTGTTTCGCTTCCTGATGGGTAAATGCCAGTTGCTGACTGCCAATTTCCAGCAGTTGGTCACGAACACGCAGATTGGCAATGCCCAGTTGCGGAAGGTTGCGTGACAACACCACAAGGGTGAGATTTTCTGGTTGATGGCGAATAAAGAAGCGCATTGACTCGTGGATCACAGGATTAGTGATCAGATGATAGTCATCGATGACCAGATAAAGTGGGCTATGCCATTCCGCCAGCTCAATGAAAAGCTGGGCGAAGAGTGACGTCAGGCTGGCATATTGCCGTTTTTGCGCCATCGTCTCACATATCGCGCAGTGACCGTTGGTTGCCTGTTGCACGGCGGCAATGAGATAGCTGGCGAAACGCTCTTGCTGGTTATCACCTTCATCCAGCGAGTACCAGCCGATATCGTTTTTGCCTGCCGCCCACTGGGAAATGAGCGTGGTCTTTCCGTAGCCCGCAGGACTTGTGATCAGCGCCAGCCGGAAGTTGTTCGCGCCGGAAAGTTTAGCCAGCAGGCGCTCACGAACCACGGTATGGTCGAGTCGAACCGGGCGACTTAATTTTGACGGAATCAGCATAGTTAATCACTTCACTGTGGAAAATGAGGAAATATTATTTTTTTTGCGCTTCGTAATTAATGGTTATAAGGTCGGCCAGAAACCTTTCTAATGCAAGCGATGACGTTTTTTTATGTGTCTGAATTTGCACTGTGTCACAATTCCAAATCTTTATTAACAACTCACCTAAAACGACGCTGATCCAGCGTGAATACTGGGTTGTACGGTATTTTCCTTATGTTCATCAGTTTCATTTAAGCAAGGGTTTCTTCTTCATTTCTGATGAAAGTGCCATCTAAAAAGATGATCTTAATAAATCTATTAAGAATGAGATGGAGCACACGTGATATTTTACTTGTGAAACTGTTTCACTCCTTTACTTAATTTATAGAGTTACCTTCCGCTTTTTGAAAATACGCAACGGCCATTTTTTGCACTTAGATACAGATTTTCTGCGCGGTATGGCATTGATTTGCTGCTAATCCTGTGGATTGCACTAGCTTTAAGTGGTCGAGATCACATTTCCTTGCTCATCCCCGCAACTCCTCCCTGCCTAATCCCCCGCAGGATGAGGAAGGTCAACATCGAGCCTGGCAAACTAGCGATAACGTTGTGTTGAAAATCTAAGAAAAGTGGAACTCCTATGTCACAACCTATTTTTAACGATAAGCAATTTCAGGAAGCGCTTTCACGTCAGTGGCAGCGTTATGGCTTAAATTCTGCGGCTGAAATGACCCCTCGTCAGTGGTGGCTGGCAGTGAGCGAAGCACTGGCCGAAATGCTGCGTGCTCAGCCATTTGCCAAACCGGTGGCGAATCAGCGGCATGTTAACTACATCTCAATGGAGTTTTTGATTGGTCGCCTGACGGGCAACAATCTGTTGAATCTCGGCTGGTATCAGGATGTACAGGATTCGTTGAAGGCTTATGACATCAACCTGACTGACCTGTTGGAAGAAGAGATCGACCCGGCGCTGGGGAACGGTGGTCTGGGACGTCTGGCGGCGTGCTTCCTCGACTCAATGGCAACTGTCGGTCAGTCTGCGACGGGTTACGGTCTGAACTATCAATATGGTTTGTTCCGCCAGTCTTTTGTCGATGGCAAACAGGTTGAAGCGCCGGATGACTGGCATCGCGGTAACTACCCGTGGTTCCGCCACAACGAAGCACTGGATGTGCAGGTAGGGATTGGCGGTAAAGTGACGAAAGACGGACGCTGGGAGCCGGAATTTACCATTACCGGTCAAGCGTGGGATCTCCCCGTTGTCGGCTATCGTAATGGCGTGGCGCAGCCGCTGCGTCTGTGGCAGGCGACGCATGCGCATCCGTTTGATCTGACTAAATTTAACGATGGTGATTTCCTGCGTGCCGAACAGCAGGGCATCAACGCAGAAAAACTGACCAAAGTTCTCTATCCAAACGACAACCATACTGCCGGTAAAAAGCTGCGCCTGATGCAGCAATACTTCCAGTGTGCCTGCTCGGTAGCGGATATTTTGCGTCGCCATCATCTGGCGGGGCGTAAATTGCACGAACTGGCGGATTACGAAGTTATTCAGCTGAACGATACCCATCCAACAATCGCGATTCCAGAACTGCTGCGCGTGCTGATCGATGAGCACCAGATGAGCTGGGATGACGCCTGGGCCATTACCAGCAAAACTTTCGCTTACACCAACCATACCCTGATGCCAGAAGCGCTGGAACGCTGGGATGTGAAACTGGTGAAAGGCTTACTGCCGCGCCACATGCAGATTATTAACGAAATTAATACTCGCTTTAAAACGCTAGTGGAGAAAACCTGGCCGGGCGATGAAAAAGTGTGGGCCAAACTGGCGGTGGTGCACGACAAACAAGTGCATATGGCGAACCTGTGTGTGGTTGGCGGTTTCGCGGTGAACGGTGTTGCGGCGCTGCACTCGGATCTGGTGGTGAAAGATCTGTTCCCGGAATATCACCAGCTATGGCCGAACAAATTCCATAACGTCACCAACGGTATTACCCCACGTCGCTGGGTCAAACAGTGCAACCCGGCACTGGCGGCTCTGTTGGATAAATCACTGAAAAAAGAGTGGGCTAACGATCTCGATCAACTGATCAATCTGGAAAAATTCGCTGATGATGCGAAATTCCGTCAGCAATATCGCGAGATCAAGCAGGCGAATAAAGTCCGTCTGGCAGAGTTTGTGAAAGTTCGTACCGGTATTGAGATCAATCCACAGGCGATTTTCGATATTCAGATCAAACGTCTGCATGAGTACAAACGCCAGCATCTGAATCTGCTGCATATTCTGGCGTTGTACAAAGAAATTCGTGAAAACCCGCAGTCTGACCGCGTACCGCGCGTCTTCCTCTTCGGCGCGAAAGCAGCACCGGGCTACTACCTGGCGAAAAATATTATCTTTGCGATCAACAAAGTGGCTGACGTGATCAACAACGATCCGCTGGTTGGCGACAAGTTGAAGGTGGTGTTCTTGCCGGATTATTGTGTTTCGGCGGCGGAAAAACTGATCCCGGCGGCGGATATCTCCGAACAAATTTCGACTGCAGGTAAAGAAGCTTCCGGTACCGGCAATATGAAACTGGCGCTCAATGGTGCGCTTACTGTCGGTACGCTGGATGGTGCGAACGTTGAAATCGCCGAGAAAGTCGGTGAAGAAAATATCTTTATTTTTGGTCATACCGTGGAACAAGTGAAGGCAATTCTGGCCAAAGGCTACGACCCGGTGAAATGGCGGAAGAAAGATAAGGTGCTGGACGCAGTATTGAAAGAGCTGGAAAGCGGTAAATACAGCGACGGCGATAAGCATGCCTTCGACCAGATGCTGCACAGTATCGGCAAACAGGGCGGCGATCCGTATCTGGTGATGGCAGATTTCGCCGCTTATGTGGAGGCACAAAAGCAGGTGGATGTGCTGTACCGCGACCAGGAGGCCTGGACTCGCGCGGCGATCCTCAATACCGCCCGCTGCGGTATGTTTAGCTCGGATCGCTCTATTCGCGATTATCAGGCTCGTATCTGGCAGGCAAAACGCTAAGGAAGTTCGATGGAAAGCAAACGTCTGGATAATGCCGCGCTGGCGGCGGGGATTAGCCCCAATTACATCAATGCCCACGGTAAACCGCAGTCGATTAGCGCCGAAACCAAACGGCGTTTGCTTGACGCGATGCATCAACGTACCGCCACGAAAGTGGCGGTAACGCCAGTCCCGAATGTCATAGTTTATACCAGCGGCAAAAAAATGCCGATGGTGGTGGAGGGCAGCGGCGAATATAGCTGGCTGCTGACCACCGAAGAAGGAAAGCAGTACAAAGGCCATGTGACGGGGGGCAAAGCGTTCAATCTACCGACGAAGCTGCCGGAAGGTTATCACACGCTGACACTCACCCAGGACGACCAGCGCGCGCATTGCCGGGTGATTGTCGCCCCGAAACGCTGTTACGAACCGCAGGCGTTGCTGAATAAACAAAAGCTGTGGGGTGCCTGCGTTCAGCTTTATACGCTGCGATCGGAAAAAAACTGGGGTATTGGGGATTTTGGCGATCTCAAAGCGATGCTGGTGGATGTGGCAAAACGTGGCGGGTCGTTCATCGGCCTGGACCCGATTCATGCGCTCTATCCGGCAAATCCGGAGAGTGCCAGCCCATACAGCCCGTCTTCTCGCCGTTGGCTGAATGTGATTTATATCGACGTTAACGCAGTTGAAGATTTCCATCTTAGCGAAGAGGCTCAGGCCTGGTGGCAGTTGCCGACCACGCAACAGACGCTGCAACAGGCGCGCGATGCCGACTGGGTCGATTACTCCACGGTTACCGCCCTAAAAATGACAGCATTACGAATGGCGTGGAAAGGTTTCGCGCAACGTGATGATGAGCAGATGACCGCGTTTCGCCAGTTTGTTGCAGAGCAGGGCGACAGCCTGTTCTGGCAGGCAGCCTTTGATGCGCTACATGCCCAGCAAGTGAAAGAGGACGAAATGCGCTGGGGCTGGCCAGCATGGCCAGAGATGTATCAGAACGTGGATTCGCCAGAAGTGCGCCAGTTCTGCGAAGAACATCGTGATGACGTCGATTTTTATCTCTGGTTGCAGTGGCTGGCTTACAGCCAGTTTGCCGCCTGCTGGGAGATAAGCCAGGGCTATGAAATGCCGATTGGCTTGTATCGTGATCTGGCCGTTGGTGTAGCAGAAGGTGGGGCAGAAACCTGGTGCGACCGTGAACTGTATTGCCTGAAAGCGTCGGTTGGCGCGCCGCCGGATATCCTCGGCCCGTTGGGGCAGAACTGGGGATTACCGCCAATGGACCCGCATATCATCACCGCGCGTGCCTATGAACCGTTTATCGAGCTGTTGCGTGCCAATATGCAAAACTGCGGCGCATTACGAATTGACCATGTGATGTCGATGCTGCGTTTGTGGTGGATACCGTATGGCGAGACGGCAGATCAGGGCGCGTATGTTCACTATCCGGTGGATGATCTGCTCTCGATTCTGGCACTCGAAAGTAAACGTCATCGCTGTATGGTGATTGGTGAAGATCTCGGTACCGTACCGGTAGAGATTGTCGGTAAGCTGCGCAGCAGCGGTGTGTACTCTTACAAAGTGCTCTATTTCGAAAACGACCACGAGAAGACATTCCGCGCACCGAAAGCGTACCCAGAGCAGTCGATGGCGGTTGCGGCGACACACGACCTGCCTACGCTACGCGGCTACTGGGAGAGTGGGGATTTAACGCTGGGCAAAACGCTGGGGCTGTATCCGGATGAAGTGGTACTGCGCGGTCTGTATCAGGATCGCGAACTGGCGAAGCAAGGGCTGCTGGATGCTCTGCATAAATATGGTTGCCTGCCAAAACGTGCCGGGCATAAGGCATCGTTGATGTCGATGACACCGACGCTGAATCGTGGCTTACAGCGCTACATCGCCGATAGCAACAGCGCCCTGTTAGGGCTCCAGCCGGAAGACTGGCTGGATATGGCAGATCCGGTAAATATTCCCGGCACCAGTTACCAGTATAAAAACTGGCGACGTAAACTTTCCGCAACGCTTGAGTCGATGTTTGCCGATGATGGTGTGAACAAGTTGCTGAAGGATTTGGACAGACGGCGCAGAGCGGCAGCGAAGAAGAAGTAGAGTGCGGTTGATGCCGGATGCGACGCTTGACGCGTCTTACCGGCCTACTAATTAATGCCGAATCGTAGGCCGGATAAGGCGTTCACGCCGCATCCGGCCATCAGTATTATCAAATCACCATATTCAGCAGCAGACAGCCTACCAGACCGCACACCGAGATAATGGTTTCCAGCATCGACCAGGATTTGATGGTCTCGCCGATAGTCAGGTTAAAGTACTCTTTGAACAGCCAGAAGCCCGGATCGTTCACGTGAGAGAAAATCACACTACCGGAACCAACCGCAATAACCATCAGCTCCGGGCTAACACCCGTCGTTGCAATCAGCGGTGCCGCGATACCACCCGCAGTGATTGCCGCGACGGTTGCGGAACCCAGCGCGATACGCAGTACGGCAGCAATCGACCAGGCCATCAGCAGCGGAGAAATGTTGGTTTCGTGCATCATGGAAGCAATGTATTTGTCCACGCCGCTGTCTACCAGCACCTGCTTGAACGCACCGCCACCACCGATAATCAACAGCATCATCGCAATGATTTTGATGGAAGAAACCAGCGTGTCGTTAATCTGATCCATTGAACGGCCACGGTTCAGACCAAAGGTGAACATCGCGATCAGCACGGCAATCAGCGTAGCCATTACCGGGTCACCGAGGAACTCCGCTACCGGCAGGAAAGCGTGACCTTTCGGCAGGATCATTTCGGCAATCGCACGCATCGCCATCAGAACCACCGGCACCAGAGAGGTCCAGACGCTGACGCCAAAGCTCGGCATCTCTTCTTCGCTGAAGGTTTTCGCGCTGTAGAGACCTTCCGGGATTGGCTTATCGATACCTTTCAACACGCGAGCGTAAACCGGACCGGCGAGAATCACGGTCGGGATTGCCAGAATAGTACCGTACAGCAGAGTTTTACCCATATCGGCATTGAAAATGGTGGCAATCGCAGTCGGACCCGGATGCGGTGGCAGGAAGCCGTGGGTCACAGACAGTGCAGCCGCCATTGGTACACCAACATACAGCAGTGGAATATTCGCGGAAGCCGCGATGGTAAACACCAGCGGCAGCATCAGCACGAAACCCACTTCATAGAACAGGGCAAAACCAACGGTAAAACCGGTCAGTACCACCGCCCACTGGATGTGTTTTTTACCAAATTTGGCAATCAGCGTGGTAGCGATACGTTGTGCACCACCGCAGTCTGCCAGCATTTTGCCCAGCATCGCGCCAAAACCCATGATCAGGGCAAGGCTACCGAGCGTTCCGCCGACACCAGCTTTGATGGAGCCAATAACTTTATCCAGCGGCATTCCTTGCATTAATCCAACAGCAAGCGCCACGAGGACGAGAGCGATGAAGCCGTTCATTTTGAAGCGGATCATCAGGAGTAATAACAAGATTACACCGATAGCAACAATGACTAATGGCATGATTTACCTGGCCTTTAATTTGTTATGGGTAACGTCAGGTTTCTGACGGAAAATCCTGGTTGTCCCAACTGGGAACAGAGATGTTACGGCACCACGGCTGATGACCCCTAAAACGAGTTAGTGTAGTCAGATGTTATGAGTGTGTTTGGTGCCCATGAGAATGATACGGGTAACATTACGTGCTTGAGAATCACCAGAGCGGGGTAAATTTAAATTATGAGAGGTTGGTCATATTATCGTGGGGAAACGAAGAGATTGGATTTGCTGAGATAATTCTGCGCTAACGTCAGACTCTCGTGCAACGTACAGGCCCGATAAGACGCTTTAGCGTCACATCGGGCAATCGACAAAAGGGGAGAGAACTTAGTAGTAAGAGTGCTCGCCGCGCTGGTGTTCGGTGAGATCGCGTACACCTTTCAGCTCCGGGAATTCGTTCAGCAACTGCTTCTCGATCCCCTCTTTCAGGGTGACGTCGACCATGGAACAACCGTTACAGCCACCGCCAAATTGCAAAATGGCGTAACCGTCTTCGGTGATTTCCATCAGCGAAACGCGACCACCGTGACCAGCAAGCTGTGGGTTGATCTGTGATTGCAGCATATACTCCACGCGCTCCATCAGCGGCGCATCGTCAGCCACTTTACGCATTTTGGCGTTAGGCGCTTTCAGCGTCAGCTGCGAACCCAACTGGTCGGTAACAAAATCGATCTCTGCATCTTCCAGGTAAGGAGCGCTTAACTCATCAACATACGCGGTCAGCAGGTCAAATTTCAGGGCAGTGTCGGTGGCTTCCACAGCGTCCGGCGGACAATAAGAAACGCCACATTCAGCGTTAGGCGTGCCAGGGTTAATCACAAATACGCGGATTTGTGTCCCTTCTTCCTGGTTTGCCAGCAGTTTGGCAAAGTGCGCTTGTGCAGCATCGGAAATACGGATCATAGTAATGGCCTAATAGTTGACTATTTTAGTTGGTTATAATACGCCCATCATCGAGGCTCTACAAGGTTCGACAAAGGCACCAGACCTGGACAGTCGCCGCACCATTGCGTAAAAGCAACTGCGCAATCTCTGCGACGGTACTTCCGGTGGTAACGACATCATCCACAATCACCATATGGCGACCTTGCACAGGCAATTCAAGGCGAAAGGCATTTTTCAGGTTGTGTTTGCGTAGCCGGGCGTTAAGAAAATGCTGGGTCGCGGTGGCCCGTGTTCGTGTGACGGCTTCGCTATCCCATTGGCAGTGTAGCCAGCGTGATAACGGCTGACACAGCAAATCGCTCTGATTAAATCCCCGACGCCAGTGACGGCGCTGCCATAACGGAACGCTGATGATGCGATCAGGCAGTTGCAAGCCGGTGGTGCGACGAGCGTGTAAGACTTCCAATAGTAACAGACGTGACAGGGCGCTGGCGATTTCACTGCGCCGGGAAAACTTAAGCTGGTGAATGAGCGGACTTAATGGCGGCGCATAGTCGGCGACCGTGAGCAGTCTTTGCCAGGGCAGCGGTTTTTGCAGGCAGCGACCGCAGGGAAGATGAGAGTGTGTGGCGGGTAATCCACATTGTGGGCATAACGTTTTATCTGTACGGGCGGCGCGAGAGCAGACAGAACAAATCCCCCAATGACCTAACGCCAGCGGCATTCGGCATAGCCAGCATAATCCCGGTACTGTTAGCATATGTTCATCCTTGTAAGTAAAAAGAGAACAATAGCGGATGAATAACATCTGGTGGCAGACCAAAGGTCAGGGGAATGTTCATCTTGTGCTGCTGCACGGATGGGGACTGAATGCCGAAGTGTGGCGTTGCATTGACGAGGAACTTAGCTCGCATTTTACGCTGCACCTTGTTGACCTGCCCGGCTTCGGGCGTAGCCGGGGATTTGGTGCGCTATCACTTGCTGATATGGCCGAAGTCGTGCTGCGACAGGCACCAGATAAAGCCATTTGGTTAGGCTGGAGTCTGGGCGGGCTGGTGGCAAGCCAGATTGCGTTAACCCATCCCGAGCGTGTTCAGGCGCTGGTCACCGTGGCGTCGTCACCTTGTTTTAGTGCTCGCGACGAGTGGCCGGGGATAAAACCGGACGTGCTGGCGGGATTTCAGCAGCAACTCAGTGATGATTTTCAGCGTACAGTGGAGCGGTTCCTGGCGTTACAAACCATGGGTACTGAAACGGCGCGCCAGGATGCGCGGGCGTTGAAGAAAACCGTTCTGGCGTTACCGATGCCGGAGGTTGACGTACTCAATGGCGGACTGGAAATCCTGAAAACGGTCGATCTCCGTCAGCCGCTGCAAAACGTGCCCATGCCGTTTTTGCGATTGTATGGCTATCTCGACGGTCTGGTGCCGCGCAAAGTGGTGCCGATGCTGGATAAACTTTGGCCTCACAGCGAATCATATATCTTCGCCAAAGCGGCCCATGCGCCGTTTATTTCACATCCGGACGAGTTTTGTCACCTGCTGGTGGCGTTGAAGCAGAGGGTGTAGGTGGCTTTCGAAATGGCGGGACAGAACTTTACTGGCTCGCCGCAGCCAACTCTTCTTCTGACACCCCGGTAAAGCGCATGATGTCTGCAAGAGGGACTCCGGATTCAAGCATTATTTTTGCTATATGCAAGGCTTTGGATTGTTCCCCTTCCTGCCGCAATCTTTCCGCAATAGTCATTAAACTCTCCTTGTGTTTTGGTGAACGTTCGGCCACACCATCGATAAAATCGTTAAAACGTACCGCGTCGCCGGTTTGCAGTATGTAATTAAACAGCCCTTTGATTTGTCTGTCATTAGCGTATCCACTACTTAATAAGCAGGCCATTTGCTCTACCAGTCCTATCAGATCGCGTTGACGAATATGTTTTTGAATTAACTCCAGCAGCGCCATGCTCGCGTGCCGTCTCCGGTTGGCGTAAAAAGAGTTTGAACAGCGCATCGTGTGGGGTGGAACTCTGCTTTTTGCTCATGGCGTTCCTTCACCTGTTATTTGAATGCCGCGACTCTACGCGCCACTCCACACCTGTGCATTAGCGAGTTTTCATCCCAGCGAGACGCTTTCAGAGGAACTTACGTCGCGCTGCTATGGAAAGCCGCACGCAAAAAAGCCCGGATGCAAACGCATACCGGGCTTTCAAAACAGGCAGTGAAACAAGGTTAACGCAACGCCCACCATTCGTGCAGACAGGCTTTTCCTTCCGGGCAGCTTTTACAACTGCCGGAAAGACAGCCGTCAGGTTCTTCCTGAATCCGCACTGCTTTTCCCATACTTTCTAGCTGTTTCAGCATGGCGTTAATCATTGGCTGCGGAGTGTTCAGTGTCTGGCTAATCTGGGCCGCTTCCATACGGCCCCGTAATGCCAGTAAATCACGCACTTGAATGAGCGAAGCCATTGTCGTGTCCTTAGTGGCAATCGCCAGTGGTACTGGCCGCACAGCAACTGCTTACCGATTTGCGCGTTGCCAGCAGTTCGATATCCACCCGGCTACGCGCGCGACGCAGCAAACCGATAACCACGATGTTAAACAGAATAACCGCCAGAATGCATACCAGGCTGTAGGTTGGATGCTGGCTGTAGCTGGCGATCTGATAGAACAATGTTGCCAGCGAGTAAGCGATATTCAGCCCCCACAGAATGGAGAAGCCCATCCAGCCACGGCTTGATTCACGGGCGATGGCTCCCATCACCGAGATACATGGTACATACAGCAGGACGAAAATCAGGTAGCTGTATGCGGCAGCTGCGCTACCGAATTTCTGATCCATCACGCCCATCGCTCCGGTACCCATTTCGCCGTCGCCTTTGCTTGCTTCAATGGGGTTCATCAGTACGCTAAGGCTGAAGGTGTCTTTCAGGCTCTGCCAGGTTTCATCTACCGCACTGAACAGCTCTTCACCGAGGTTAAATTCCGCCGGATTGAACTCTTCGTCCTGAATATTTTCTGCGGTGTAGAGGGTGTTGAGCGTACCCACCACCACTTCTTTCGCCATGGCACCTGTAAACAGGCCAACCGTTGCCTGCCAGTTATCTTCATGCACGCCAATTGGCTTGAAGACCGGGGTGATCACCCGGCTGACGGAAGCCAGCGCCGAGTCGTTGATGTTATCGACGATTTTCCCGCTCAGCGAGAAGCTGTTGAAAGCGCTCAGGAAAATGCTGACGATGATAATCACTTTACCAGCACGCAGAACGAAGCCTTTCAGACGCTGCCAGGTCTGGATAATCAGGCTTTTAACGTGTGGTACATGATAGACCGGCAACTCCATGACAAACGGCGTCGCTTCACCGCGCATGATGGTGTACTTGAGCATCAGGCCAGTCAGCACCGCCATTACGATACCCAGCATATACAGCGAGAAGACCGCCAGCGCACCGTTCTGCCCGAAGAAGGCAGCCGCGAATACTGCGAAGATAGCCAGACGCGCGCCGCAGGACATAAACGGTGCCATCATGATGGTCATCAGACGTTCACGCGGTGCATCAAGCGTACGTGCACCCATTACCGACGGTACGTTACAACCGAAACCGACGATCAGCGGCACAAAGGATTTCCCCGGCAAGCCCAGCGCCTGCATCAGACGGTCCATCACAAACGCCGCACGCGCCATATAGCCGGAGTCCTCAAGGAAGGAGAGGAACAGGTACATCATGCCGATCTGCGGCACCAGTGGCAGCACGGTGTTAATACCGCCGCCCAGGCCTTGGGCGAGGAAGATAGTCAGCCAGTCCGGGAAGTGGAGCGTGTAGCCAATCCACTGAATACCATGCACAAAGAGTGCTACGGAGCCGACGTCAAACAGCGGCTGTAACGCCCCGCCGATGTTGATAGCCAGCAAGAACATCAGGTACATCACAAAGAGGAAAATCGGCAGACCGAGGAAACGGTTGAGCACGATTTTATCTACCGCAGTGGTGAAACGGCTGGGTTCTGCCGTCAGGGTGTTGCTTACCACATCACAGATGGCAGCAATGCACTGGTAACGCGCATCGGCAATGTGCAGCGCCGGATCGTCCATCTCATTACGCAGACGGGCGAGGGCGGCATCCAGATGCTGCGACGCTTCACCGGCGTAGGCGCGGCTGTAGATATCGCCTTCCAGCATTTGCAGGCCCAGCCAGCGACGTTGTTTCAGCGGGATGTCGGAAGGCATCACTTTTGCCAGTGAATCTGCTTCGTTGAGCAGCGGCTGAGCGTAATGCACCAGTTCCACATTCTCGTTAGCTTTATAGCGATCAATCGCCAGCTTGAGCGCTTCAATACCGCGACCACGGGTTGAAACCAGCGGGATCACCGGGCAGCCAAGACGCGCCGACAGAGCATCAATTTCAATACGAATATTTTGCTTCTCGGCAATGTCGAGCATGTTCAGTGCCACGATGCAGGGAATGCCGAGTTCCAGCAGTTGTAGCGTCAGGTACAGGTTACGCTCAAGGTTAGACGCATCCACCACGTTAATCAGCAGGTCTGCGTCGCCACTCAAAATGTAGTGACAGGCGATTTGCTCATCGAGCGAGGTCTGCGATGAGATGGTGGTCAGAGAATAGGTGCCGGGCAGGTCCACCAGCGTGACCTGATGATCGGTGGTGGAGAATTGCCCTTCTTTACGTTCGACGGTAACGCCAGCCCAGTTACCTACACGCTGACGTGCGCCAGTGAGCTGGTTAAATAAGGTTGTCTTGCCAGAATTTGGATTACCAATTAAGCCAATGGTTAATTTTTTCATTGTTGTTATCACCGTATTAACAGGAAACCGCTTCCACTTCTAATAAGGCCAGATCTTTTTTGCGTAATACCAGGCTCACACGACGGGTTTCGATATGAATGGGGTCGCCGAGTGGAGCGACGCGCACCACATTAAAAGAGGAGCCAGGTAACATGCCAAGAGAAAGCAGTTTTTGGCGATATGCCGGGCTGATTTCACGGGAAAAGCCAGTAATTTTCCACGCAGTATCTGGAGTGTATTGCATAGGTGCCTACTTGTTTCTCATTAACTGGATAACTACCTCATGGGGCGTTTGACAGCGACATGAGACCAGATGATTTGCCAACGAAGGAGAGATTAAATAATCAACAGTACAATGATAATGAGAATGGTTTCTATCAGCAATACTTAAAATGTGTGCGAATGTTGGTTTGAATAATAATCTGACTCAATGTTGATGTGGCTCAAGGTTATATCGCAGCGAAAATATAATTCGCATGACGAATTATTAGGGCTGGTTAATGTTTAATTAAGGTTTCAGTTGTTAATGAAGTGATAAATATTAACGGGATATATTATGCGTTTGCTTGTGGAATAAAAAGGCCGGAGATATTCTCCGGCACTTTTATGTCAGGCAAGGCGTTCGTTGCCAGATGTGGCGTGAACGCCTAATCGCGCAGGTTTAGGGGCCAGTCCGGGCGTTTAACGTTTTTTGCCCATTGCCGCCGCCAGCGCATCCATCATCGCGCTGTTACCGGCAGGCTGCACTTCACGCCCACGCGGTTTGGCTGCCGGGCGGTTGTTTTGCGGGCGTTCATTACCGCCGCCGCGACGGGCGTTGGTTTCGCCAGGCTGCTCGTCCAGACGCATGGTCAGGGCGATACGTTTACGCTGAAGATCCACTTCCAGCACTTTCACCTTCACAATGTCGCCCGCTTTCACCACGGTATGCGGATCTTCCACAAACTTGTTCGACAATGAAGAGATGTGAACCAGGCCGTCCTGATGCACGCCGATATCGACAAACGCGCCAAAGTTGGTGACG
>OHAU01001794.1_pt1 | contig 23052 bp, 23 predicted proteins | sample 1577181 | NCBI WGS metagenome assembly OHAU01 (sample SAMEA3541472, study PRJEB24748) | human gut metagenome | biome: human gut; feature: human-associated habitat; material: faeces | place: China | collected 2012 | reverse complement strand
GCGCGCAGCAGACTGCAAGCCTTTTGTCGGAAAAACCCGGAGGGTTTTTCGACAGCCTCAGGCGAAGCAACCGCTTCGTCCCTTTCTGTTTCTCTCTTTCTGCTGCACATCTCTCATATTATCGGGCGGAAACACATAGGATGGACTGTATCATTCAGTCTTGGGAGTGTTGCCGATGAAGGGAAATATGGAGCAGCGTGCCTGCGAGGAGGCCGTTTACATCATAGAGAGCCGGGGGACCGTGCGGGATGCCGCCCGGAAATTCGGCATCAGCAAGTCTACGGTGCATAAGGACATTTCCCAGCGTCTGCCCCTGTTCAACCGCAGTCTCTACCTGCAGGTAAAGGCCATTTTGGAGGAAAACAAGGCCCAGCGCCACATACGCGGCGGCCTGGCCACCCGGCGCAAGTACAAGGGCGGCTGAGCCCGCCCCAAAAGGAAAAGGACTTCAAGTTTTTTCTTGAAGTCCTTTTTTGCGGCTGTCCGCAGGTATTGTTGTGCATGCAGTCAACGGTATGTTACTGAGACCCACGGATATTTTTCCTGAAGGTCACCGAAGATTTCCCGCATCGGAGCGGCATACTCCCGCAGCTCCCGGGGCATGGAGTCAAATCCTTCCACCACAATGTGCCTTTGTACCGGCTGCAAGAATACATCCGTCAGGCAATCCCACATGGCATCCCAGTTTTCCCCGTAATAGTCCGGAAACCCAAATGTCTTGTGGAGGCGCCGGTGCAATGCGCCCCAGTCTTTACAGCCATCCAGGTGCAGGACAACGGGGTCAGTTGTTATGGGCATATAACCATAGTAATTCATAACGAAATTCCTTTCTGTCAAACAATCTCGACAAATGTGGCGTAATGGTCGTAAGTTGCAAAGATCAGTCCGTCACTGGAGTAGAGAATTCGTTCTCCGCCCCGGAAACCGAAGGAATAATTGATATCAGCCTCGTACCATATTCGTTCCGGTACATCGGGGAGTCGCTTATCTCTGTTTTTGTAGACTCCCTTTGTCAGCATTTTACCAGGTGCAACAATGGAAAGATTTGCTAAAATCGGAATCCATCCTAACTGAGTAGCTTCACTCTCGGTTATGTAGTATCCGGGGAGCCGCCGAAAAGTTTTCAGCCACCAATCGGCACCCCGTAAGCCAAGCTTTGTCGCAGTGCCAGCCGCTTTTGCCTCTAAACATTGTATGGAGCAGCGGCAGTTAGGGTGGAGCGGCGGTTCTTCTGGAATAATTTCGTAGAGCAAGTAAACCTTTCCTTGCTGCTTTTTGCAGTCCATACATCTTCGAAAATCAAAGACGGATTTCCAATATTTATACTTTAGGCTGCGCTCAAACTTCTTCCTTTCTACTATAACAGATTAGGCCATCCATGAAAAGGCTCTCATGTTATTATGTCAGACAGCAGTTTGTTGTCCTTATGTGTGCAACCCTCATGAAATTTTCGCAAAAAATTGCAATAATTTTCACGGTGTAAATTCCATAAAGCTCTGTATTTCAAGGGTTCACAGGCAAAAGGAAAAGGACTTCAAGTTTTTTCTTGAAGTCCTTTTTGTGATTGCCCACAGGTTTTGCTGCCCGTGCGCACTCCTGTATGCATTAACGCTTGTTATATCTGAAAACTATTACACAACCCTCGGTTTCGATTTGAAGGCTGAGGAAACAATTTACACTGTTAAAATGACAGATGAAAGCAAGAATGATGTGCTTGAAGAAAGGTTGCAGGGAATGTTAGAAGCATATCCTGACTACGCTTTTGAAAGTCGTGTACAAGAACTTGCAGACGAGCTTCAGATACAGCAAAGTTTGCGGATGATTATTTATCTGTTCACCGGAATACTGACCTGCATCGGTCTTGCCAATATCTTTGCATCCATTTTGGGACAGATTCATCAGCGTAAGCGTGAATTTGCAAGATACTTTGCAGTTGGTTTAACACCAAAAGGTGCCGCAAAGTTTTTGGCTTGGGAAGCCGCTATCGTTGCACTCCGCCCAATCTTGTTGACCGTAGTAGTAAATATCCCGTTAATGGCATTGATGCTTGATGCTGGAGGAATTACCGCAGGCGATTTCATCGCTAAGCGCTTGCCGTTGGTTCCTGCAATTCTGCTCTTTGTGGCGGTTATTGGTTTTGTGGCATTGGCTTACTACTTGGGTGGTAAAAAGATTTGCAATATGAATCTTGTCGAAGCAATTAAGGATGATACCCTTATGTAATCTATTCTCATATAAAGAATCCCATGTCACATTTTATCAAATTTGCAACATGGGACGCTTTCTTTATACAATATCTTTTTTCATCAACAATTCTACTGATAACAACTCAATTACCTACATATATTTTATAATTGCTTATTATCAAGCATACTATTAATGTTAAACGCAGGTAATACAACACACTCAGTCTCTGGCTGTGCTGTTAACAGTGAAACCTCACTTCTCAAATATGGCATCATGATTGCCACACTATTTTTTGTAACAAGAGTATTTTTTAATTCTTCTGACAACTCACCATCTGACTCAATACTGAAAAAACCTGACAAACAAATTTCCAAGGTATATTCTTCCGGTTTTTTCCCTTTTAATATCAGTCTAACCCTATAAACCTCAGTATCTTGTCTTTGTGAAATATTAGATTGTATCTCCACTTCGAGCTCATTATCATTTTTAAACCCTAATCTTTTAAATTCAATCTTATCAAAAACTATTTTATTTAATTTTAGTACACTTTCTATACTTTGATTTTTTTCCATTTCATCACCTTCTATGCTGCAGTCGCTATATAGTTTTCATATGATTCAACCAATTTAAACAATCCATCTTGATCTGATTGTTTTGATTGTTCAGATTTTCTAAAAATAACTTCCGTTGTTTTTACAGGATGGAATTTCTCATCATATGATGGAATTTCAGAAAATGAGGATTTTTCCACTTTACAATCAGCTAATTCAGTGAATTGATCAATATTTGTAAGTAAAGCCTCTAACGGAAATCCGGAAATCAATTCACGCAAATCTGCCTTTTTATTACTTTCAGAGAAATATTTAGCAGAAAAGAATTCATCATCAAACTCCTGAACAAATAATTTAATTTGTTTTGTTAAAATTTTAAAACAAGCATCTGCTTCTGGTAATAAAGATTGTTCTAATGCTTCAATTTTCTTCTTTGTTACCATATCCATACAAACTTCATCACCTGACACTATCTCCCAATATTCTTGTTGTTTCAAAAAAACATCTCTCATTGGAATTTTCCCATGCAGTAAATTATATACCTCTGACAGTGATAACTTTGTCACAATGTAACTCAATTCATCAATATCTGTACACAACGCTATATAATATTGTTTTTTGTCCTTACACAAGAAAAAGATTGGGATGTCCATGTAATCAACTAAAATTTGTTCCAAATATAAATATTGATTTTCAATATTGAAACATAATTCCCTATTCATCACTTTTCTCCTCTATTATCTTAAACCCACTGACATCGGCCCCTTCATAAAGCCACCAACATACATGTTGATCGTTTGTATTTTGAGGACCACCCTCACTATATACATATCCTGCCGCCAGCTTCTTTTTAGGATTAGGAAATTTCATCTTCTGTTCGACAATTTCTCTTTTCAGGAAACTGGAGGCCCCATAATAATGAGAATTTTTCGCAATATCTCCTGTCATCCCTCTTGGGACTTTAGGATACTTGCCCAATTCGAAATAAGATTTAAAATCTTCCAATGTAACTTCTCTATAATCATCTTCACTTCTTTCCACAGCTCTATATGTAAATAATTTTTCATACTTAAACTGAGTTGTATCCGGAAGTTCAATTTCCTTATTTAATAATTTATTTCTTAAAACAACAGGAAATTTCAAACATAATTCTTTATCTACTTGCATCTCTATTGTTTTCCTCTTCGCATATCACATTTCATCATAAATGTCAAGACTGAATTTCCCATCTATAATATAGCACATATTTTTCTCAAAGGAAAGTCTTAACTCAAAATATATCTATGCTGCCTATCTTTTAATATTTCTTCCTTTTAGCAGTTTTATTCAGACAGAGAATATTATTTCATTCAACGCAATTTCTTCTGCACGATTGTGGATGCTGCTCATTCTCTGAATCCATTCCCACTGATTATCTTCTTTCATTTTCTCAGTTACAGACTCAGCTTTTTGCATCTGACTGATAATGACCTGCAATCTTTCCTGTGCCTGGTCGTTTATATCTGCAAGGTAAGTCCAGAGCTGGCAACTCAGCACCAAATCATTAAACAGTATCGGATGATTCTCTCTTAAATACTCTCGATGCATACGTCCATACTTTCCGATAGAACGTTCTTCCTCCGGTAACTTCAAATCCGATATGTAATAATCCCCAACCAGTACATAATCAATTCCATTCTTCGTAATTCTTTCTTTCATCGTATTTTGACCTCTTTCACAACGTATTTATCATAGCTTGACTTCATCTGTCGTAAAAGTGTCGTAAATTCAGGTCGGATTTTGAAAAAATCCTTGATTTTCAAAGGTTTTCAGCACCATTTTCGTCACTTGCCGTGGCAAATAAAAAGGATTTTCTTCATATCGCGGTGTCTCCCAGATATTATCGATTGCTATAGACGCGCTTTATCCGCAAATTTGGAATCCCTCTCCTGTTTTCTTCAAGATTTTCTGATGCTGAGCCAGCAGATACATTACGATATACTTTGGCACCGTACTGACACTCATATTTATAGGAATTTTTACAATGCGCATCTCATAAGATGCGTCAATAGCAGTAATATCAAATTGCTTCCCTTCATTGACACATTCTGCTTTCCATGCTTCTTTTAACGCGCACGAAAGCCGACAAGATTTATATGCTATGCTATTGTTCCTTTGATTCTGAAAATACACGTGTTGCTCCGCAGTTTGCTGCTGTTCTTCTAATTGCTCAATGAAGGAATTTGCGGAAATGATTTCGCCAGCGGGATTGATTAGCCGTACTCCCTCAGTAAACACCGCCTGCGAGTTACATAGATTTGATAGCTCTGCCTGTTGTAAAGGATTGTTTGCCGTAAATGAAACGTCTAATGTATTATAATGACTAAAGAATGCTGCATTAAAATAAGCACTTGCGCCAGCTTCCTGTTTTATAGTTATCAATTCAATGCCATGTGTTTTGGCGTACGTCATTGCGCCAGACTGAAACCCACTGCTCGATACAAATACACCATGCGGTTGACCTGGGATATCCATCAAAATGCCATGAAAAGCCACGATTTGTTCTTTCTTAACTGGAGATCTCCAATTCTTGATTTCCATCAAAGTTTGGTACGGAAATCCTCCCAGTTTAAAATCCCAAAGCACATCAATTTGATGAGTAGCGCCACTGATGCCTTTAATAGTTTCATTGTGGCGTACCGCAATATGCTTTAGTCCGCATCTTTCGTAATCGACAATCGCTTGAAAAATATCTTGTACAAGTTTTTCATATTCTGTACCTTTGTTTGCCATACCAACCTACCCCACGTTTCAGTTGCACAAAGACTCCATTCTGGTAAAATCCAACTACACGCAGACGTTTCTTGCTTTGCATAGTCTGAACATTCCAGTAATGTTTTTCTCTTTTCCTTGCCTTGTGCAACTCTTCCATATAAATTTTTCACTTTGTATTTTACACGATTCGTTCCAATCGTTCAAGGGTATATAGAATTATGACACACAATCAACCAACTCGTAACTTTTCAATTTTCTCGATCCCGCTTTTCAGCCGGACCAGTATTTCTTCCTTGGACAGTATCCTAACCGATGCCACCAGTGCGCGGATGTGGTATTCGTTCCACTCTGTAATGGCAGTACCGGCCTGCCCCATTATATCGGCGGCCTCCTTCATGTGGCTGTTCAGTTCCGTATCTTCTGCCTGCTGTCGCTCCAGTTCGACACGCTTGACCTTTAGCTCCGTTTGCTGGGTAAGGATTATCTTGAATCGTTCGCTATAGTCTGCAGCGTTACCTGTGGCCGCAGTTGCGAAGGCAGCATCAAACTCCCGTGCCAGCGTTTCCAGTTGATGGTCGACCTCTGCGATGGTAAGTTCGCCGCTTCGGCTGGGATGTATCACCTCCTGTAGATTTTCCGTGACCTGCTGTACCAATGTGGGCTTATCAGACATTACGCTGTTGATAGCCCGCAGGATGGCCTGTTGGAGCTGCTGCTCATCCACAGAGGGTGAATCATGGCAATACTTTTTGCCGTAATCAAAGCGGCTGATGCAGCGCCAGACGATGTGCTTCTTTCCTCTGTTGACCCATGTACAGCGGCGGTACAGTGTGCCGCATTCGCCGCAGATGAGCCGATCTGACAGAGCATATTTCGGCGTATAGCAGCTTCTTCCGCTGGGAGTGCTTTTCTGCGTGTTACCCTTCAGCGCGTTGCGCCGCGCCAGCTCTGTCTGAACCGCATTATATGTTTTGCGGTCTATAATTGCTTCGTGATGATCCGGCACCAGATACATGGTTCGCTGCCCTGTGTTGCGGATGGTCTTACGGCTGATACAATCCTGCTGGAATGTTTTCTGCATCAGAACATCACCTACGTACTTCTCGTTGGAGAGAATCCCCCGTACCGCGGTGCGCGTCCATGTTGCACCGCCGCGGGCGTTTGGAATGTGGCGCGTCTCCAAATCTTTGCGGATCATGTTAAGGCTGTCACCGCGGAGATACTTCTGGTAGATCTCCCGGACAATCTCTGCTTGTTCCGGAATGATCTGCGGCTTACCACCCGGACCTTTTTCATAGGCGTACAGATTGTAGTAGTAAATGGTGGCTTCACCACGCTGCATGGCGTAGCGCTTGCCCGCTTGAATATTGCCGGAGATGGATTCGCTTTCCGCCTGGGCAAAGGCTCCCATCATGGTCAGCATCAGTTCTGTGGACTCGTCCATGGAATTGATGTTTTCTTTTTCAAAGTAGACCGCGATACCCAGCGTTTTTAGCATTCGGACATAGTTCAGACAGTCCACCGTATTGCGAGCAAAGCGGGAGACAGACTTGGTAAGAATCAGATCGATCTTGCCTTGCTTGCACCATTTCATCATCCGCATGAAGTCCGCCCGCTTCTTGGCGGAGGTGCCGGTGATGCCCTCATCCGCGAAGATGTCGGCCATCGTCCACGACTTGTTCTCCATGATCTTATCGGTGTAGTAGTTTTTCTGCGCCTCGTAGCTGTTGAGCTGATCCTCCTCTTTGGTGGACACCCGGCAGTAGGCCGCCACCCGAAGCTGCCGCTGCTCGACAGCTCCTGTGTTCTTTGGCGCGGCGGGTATCACGATCACCTTCGGCTTGTTCTCTCCCATGATTATGCTCTCCCCTCGATGATTTGGCCGTTTTTCAGTAACAGACTGGCTTGCCCTTTTTTGACATAGACCTGTGACACTGTGTTTTTCAGCAATTCGGCGTCGATTTCCGCCACCGGCATGGCAGCAGTGAATAGATACCGTAAGCGTTGGCTTTCGTACCCACTGCTTCCGATGGCGTTATATTGCATCCCTGCCAGTTGCAGGGCGATCTCTTTTGCGCCGTCCTCATCCACCGGGCTGGCAGTAAGTGCTGCTGAGAACCGCCGCTCCATTTCAGCCAGCTCACCACGGTTGACCGTCTGCGGCTGTGGCTTGATCTGTTCCGGCGCTGCCGCAAGGCTGTTCAACAGGGACAGCACCTGTGACTCCACCGCCGCACTGGGTCTGCCATTGCACAGGCGGCGCAGGACCTTTTGTGCTTCGGTTATCTGCACCGTGGGCTTACGCTCTGACCGGCGCTGGGTGGCTTCCTGTAGCTGATCCGTAGAGAGGATGGCCGGGAAGCGCTCCGTACCAGCGTAACGAGCGTCCTCCAGAATACGGGCCACCATATTCTTGTTCCACGGCTTGTCTGCGTCGTAGGGTGGGCCTTTTTCTTTCAGATGGTCTGTGATGTCGTTGAAGGCTGCCCCCGCTAGATAGCAGGCATAGATGCTCTGCACAGCCTGTGCTTCCTGCGGATGGACAACTATCTCGCCCATGACCATCTTGTAGCCGAAGGGCAGCTTCCTGTTGCCCATTACCGCACCGTCCTTTCTATATTCTCCCGCAGCTCCAGTCCATTTTTTAGGCGAAACCGCAGGCTGGTATTGCTCTCGATGATGACCTTGTCAATGAGCTGACCGAACAGCTCCCCGTCAAAGTCGGGCAGCGTTTTAGGCCCTCTTTTGAGGATAGTGATGAGCTCCTGGGTGCAGGAGATGGTATCATCACCGTCTTGGTTGAGTATCCTGCTTTTGGCTTGCTTGGCGGCGCGGAGCTGTTCGGTCAGCTTATTGCCCTTGGATATGAAAATGTCAGGATCAACGCAGCCGCTTTCTCTCAGAGTGGCCAACAGTTGATTCTGACTGGTAAGTTCCGCTATTTGTTTGTTCAGTTCAATGACATCCACACTCCAGAGAAATTTCCGTTCACGGATGGACTGGAGATTGGTAATGAGGTCAGGCAGGATGTGGCTGCCCTGATGCTTGAGGTTGTAATACAGGCGGAGGAAGGCTTGCCGGATCTGCGCTTCGGGGATCTGGGTGATGGGGCAGGCTGCTTTATCCTCATCGTGACGGCGGCAAGCCCAATACCATGTACCGTGGACACAACGGCTTCTGCACCAGGAGCCGCAGGTGCAGCGCAGCACTTTTTGAAGCGGACGATCCGTTGGTGTTTGGATTATCTTTCGGCTATGCCGTAACGCTTGCGCTTTGTCAAATACTTCTTGTGATACGATGGCGGGATTACAGCCGTAAATCAGATACATGCGGCGCTCTCCGCGATTCTTTTTCACAGTGCGTGGAAATGTATCGGTCGTATATGTTTTTTGCAGGCGTGCGTTCCCTGCATAGCGCTCGTTCTGTAAGATGTAGTTGATTCGATAGGTATTCCACTTTCGGTTCAGCGCATTTGCATTGTTTAGTATCCGCACAAGCTCGGACGGGTTTGTCCCAGCTATATAACTATGGAATATGAAGTATATCGCTGGCGCGGCTTCCTTGTTGATAACGAGTTTGCCGTTTACGAGGTCATATCCCAGCGGGGCGCTGTAGGCGTTAAATTCCCCGCGTTCTACCCGCTTCTGGTAGCTCCAGCGCATATTGCCGGAGATGGACTCACTTTCCGCCTGTGCGAAAGCGGCGTACAGTGCGGTCATCAGCTCAGAGGATACCCGAGCCGTGTCGATGTTCTCTTTTTCGAAGAAGATGGTCGTGCCGTTGGCTCGGAACTGTCGAATGGCCTCCAGGCACTCTGCCGTGTTGCGGGCGAAGCGGGAGATAGACTTGACCAGAATTCGGTCAATGAGCCCGTGCCCGCTGTCGGCCAGCATCCGCTTGAAATCCTCCCGCTTCTCCACAGAGGTGCCGGTGATGCCCTCGTCGGCGTAGATGTCCACCAGCCGCCATTCCTCGTGCTCGGAGATGTACTGCGTGTAATGGATGTTCTGGGCTGCGAAGGAATTGAGTTGATCTTCCGAGGATGAGCTGACCCGGCAGTAAGCTGCCACCCGCAGCTTCCGGGCATCCCGGTCATGATTGGCTTCGATCCTAATGACCCGTCGCTCCTTGCCATTTAGGGCAAGGTTTCCGTTGATCTTTTTCTCCTCCGTGGCTGCTCACCTCCTTCTTGTAGCAACACAACATACCACAATCTTTTTGTTAAAGCTACTGTTTTTTGCGAAGAAATTCAGAAAGAAATAGGAATCGTCGCGCCGGTCTGCATTGCGATACGCACAGCGACTTGCTCCAGCTCTGTCTTTGGAAAACCGGCTCTTTTCAGCGCGGCCAAAAGGTTTAAGATTCCGCAAAAATCAACATTCTTATCCTGCATGATATTCTCCTTTTATACATTTTCTGATGACACAAACACAGGCATTGAGGAAAGAAAATACAACGCCCGTGTCTCTGCTATCAAGTAAAGGTCGCAGCAGGGCCGCCCCGGTTTTCCGGAACGGCCCACGCCGTTTCTGTTATTTACCAGTCCTATTCGACACTACTTCCCAGACTGGCGGGCGGTCAACTGGTCTGCGGCTGGCGCCACACATGGGAATTGCACCCCTCCGAGGATCGCTCCGAGCTGCACCGATGTTTTGAATGTATCGCTATGCAGAAGTACCATTGTAGGCAGATAAGGTCATGGCGAGGCAGCCTGCCACGGCTGCTTTTGGATGAACGGGTATCGCTGGGCACCTTCCAATTTGGGACCTGCATTGACACGGGATACTCCCGTGCAGGTGGTCATGGCGCGTTCTCCGCATCGCTGTCCTCTTTCTTACGGAGGCTCATCTGCTGATGTGATCCAGTTGCCGGATATGACCGCCTGGGCGGTGTTTTTCAAGGTCCACTGTAAAAGCCATTTCTTTAGCTTTGCCCTTATTTTAGCTTAGAAAAATACGGAACAACAGAGACAGGATGGCAGGTTTCTTGCCCTGTTAGTCAGTTTTTAGAGGTCTGCCTCCAGTTCGGAGAGAAATGCGATGACGGTCTGGAACGCCTGCTTTTTATCGCTGTACTCTCGTCCCAGCAAAAGATGGTCCAAAGAGACGCCAAAGCAATCCGCCAGCTCCACGGCTAGCTCTATCGAGCCGGTCCGCTGGCTGTTTTCAATTTTCACGATATAGGTACCCGTCACATGCATTTTTTCGGCGAGCTGTTCCTGCGTGAGTCCCTTGTTGATCCGTAACCGCTTGATCCTTGCTCCGTAAGCCATTCGATTAAAGCGCATGGTTTTATTCCTCCACTTCTGAAAATTTTGAAATTTCCAGAAGTGAAGGGTGGACTACGGCATTGCGGGGAAAGCGCACATATAAAAGCAGCGGCACTGGGCCATAGGTCCGTGCCGCTGTTTATGCGTGTGAGGGAGAATTCCTTGATAGAAAGGACTTTATGAATGCCTATAAAAAACGCAGGAAGTGCGTTGGCCTTTCAACCGCCGCACTTCCCACATTTGTTGTTTTTCAGTAGTGAACAATACTGCTGGATATCGAATATCTGCGCTCCAGGCTTCCGTTTGACCTAACTTCTGCTTTCACAGTCACTTGGTAGTCATGGCCGGATGTAACATAGTAGTATTTGTCAATCATATTACCTCTTACCTGCGCGGTAGCTGTCCAGGACTGGATTGGCGTGCCATCCTGTGTTAGTGTAATGATAACGGTTACATCATAGGTTCCATTATTATACAGAATAGCGCTGCAAGTAGCCTTGCCGGAATTTGAAATATCAAGTTTTGCGGCTAAGTTCGAAATGCCTACCATTCTGGGCTGAACGGTTTGAGGCTCGGCTGCCGTAGCCGGAATGATCATTGTGAAAATGATACTCAAGGCAAGAATCAGTGTTGCAAATCGCTTTGTGTTTTTCTCCATATTTCCTCCTAAGTGGTGCTTTTTAAGCAGAATGTATTAAAGAAACACCGACTTCGAGGTTTTGCAACACTTATTTTACCAAGATATTTTCAGCAAATTTTAACATATCTTCTTCTGAAATGTTTTCTGTGATGACACAGCAATACCAGTTCTCATCTGTATGCAGCTTCCAGACAAGCTGCTTTATGTTCCCCTTATCCACCATTATAGCATCCTCTCCCTGCACTTGATACGAGAGAGTCTTTGCATTCTCTGTATCCAGGGCCATACCAACACTCGTCATTTCTATAAGATTCATGGTAATATACGCCGCCTCGTTGGAATTAGCATACTCATACAATCGTTTTGTATCGCTGTATTCTTCCCGCGTTAGCTCAACCCCCTCCGGCAGCCAGCCGGCGGTGATTTCTGGGACCGCTGTGCTGTCGGCGGCGGTATCTTTCGGTACGAACTTGATTTCGGTGCGGTCGTCAAAAACCTCCATCACGAAGTTCAGCGTTTTCACACGGAAACTCTCGGATGTTGCAAAGGCTGTTGTAAACAGCAGGAGCGCCATAAGGGCCACGATGGCGACCTTGTTCAGAACTTTTCCGAATCCCTTTCCGTAGCGCTTCAAATGCTTCCCGGCGGTCTTGCGCCGGATGGTCTGCTTGCACCGGCGGTTCAGTTCCTCCGGGATCACCACCTCGCCGCTCGCTTTGAGCCGCTGGTTTTCCTCGATTGCCTTTTGGCCCTCGACTTCCGCCACTTTATCCATGATAAGCGCAAACAGCGCGTCCTCATACTGCTCCACCAGCAGCTCTTGTCTCGTCATATCCGTTCGACCTCCTTAATGGATCCGCCTACATTATAAAATGAAATGCCTTGTCAAATCAAGAAAAACCCGCCTGCGCAGGACTTTCTTTGCAAAACGGCGTTAGTCCTTCTTATTATACTAAACACCCCTCAAGCAAAAATGCAACACAAGTATATCTTGTGAAAAGCTCTTCAAGTTATTTTATTGAAAACTTTAGTTTAACTAAAATATGTGATATAATTCATCTTGAATTATTGCAAATCTATTCCTTTCGGCGCATTTCCTTTGGCCATAATATAATAGTGGCATCAAAATAAGGGAGAAGAAATATGGCGGCGTTTGGTGATTTGCTTTCGGAGCTGCAACGGGACATGAAAATGACGCAGGATGAACTTGCAAAGGTTTTGTTTGTGTCCCCCGGCACCATCTCCAATTATGAAAATAACATACATTTTCCCGATGTTCCCAAGCTGAAGCAGATAGCGCAGTATTTCGGCGTGACAACGGACTACCTGCTGGGCCTTTCGTCCTGTGACCTGTCCCCCGAGGTGTTGGAGAAACGCACGGCTTCGGGAAAAACATGGAGCCAGACCATAGCGGATGTCCAGACCCTCACGCCCGACAGGCAGCGGGCGCTGCTGCGCATTCTTGACGACATGCGCACGGCCTCCATCATAGAAACGCTAAAAAAAGAGAAGGAATAAAGGACATGCTTCCAATATGTATTTTAACCATTGAAGATGAGAGCGACCGTGAGTTTATGGCCGGGGTCTACACCCAGTACCAGTGGCTGATGTATGACACCATCAAGCAGGTGATGGGCGATCACTGGTCTGCGGAGGATGTTGTGCAGATCACTTTGGTGCGGCTGATAGACAAGCTGGAAAAGCTGAAGACCCTGGACGAGCGGCACATGGTGAATTATATCATCACCGCCTGCAAGCACACGGCGTATAACGAGGTGCGCAAGCATACCCGGCACCCCGTATTCAGCATGGATGAGGCGCGCAGCACCGAGGACGGGTCGCACATGGCACACAACATGGAGTCACGGCTCATTCACGAGGAAGACCTGCGGCGGATGGCCGGCATTTGGGACAAGCTGGACGAGCGGAGCCGCTTCGTGCTGGAGGCCCGGTACATCCTGGAGAAAACGGACGCGGAGATCGGCAAGAGCCTGGGCCTCACGCCCAGCAGCGTCCGTATGGTCCTCACAAGAGCGCGCAGAAAGGCCTTTGACCTCATGGAAATGGCAGAGAAATAGTACAAACTACCCCTGGTTCAATGTGAACCAGGGGTAGTTTTCGTTGACTCACAATATTCACTGCTATATGAAAATCTAGGTGTGGGGAAAGGCACACGCCGTGCGCTCTAAAAGAATTTCACCCAACGAAATATCGACTCTATCCTATTTTTAAGAAGCATGTGATCCATACTTCCATTTACAGATATGTTGGGTAGGCCATTAAACCACATCACTCTTGCCGTTGACAATTTTTTTGCAATCCTCTAATGCATCACGGATACTATCTACCTGATCAAAAACACCTGTTTTCTTGATACAAGCACGAATATCATCAAGCTCCTCTTTACGCACAAGTGTACCGTTGCAATGAACAGATAAGTCCTTATATATTGAGGAAAAGTTAGCCAGCATTTCTCTGAGGAATGTGTTGTATGCGCTGGGGCTGATTCTATCACTTAGTATATTCGAATGAATAGTTGGACATCCGCTCTTTTCTCTTTCGATTATACGCATTTCGGACAGCATTTCATAAAGATTGCATATTTCGTGTTTTGCTTGTAGCAAAAGCAATACTTTTTTGCGCTCATCAATGGACTGGTTTTCGTCAATCTGCTCCAGTATGCTTTTGACCTCAACTAATTGGGGAATCGCCACATTATAAAACTCGTATACTAAAATATCTCGTTTGGGCTTAGTGTTTTTATTGCTCCCACAGCGAATTTGTATAGCTTTTACCAGGTTAATACCCCCGTAAATAATTATAGCGGCGATAATAGAAATAAATATGGGGGTATTTTCATAATTAATAATTTTCTCAATAATACCCGAAGGGCTTTGGCCTTTAATTTTTGATAACATAAGGTTACTTAAAGGAGTCAAATTGAATAGAACCCCAGCTATGGCAGATATAAGAATATCTCGGAAAGCTCTAACGGAATCGCTGACTGTATTACTGATTCGTACAAGTTCTTTATATGCAGGATAGGTAACATAATCAATAGATTTTATTAACTTGAAAAGCTTCATATTTGATCCTCATAAACTATAGGCCCATGTCCGATAGAGCATTGATAATTTCACCTGCGATTCTAAAGTCCTTGTATTTATGTGTGTGCCGAGTACTCAAAAAGTCATATTGGATTGGCATAATCTTCGCCCAATTGTTTTCGAAATCTTCTGCGTATTTTTTGTAGGCGGCAGATAAATCATCATCATGATTAATATATGTAATGAGTTCCGAAATGATCCTAGCACACTCAAAACTTATCAGCACTGGGGTAAAAAGCCACTTTCTCGACAGCGTTTTAAGACATTTTCTTGAAAAATGACGATCTCCATATTTATACCTTAAAATTGCACCTATATCTGTATATCCTCTATTTTCATATTTAAAAGTTCTGTCTTGGCTAGGTATATAACTCCTAATTTGTTCTTTTTTTCCAAATTCACTAAGTTCATTGAATTTTCCAACCATCTTAAAAAGATCTGTAATGAAATTTTCTTCGCCATATAAGCCCTTGCCACATGTGAAAAATTTTGATTCATGTTTAGATCCATTCGATCTTAAATACCGTCTTGACATTTTTACACCTCATTTTTGCCATTATGTTGAATTAGAAATCATACAAAAGGTATACCATAGCCTTTCGACTAATTTCACCCTAATAAACACCTAATTTAACAATTTGCAACCAGCATATAAACAAATTTTGTATTTTCCAAATTAGTCACTTTTGGCACTTAGTATAGTTGGATATAGTGCCATTAAATGTTAATGCAGGTGTAGCGTAGAATTCTTTATGATTTGCACTGCATTGATATTGAACAACTCGGGTTTTAAATTAATTGTTAAAGATAAATACACTCCGCATCTAGCGCTTGAGCTACTACGGAGTGTGTTCTTTTTTAAATATTTCATCGCGCATATTTACACGAAATTGAAATGTTGCATTTCTTCAAATAGGGTGTTTATTATGCGATGATGAAAAATGTAGTAATTTGTGTATCGCTAGATTCGCGCCACGAAGCGCGAAGGAATTCCTTCGAATGTCCTCCTATTGGACATGAAATTCTAGAAGGTGCAGGAACAGGAGACTGAGCGTTTTTATATAATCGGAAAACTCAGTGTGTCAATCAACATGTTCTAATCACATCTAGGGAAGGGAGTATGAACTAAAGATATATTTACTGCTTGGGAAAGGGAGTGATGCCTATCCATAGAGGTTCCAACGGCGCTATTTCAGAAAAGAGAAGGAAAAACGTATTCTACTTACAGGAAAGGAAGGATTTAAGTGAAAGGTGCAAAGAAGCATTTTAGCAGAGCTTTAACATTGCTGTTAAGCGTTCTAATTATGCTCCAAGCAGTTACTGTTCCGACATTTGCTGCTGAAAATACTACAGAAAATGTAGAAGTAGCAACTAATGACGCATCTACGGAGGAAGAAAGCTCATTCAACCTTATAAAAGCCGATGTTCAGATCGATGATGAATATGGCAACGAGACAGATTATATATCGGAGGTACAGATCCCCGATTTGGAGCAAATTAGCGAAGAAACGCTTGTGGAGAATGGCGTTTCGATTCATAGCGACTATCCTGGTGATGCTATGGTCTATTTGACCCAAAGATGGCTGAATCAGGAGTATGGTGATGTGCCGGGCTTTGGATATGTCACCGAAGACGGCGGAACGGGGTGGGATACCGTTTACGGTCTTACGAGAGCTCTGCAGGTGGAACTTGGAATCACAAGTTTGGCTGATAATTTTGGCCCAACTACAGAGCGCCTTTATAGCCAGAATCTGTTGCGACGGCAGGACGGTGTCACAAATCGGAAATTTGCAATATTGCAAGGAGCACTTTGGTGCAAAGGGTATAACCCTGGATATAATCTGTCCGAAACCGAAGATGGCACCGTTGTATTCAATGGCGTGTTTGATGCAGATGTAGAAAAGGCCATCATTGAATTAAAAGAAGATGCCGGCCTTATCAATCCAGATGGAGTCGTGACAGTTAATATCATGAAGGCCCTGATGTCCATGGATTCATTTAAACTGTTAAGCTCTTATGGCGGAACAGAGGCTGTTCGTGAAATGCAGCAAAAGCTGAACCGCAAGTATGAGGCATATACTGGGATCACGCCTTGTGATGGTGTGTATGGCAGAAATACAAACCAGGCTCTGATTTATGCGCTGCAGGCCGAGGAGGGCATGCCAACAGATGTTGCAAATGCAAACTTTGGCGTAACGACAAGATTGTGCTGCCCGGAAATTCCATACGCAAGGAATTCTTCATCAGCAAGAAGATACCCGGGAACATCATCAGGAAGCTACTATTCGGCTGCACAAATCACATCCATTACGGAGTTGCTACAGTTCGCATTGCTTGTTAACGGGCATAGCGCTGGAGCAATAGACGGCGAATATGGCGATGCAACAAGGCAAGCGCTATACGATTTTCAAGAGGATATGAAAATCACGCCGACTGGATATGCAGATAAATCTACATGGCTGTCGCTGTTTATTAGTTGCGGTGATACATCAAGGTCAGCATTGGCTGCGGACTGCGCAACCCAGCTCACATCCGCAAAAGCAAAATCGCTATATGACAATGGCTATCGATACATTGGAAGATATCTGACCGGAAATAGCAAAAAAATTACACGCAACGAGGCACAAATTATCTTCGATGCGGGACTTAGTTTCTTCCCAATCTATCAGACATCTGCTGATGAAAATTCATATTTTACTTCAGCACAAGGCACAAAGGATGCAAATGCGGCTATTGCAGCAGCTGCTGAGTTAGGAATACCAAAAAATACGGTTATTTATTTTGCTGTGGACTATGACTGCTTGGATTATCAGGTTACTTCCAATGTAATTCCTTATTTCAAGAGTGTCTATGAAGTTATGAACAATAGCAATACTTATAGAACCGGCATTTACGGAACGAGAAATGTTTGCACAAGAGTTTCCGATAATGGCTATGCTGATTGTAGCTTCGTGGGTGATATGTCTACTGGATTCAGCGGAAACTTGGGTTTTAGTATGCCAGCTAACTGGGCGTTTGATCAGTTTTATACCACTTCGATTGGCAGCGGAAGCGGCCACCTTGAAATTGATAAGGATGGTTTTTCTGGCAAGGATCATGGTGTTTCATTTTTGGATGAAGTGAGCGATAGTACAGCTAATACTCCAGTTGTTGAACCTCCGGAGTCTACAAGTGATAAGCTTACAGGTCCTTCCCTTAATATATTTGGCAAAAGCTATCCGCTTTTTTCTACAGATATTAATGTTGGAATTAAAAATTTCAAGGATTTGATTCATACGACAACGAATTACTCTGATCGCACGATTGAAATAACGATGGGCTTGAAAGACGCTCGAAACGATCCGAGTTTAAAGACTAAGGATTATGCTGAAATTAAGAAAATGATAAACGCGTTTAAGCGCAAAACAACAAGAGCAACGTGGAATAATTTTCAAAAGTTTAGAGGCAATTTGAAAACTGTCAAACTTGACTTCGGATTTGAATTTGAAGGTCAAATAGCTGGATATGTTAAGACCAATATGGATACAGGTGAACTGGTTGAAGGTGGACTGATTTTCTTTGCTGAAGCAACAGCATCATTTAAATATCCTTTGATTGCACCAGTTTTGGTAATTCGTCTTGATATAGTAGGGTCTGCTAATGGCATATTTGGATTTGAGGTGGTTGATACAGGTGTGATTTGCCCAACTGGCTCTTTGGAACTGTCACCAGCACTAAAGATTGGCGCAGATCTTGGAAAAGCGGACAAATTTGACGTTTTTGCTGGTTTTGAAGGGAACTTTCAAATTAAAGTAGATATTTCTAAAGAAGCGCTGGAGAAAAAACAATATCTAAATATAAAGTTGAACGGGGATTTCTTTTTGGATGTAAACGCATTTCTTTATGAATTTTCACACAAATGGGAGTTCCCTAGTGTGCAAATTTATCCTCAGCAGGACGCCACATCAATAAATTCTTTTTCAATTTCAAAGGATGACTTGTCGTTTATTAAACCTGTCGATAAGTCTGTTAGTACATGTTCATCTGTTGCCGGTGTTTTTGAGCCAAATGTTCAAGCCTATTGCGCCCCTCAGATTATTAGTCTCGGTAGCGGGAAAATGTACATGGTATTTGTAGATGATGCTCAAAATCGGACTGCTGAGAACCGGACGATACTTAAGTTTTCTGTATTTGATGGAACACAATGGAGCGCTCCTCAACCCGTATTAGATGATGCAACAGGGGATTTTAAACCTTTACTGTATCCTGACGGAAATGGTGGCGCACATATTGTGTGGTTGAACGCTACGAAGCTATTCGACACGGATGTTACTTTGGATACGATGGCTTCTAACACTGATATAGTGTATACACATTGGAATGGCAGTTCATTTGATAATACATATAAAGTTACCGACAATGATACATGTGAGTTGAATTGCAGATTGGCGGTATCCGGGGATAGACTAGCTATAGTTTGGCAGCAGAACTCAAATAACGATCCTATTGCCAGCGAAGGTTTAAACTCAATACGCAGAAGAGAATTTAGTAATGGTACCTGGGGCGAAGAAGAGATAGTGGTCTCTGACATCGGAGTTATTAACAGCATAGAAACCACATATGTAAACAATGAAAATGTAGTCGCATATGCAGCAAGTGACACTGATTCAACATTGCTCGATGATCTTGAAATATACTATTTTGGTTCAAGCGGAACTTCAAGATTGACTAATAACAATGTAGCAGACTATTGTCCGATATTTTTGGGTGATAAACTGTATTGGATCAACGAGGGGCAACTCTTGACCGTGGACTCAGCAACTACAAAAGTCGCAGTGTCTAATATGCCATCGAGCATGTCAAATATTAAGAGCGTAGAGGAGCCTGGTGGGCGAAAGGCGATTATTTGGACACAGACAGATAGTACCGATATGAAGTTCTATATTTCATACTATAATGAAATAACTGATAGTTTTACAGCTCCTATTGCAATCTCTAACGGTGATGATATTATCCGTAGTTGGGATGCTTGTCTGCTATCAAGCGGTGAAGTAGAGCTTGCCTATTGTTCTGGCCAAAAATCGAGTGATTCAAGTAGTATCTATGGGCAACTTGATCTCATTCAGGCATCTGGTCAGACATTTACAGACATAACGGTGAGTCCTGTGTCATTTTATACTGAAGATGTTTATCCGGGAGCTACAATTACACTGCTTACAGATGTATATAATGTTGGCTCAGAGAGAGTGGAGCAATTTGATGTTAGTATTATTGACAACAGTAATACAGTTGTTCAAACACTCACCGTTGATGCTGATTTAAATAGCGGGGGTCACACGCAGCTAAAAATTCCATTTGATCTGCCAAATACACTTGTACTGTCTGATTATACAATACAAGTAGTTCCTCATGAAAAAAATGATGTATCTTTGGAAGATAATGTGTCCGCCTTTACAGTTGGATTTGCAGATCTGGCAATTAAATCTATTGAGGAACAGAGAGCAGACGATGGTAGAAAGCTAAGTATCACAATCACAAATCAGGGATTTGAGACCATAGATACAGCGACATTGACACTATTTAAGGATAATACTAATGGCCCTGTTCTTTTAACCAAGGAAATCCAGTCCCTGGGTACTGGTGAAGATGTTGTGCTTACATATGACATACCTGATAACGAATTTGGCACATCATCCGATCCCATTGTGTATTGTGCTGAATTGACGTCGGATGCGGCAGATGCAGACTATATCAATAATAGCATGGAAACGCGTGTTTATCCCGATTATTCAATAGCATTAACGGCAAATACTGGTGGATCGGTTCAAGGCGCGGGACGTTATCCGCGAGGAACTACCACAACAATTCATGCTATCCCTGATGAGGGATATATCTTTGATGGTTGGTATGAAAATGGCAGAAAGCTAGATGCGGTTCCACAAGTGTTTGCTATTGAGGTGTTAGCAAATCGTAGTATTGAAGCTAGATTCAAGAAAAATGATTTGAGAATAGAGGATGTTGAAATCTTTGGTACACTTCAAACGGATAACCTGATTACCTTTACGCCTTCAGCCGTTGGCGGAGATCAGCCATATCAGTGGATTTTTTCTGTATATAAAGATAGCGAGTGCTGCTATACGGAAAATACAACCGTTCCGTTCTTTGAATGGACCGCAGATATTGCCGGAAACTACACAGTGGTTATCTGTGTTTCAGATGCTACTGGCTTTAAGGCCTCTCTTGTGCGTCAGTTTGTAGTTGCGCAATGAAGCATTACTATTATGAAGGGGGAGAGAATCTCCCCCTTCATAATAATGGGTCCTCTTATTGTTGGACATGAAGCAAAAATGATTACACATACACGACTTAATAACAGTTTCGGAATACGGCATGAGGAATAAATTGTAAATGATGAACGATCAGGTAATCTGCATTATATTTTCCGTCCTCCTTGTTCCTGTAAATTTTCTCTGCGCTTTTTGGCTTTTTCGGGAAGCGCTGCAGCTGACGGGGATGACGTATCAGGAGTATTTCAAAAAGACCTCCTCCGACGGGGAGGTGCTGCTCGGCAGCGAACAGCGCTGGGGGTATACGAATCGTTTCTTTGAAGCGTACAGCTCCGATCCGGAGAGATCCATGCACTTCATGAAGATCTATGCGGCGGCGTTGCTGCCCGGCTTGGCCGCGGTACTCCTTCTGTGCTATGCGGAGGCGCATGCGGAGCGGCTGTCGGGCGTTCTGATTGGGGATTTTGCGCTGTTGGCCGTGAATGCCGCGCTCGCGCTGGTGGGTGTGTTCTACAGGAGAAGGCATCCGATGGATCCCGCAGCGGCGGAGCGGCTTCGCGAAAAGCGGCGGAAGGAACGGGCGTATAACAGAAAGCATTGGAAAAAAATCGCGGTGAAGGGCGTCGTATGCGCCGCCGTTCTGCTGCTGATTCTCTATATTTTTGTAGGCGGTACATTGAGATCGCTGCGGCAGCAGCCCGCGCAGACGGAGACGCCACGCAGCGCGATGCTGTCCGAACTTCTGCAGGAGCGGGGCTACGAAACAGAGAACATTTCGCTCACCTACCGGTGGGTGGTGGATGATCCCCTGCAGGCGGCGGGTGGAGGAGAAAAGGACGGCAACCGGTTTGAGCTTTACCGTTATGCAGACGAAGAAACGGCGCGCCGGGCGTATGGTCAGGTTGTGAACCTGATCGCCCCGGAGATGGAGAGCGCGGCGCGCGCAAGTCATCAGATAGAACTCACGGGCGGCGGCAGCATGTTTACCGTCATCTTAGATGGGGTGTATTACCTTGCGCTGACCCGAAACAGCGACGTAATTTATGCGTGCTCGCCCGATTCCCTGCAGGAAGCCAATGCGATTCTGGCCGATATCGGGTATCTGCACGGCAAATCATAAGGAGAAATTCATATGGGAAAGAAACGGCAGAAGGAGCGGTTTGACATCCTCCTGTTTGCGGCGGGCTTGTTTTGTATCGGCATAACCCTTTGGATACTGATAAGCGAAATCAGCGAATATGTGCAGCAAAAGGATTGGACGGCTGCGACGGCCATCGTGGTGGATGTCTCCCCGCACAGCGGCGATTACGACGTATACTACCAGTATGAGGCCGCGGGGGATATTTACACGGGCAAGTTCAGCAAGGTCGGCAAACGGGCGCTCGGTGAGACCATCGAAATCCGGTATAACCCCGACGCGCCGGAAAAGTCCAACTGGGTGCTGGAGATGGGTATTAAGACGATTCTGAAGGATGTGTTCATGATCGCCATTTCCTGGACTCTGGGAGCCCGCTTGATTGAATGCTCCCTTCCGAAAAAGAAGCGGCGTGAAGACCAAGCCGACGGCCGGGCAGCCCGGCGGGTGCCGCGGCAAAAGCCGTGCGCGGCGGAGAGCCCCGTCGATGCCGCGGAGGTCAGGCGGCAGGAGAGCCGCATCTTTCAGGAGGTGTGCGAGCTGGTGCGGGCGCTGAGGGAGGAGCATCCGGACACCGGGTATGCAGTGCGACTGGAGCGATCCGCGCCGCTGGAGCCGGCGGGCTGTGCGCCGGCCCGGTATTCCGCGTGGCTCATCGTCTCCCTGAGCCGCCATCAGACGATTCTCGAGAGCGGCGAGGACACGACCGAATGGCCGGACGCCCGAACCGAGATTACCCGGGTGAGGGGCGGAAAGCTGAAGGTTTCCGACGCGTACAGAGGGCTTCTCACAGCGGATCTGAAGAAGATCACCGCCGACTATGAGGCGAGCCCCGATACCTATGTGGAAAACAGCGCCGCGTCGGAGGAGCTGCTGGCGCAGGCCTGCCACGTGGAGTGGGTCGATTAAGGGATCATGGTGTAATATGTTTTCTATTATTTGAATCAATCACAGGGAAGAACGAGGGAATTATCCATGTTTTCCTTCAGATATTGCATAGACCATATCCGTACTTGTCGGCATCACCGATTTTCTATAAGACATGTTGCTTATTCTTTCTCTGTCTTAATACCTCCGATAGAGTGAGCCCTTCTGGATGCGCCATGATGACGCTACCCTCGTGACAACTCGAGAGCGCACCTT
>OHAU01001775.1_pt1 | contig 23307 bp, 15 predicted proteins | sample 1577181 | NCBI WGS metagenome assembly OHAU01 (sample SAMEA3541472, study PRJEB24748) | human gut metagenome | biome: human gut; feature: human-associated habitat; material: faeces | place: China | collected 2012 | reverse complement strand
CAGAATTTCTTGGATAATTATCTCGCACTCAATTATCGTCCTTGGAAAAAAGATTATGTATATCGCATTTACTCATTTAATTTGCCGCCTCTTCTAACGCCTGTGCCACAGCATTTTTTATACCTGTTGAACTGAATGTCGCACCGCTGATCGTATCTACTTCTGCACTCTGCGCATCGATGATAGCCGGAATAATGTCCTTGGCCATCGAAAGATAGGCGCCATCTTCTTTTTCTGCTGATACAATACTGATATCTGTAATGGAACCGCCCTCAACGGTGACTTCCACCTGAATGGCTCCACCAAATCCCTGTGCCTCGCCTTTCCAGATGCCATCTTCATAACTGCTGCCTGCCGCATCCTCCTGGGACTGCATGACAGACTGCTTATATAAATTGGCACTTTCCAGGTCTGCTGTCAGTTTCGCAATCTGATCATCCTTATCCCGCAGTGTCAATAAAGTGTTATAGCCAATTAACAATGCAATGATGAGTACCAGATTCACCGCTCGAACCCAAAATGTCTTCATCTCTATTTACCTTCCTCTGCCAGTTTTTTTGCTTCATCCAGTGCTTTCTGGCAGCCTTCGATAATCGCATTGGAGGAACAGGTTGCTCTTGTAACTGTATCAATGCCTTCCGGCATGCCTTTCTCCGTAATCTGCGTGACAACACCCGCAGTCTTTGATGTGCCCTGTGCTGCCCGCTTGATATAACTATCATTGCTACTATCGCCATTCCCACTGATATCAGAAATATTTATAATCTTGTCATTTTCAATTCGAACCGTCATTGTCAGGTCATAAGCATCGAAATCCTGATCCGCATCCGGTTCACAGATCACGGATACCGTATAAGCACCATCGGCATAGGTTCTGTCTGCAGGTGCTTCTGTCTCGGTTTCCTCTGGCTTCGTTTCTTCCGGTATTCGTCTGGCAGCATCCAATGCTTTCTGACCCCCTTCAATAATGGCATTCGATGAGCAGGTGGCTCTCGTCACTGTATCGATGTCTTTGATGTTCCCTTTATTTGAAATCTGTGTCACAACCCCAGGCAGTTTCGATGTGCCCTCTGCTGCACGTTTAATGTAGCTGTCATTGGATGAACCACCATCACCGACAATGTCTGTGACTGCTGTAATTTTATCATCTTTGATATGAACGGTCATGGACAGATTGTAAGCTTCAAAATCCTGATCTTCATCCGGTTCACACACAACAGAGACGGTATAGGCGCCATCAATATAAATGCTGTCCTTATTGTCTGTCTCTGTTTCACTTTCCGTCTCAGTTTCAGTTTCTGTCTCTGTCTCCGTTTCCGATTCTGTCGGCTTACCGCTGTTACCGTTTTCAGCTGCTTTGAAAGCTTCCCTCAGGGCTTCAACAATACCGTTGGAGCTGTAGGTTGCTCCAGACACAGTGTCTATACCTGACAAATCTGTTGACTGGTTTTTCAGAACTTCGTTAATAATACTCTTGGCTCTGTTAAAGAAAGCCGCATCATCTTCACACTCTGTCACCAGTATGGCTTTGATGGTCTTATCCTGGATCACAACTGCCAGCTGAATATCTCCGGCATATCCTTCACCTGTGCCATAATAGATACCCTCTTCGTAAGGTACTTTTCCTTCGACAATTGTCGAATTATTGTTGCTGTTGTTATTATCATTATTGTTATTGTCATCATTACTGTCATCGGCATCATTTGAAGAGCCATTAACTGCTGCCTGCTTCAATGCCGCCCGCACCGCATTAATAATACCTCTGGAGCTGTACGTTGCACCCGAAACCGCATCCACGTTGGTACTCTGAGAACTGATGATATTCGGAATCAATCCCTGAGCCTGACTCATAAAACTACTGTCATCATTATGGCTGACCACACTGATATTGCTGATTTTCCCATCAGCAATCACCACCTCAACCTGTACTTCGCCATTAAATCCGGTACCGCTGCCATAGTAGGTACCGTCTCTCCATGTCTGATTGGAATCATCCACCGTTTCAATGGATGGCGAACTCTGATTACTGCTGCTTGCTGTCGTAGCAGGTGTGCTTGTATCCTGCTCTCCGGTCAGGGCATTCTTTACAGCACTGATGATACCGTTGGAGCTGTAGGTCGCCCCCGACACCACATCCACATCCAGTGTCTGTCCGGCAATAATTTTGTCAATGACACCCTTGGCCCTGTTAAAGAAAGCCTCATCATCCTGGGTACTGAGGATATTGATTGCCACAATACTTTTATCCTTAATTTCCACAGAGACAGAGACAGTCCCTGCAAAGCCGGTACCACTGCCTTTATAAAAGCCATCTGTCAAATCGAAGTTTCCCTTCTTGGCCTGCTCAGTTTCTTCTGTTTCCTGCTTTTTCTCTTTTGCATCAGCCTCGGCACTCTGAAAGGTTTCCGGCTGCTCCACTTCATAGACAGGCGCTGCATAACCTTTCAATGCTATAGCGACGCATCCCACGACCGCCACTGTTGCCAGCATTGGCATATAATTGCCAAATCTTTTCCATCCTTTCATTTCCCGTCATCCTCTTCTATTTTTTTATGATTTCAACTTCTCTATCGGATGTAAAACTATCCTTAATGCCTTCTGAAACATAAAGCTTCTCATCATCCGTCAAAAGAATCATATCAAACTCATCACTGTGCGCTTTCCAGTAATCAACGGCTTTGTCCTTACCCATTACAAATAAAGATGTGGAAAGGCCGTCTGCCAATGTACCATCAGTACTGACAATGGTTACAGAAACCAGTCCGTTTTCTGCAGGATATCCTGTTGCCGGGTCAATAATATGATGATAAGTCACACCATCTTTTTCAAAGTAGCGCTCATAACCGCCGGATGTAATAATGGCCTTATCCTTTGCCTCAAGAACCCCCAGATACTCATCTTCTGAATCAGGACTCTGTACCGCTACACGCCACAGACTGCCATCCGGCTTAGTGCCAAATACCTGCGCATTGCCGCCTAAGTTGACCAGTCCGCTTGTTACACCTTTTTCCCTGTAAATGTCCATAATCCTGGATGATGTATAGCCCTTTGCAATACCACCGAGATCAATCTGGACACCGTCCTTTTTGAAGCTGACGGTTGAAGTCTCCTTGTCATAGTCAATCAAAGAAGGATCAGCCAGTTCCAGCGTTGCCTTCAATATGTCTGTATCCGGCACCTGATAATTACCGTCAGTAAATCCCCAGGCCTTCATCACCGGGTAAATCGCCACATCAAAAGCACCATTTGTACTCTCATATAGTTCCAGAGAACGCTCCATCAAAAGAGCGCCGTCTTCTGACAGCTGTCCGCCGTTATTTGCATTAATCTGACCAATCTCGCTGTCTTCCTTTCCTGTGGACAACAGTGCATCCAATCGTGTAATCTCATCTACTGCTGCTTCAACAGCCGCATCACCGTTAGGGCCATAAGCCTTCACTGTCATATAAGTATCCATGGCAAAAACATCTCTGACCGCCTCTATATCATCAGAAGCATTTTCTGAAGTCAGTTCCGAAGATGTGACAACGTTTTCAGAACTCACCTCAGAAGAGGTCGCTGTTTCCGTTGAAACATTTCTCCTGGAACAGGCTGTCAAAATGGCAATTACCACAAATATCATAATAGTTCTTATTATTTTCTTCATCCATAATATCCTTTCATTCAGTTAGGTTCTGCTAACGATTAGTATTTTATCGTGTAAAAAAAAAGCTGTCAATTAAAAAAGCCGCTAAACATGCGGCTTAAATGATAAATTCTCTTAATAGGATTTATCAATAAAATTTTCTCAGTTACTTTAAATTAGTTGATAACAACTTATCATTAACAGTAACGTAAATCATTTTCATTTATTTTCTTTACCAGCTCTCAACCATGGCGATATTCGAAATCCCCCCACGACATACAAAAAGCCCCGCGGCCAAAGCCGCAGGGCAAACATAATACATCTGGTATGAAATTATGCGTTTGCTTTCTTAATCTGTTCGATCATGATAGGGATGATAGTGAACAGGTCACCAACGATACCATAATCAGCAACATCAAAGATAGGTGCATCTGGGTCTTTGTTGATTGCTACGATGCAATCAGAACCAGAGATACCAGCAGCATGCTGGATAGCACCGGAAATACCACAAGCGATGTACAGCTTAGGACCTACAGTCTTACCTGTCTGGCCTACCTGATGAGCACGTGGAATCCATCCTTCATCAACAGCTGCACGGGAAGCACCTACTGTTGCGCCCAGTACATTTGCTAATTCACGGATAACGCCAAAGCCTTCTTCTGAACCTACGCCACGACCACCGGAAACGATGATTTCAGCTTCTTCAAGGTTAACAGCTTCAGCAACTTCTTCGATTCTCTCGATCAGTTTTGTTCTGATCTGATCAGCTGCTACATGAATGTCTTCACGTGTGATTGTGCCTTCTTTGCCTTCAACCAGTTCAGGTTTCTTGAATACACCTGGACGAACTGTACCCAGCTGTGGACGGTTATCCGGGCAAAGGATCATAGCCATCAGGTTACCACCAAATGCCGGACGTGTCCAAACCATGTTGCCAGCTTCTGCATCATAGTCAAGACCTGTACAGTCAGCTGTAAGACCTGTATTCAGATCACAAGCCATCTTAGGACCAAGGTCACGACCGTTGTTGGTAGCACCGATCAGGATTGCTGATGGTTTATGCTTGTCAACAAGTGTCTTCATAGCGATGCTGTATGCATCTGTTGTATAGTTAAAGTATTCGTCGCCTTCAACGAGAATAGCTTCGTCCGCACCGTATTCGATTGCTTTCTTAGCGATATCTTCAACCTTACCGCCGATAACAACTGCAACAAGCTTAGCGCCCATCTTATCTGCAAGTTCACGGCCTGGATTAAGAAGTTCGTAGCCAACTGGCTTTACTTCATTCTCTTCTGTCTCTACAAATACCCAAAGATTCTTATATTCTTCAAAACTCATGCCCATATCCTCCTTACAGTACTTTGGCGTCTACAAGCAGATCAACAAGCTTAACTGCTGATACTTCAACTTCGCCTTCATTAACCATTACACAGTTCTTATTCTTCACTGGTGTAAATGTCTTTCTAACCTTTGTAGGAGAACCCTTAAGACCACAACGTGTCAGATCGATATTCGGAATATCTTCTGATGTGATAACTGTGATTTCTTTCTTGCGGGCTGCCATCTTACCCTTAATCGTAGGATATCTTGGCTCAAATTCAGTCTTAACAACTGTTACGATTGCCGGTTTCTGAACAGAAATCATATCGTAACCTTTGTCACTTTCTCTCTTAACGATGATATCATCACCATCTACAGAAACTTCTGCTGCATATGTAACCTGTGCAAGACCCATATGTGCTGCAATTTCAGGACCAACCTGACCTGTATCACCATCGATAGCCTGTTTACCAGCAAGGATGAGGTCAAATTTGCCTTCTTTCTCTTCGATAGACTGGATAGCTGAAGCTAAGATGTAGCTTGTAGCCAGTGTATCAGAACCGCCGAATTTTCTGTCGCTGCAAAGATATGCTTTGTCACCGCCAACTGCGAGACACTCTCTTAATGCTTCCTTCGCCTGATCAGGACCCATGGATAATAATGTAATCTCTGTACTTGGATCTGCGTCTTTGATTCTTGCTGCAACTTCAAGTGCGCATGCATCAAATGGATTGACAATACTTGGTACACCTGCACGAATCAGTGTATTCGTTACTGGATCGATCTTAATCTCTGCAGTATCAGGTACCTGTTTTACACATACTAAGATTCTCAAAATAAATACCTCCTTATTTCAGTAAGCTTCTTAATCACACATATTCATACCAGATTAAATATGTAATGAATCTCTCAGAAACGCCACTACATACATCCTACACGTTTTAGAATGTTTTGTCAAGATTTTGACCAACTTTTCAACGTTCCAAAAAGTAAGTTTTTTATTCCCAAAATTCATTAATTCCGCTATTTTATTGAAATTTGTCGAATTTTTTTTGTAAAAAAAGCACAGTTAACTTTTCATAGCAAATTCAAAATCAGTCAAAATTGCACATAGTATACAATAGTTTCTACCTATATTAATTACCATGCGAAATATTTTTATTTCCTGTCGGCAATCAAATGTTCGAATATTTGTGACAACTCAGTTATTTTTTTGTCGGGCCAATTTTTTTTAGGTATAATTCCACAGATATCTAAATCTGCTTTAGTCCGGTATGTTGATGTTCTTAAAGTCCTCCGGCTGAAGCATGAACATGGCTGCTTCTTCGTATTTATTGTCAAGAACAGTCATGAAAAGATTCTTCATGTTGCGCTTTTCAAGGCTGGCAATCGCTTCCTCAATAATGGCCATGATATCTTCATAATCAACCGAATAGCCATCCTGCATACGTTCACGCAGCAATGTCTTCAGCGAAGCTGCTCCCGGTCCTGAGATCTCATAGCCTTTCTTCTTGGCGTATCCCTCTGCCAGCTGAACAAGTTCATTCTCATTGTACTTGCCAATATGAATGATATTCAGGAACTTGCTGTGAAGAACCGGATATTTTCTGAATAATTCCTTGATCTTATCCTCTTCGCCTTCCAGAACAATGGCTACGTCCTGATTGTCCTGCTGAACAAAATCAACAATAATGCCCGCGGCCTTATCATCCAGCATATCTGCTCCATCAATGATCAGGCAGCCGCCTTTCAGTTTCTCAAAGATCATAGAAAAGTCCCGGCCATTCAGATCCTGTGCCGTTGCTCGGACAAGCTTGTTCTTATCACAGATGCCATATGTATTCAAGGCCTTTGCAATACCAATGGCGATCTGGGACTTGACGCTCATATCATAACCGGTTACAACAAAGTTAATATCATACGGTGCCAGCAAGTCCATATTGTCAAGTGCCGGATCTTCAAACTTGGTGAATGTCTTCGCCAACTGACTCTTAATACTCTCTACACCTGTCACCGTGCCGAAAATATCCAGAACTGTATCAGAGGCATGAATATCATCCGAGATCTCATCCTCCTCGTCATCTTCATCCTCTTCTTCGTCCGCCGAATCATTCTGACTGCTGCAGTCATCCTCCGAGATCACTTCATCTTCGTCATCATCATCTATCAGCTCATCTTCATGGACTTCACCGGCGATGCCAAACAGATCATCCAATGTATCCTCTTTTGTCTCCGGAATGACTTCATCCTTCTCGTCATCACCGTCTATGATAATTTCATCTTCCGCAGCTGCAGCTTCTGGTGCTTCATTCTCTGAATCATCATCATCATCGATAATAACCGTATCCTCTGACTCACCATCATCATCCACAATGATCTCCTCTTCACTGTCCTGGCTGCGTGTGTAATCCGCAACAAGATCTTCACCCATCAGTTTGCCGAAGAAATCTGCATCCTCCTCGCTGAGTCCCTCTGTAGAAATCGCTGCATCTTCGGCTTCTTCTGATTCCGGCACTTCTTTCTCCGGTGCATCCTCTGCCACCGTATTCTCTGACATTTCCTCAACAGGCATTTCCTCATGAAGGAAAATATCTTCATCCTTCTCGCCTGCCTGACTCTCCTGGCTCTGGGCGGCAGTGATCGCTGCAGCAGCCAGTTCGATCTCGTCAGGCTTTTCCCCTTTTTCTTTGGCCAATTTCAGAGTAGACCAGTCAAAATGCTTCTCTTTCTCTTTCCTGCCAAACATCAATGAGCTGAACAGATGGGCAATATGAGACTTCTCATTTTCTTCATCCGGTTGTTCTGCTTCACTGTCTTCATCCGGCTGTTCTGCTTCACTGTTTTCATCAGCAGACTCCGCATGCCCGTCATCATCTGCTGTATTTCCATCTGCATTCACCGTTTCACTGTCTGTATTTCCCGCATCAACGGCCATTGCCGCATCCTGCGTCTCTTCACCTTCAGCGCTTCCCGCCGACTCTTCATTTTCTTCTAATGTCGGCTCTTCATTTTCTTCTAATACCGGCTCTTCCACAATCACTTCATCCCGAAGTGTGTCCTCTGTCACAGCTGTTTCGACAATCGGTTCATCTGCCGCTTCAGGCGCTGCCCCATCCATTGCCCGCTGAATAAGATCAAGATCAATGCTTCCCTCATAATCCGCACCGGCAAAACCCTCAATGCCCATCTCTGCACCTATAGATTCTGTCAGCTGCTTCTCATGGGCCGCACGCTGTTCTTCCTCAACGCGATGCTGTTCAACCGTTGAAATCTCCGGCAGCGGCTCACCTGTCAATTTACATTTCAGCGCAATGGCCTTGTCCACATATTCTCCATGGCCAAACCACAGCACGATCTCATCACATTCATGAATGCATTTCTTCGTCTCACCGCTGGCCTCATATAAAGTCGCCAGTTCATAAGCCCACTCCTCTATGTATTCATAATCCTTTAACTTCTCAAGGGTATCGATCAAAACAGAAAGACGTTCCCCTTTGCCCTTATCCAATCTGTATCTCAGAATGTAGCGATGCAGATCTCTGGATGCCACACCAATGAACTCTTTATAATAATATTCTGCCTCAGAATACTCACCTTTATCAATATACAACGTTGTCAGCAGATCAAGGATTCGTCTTGTATTCGGATTCTTCTCATAAACACGCAGAAGAATCTGTTCTGCTTCATCATAACGCTTCAGGCCCATATAAACTTCACCGACCAGGCAAAGGATAGAGATATTGCGGATCTTGCTGACTTCAATCTCATCCAGAACCTTCATGGCTTCTTCATAACGCTCCTGCATCACAAGGGTCTTGATCTGCTTGGTCAGCGCGCCTTCATTTATCTTATTATTCTCCAATTTATTCATCTCCTCACTGCAAAGCCGTCGGCTCCGCTAAGGGCATTTTAACACACAAGTAAACACTTGACAACTAACGCCCTAAACAAAGTCAAAAACTTCCTGCTCATAATTAATCTTCACATATTCCATTTCGTCAATCTTCACATTGGAGTGATAATCTACGACGATCGTCTGCTGACGATGATTCATCAGCTTCTGTCCCAAAACATAATTGACATCAAATTTACCTGTAATTGCCGGCGTTGCACCTCTTGCCGGAACAATCAACTGTACATCATTGGTTTTTAATAAGGCAAAAATAGGCTCCCAGATATAAATATCCTTGGCTGCGCCAAATGGATTATCAATAAACAGGACTTTCCTGAGATGCTCACCTGCAGCCGCGCCTGCATGAATAGCTGAAATATAATGGATCACTGCAATCAGAAACTGAATATAAATTCCCTGGGACTGCCCCGTACTGCCCACCGCCTCTTCATACTTCAGATAACGACTTTGGCTGGCAATTCTCTCTCTCTTGTAGAGTGTCAGCCGAATGGCATTCATATCTGTTACAATCACCGAAAACAGCCGCTTCCAGGCCAACTGTTGCCGGATATAGCGCATTTTTTCTTCCTGCGTTCCAAGGGCATCCGATTGATTAACAATATCATCAATATAAGCAGACATTTTCTCTTTGTAAAAATTCTCTTTAACATAAGGAATGGTAAGGCCGACCATCTGAATCTGCTCGTTATCCATGACAATCGCAGACATCTTCGGCAGTTTATCCAGTTCCATCCGGATGTTCTGACAAATCTGAAGACACTGACTTTCAAAACTGTCCTTGATGCTGACAAGGTCTTCCATGTTTTTTCCGACACGCTCTTTCTCTATACGGATCAGGGCAATGGTTTCCTCAATTTCCTGCATCACTCTGCCTGCCGCTTCTGCATTCTCCGGAAGGCTGAGATGTTCACGAAGTTCTGCCGCCAGACCTTCTGCACCTAACTGATGCAGTTCTGACACTGCTTTGGCTTTGTCCTTTTCAAACGCATCTCTTTTTGCAAAATACTGGGACTGCATCTGCTCATAACGTCTCAGAAGTTCCTCATATCTGCGCTTCAATCCGATCTGCTCATCCAATGTTTCTGTTGTCAGATTTTCCTGTACATGGCAAAGCTTCATCAAGCGTTCCACATCATGCCTGATTCCCTCCAGCGCATACAATTCCTTTGTCAGACGCTCAATACGTCCAGTCAGCGAACGATACTCCGCCGAAGTATTTTCATAGAGCTGACGCATATTCTCCACGTAGGATTCATAACTCTGATCATTTAACGCCACCTCTTTATAGGCACCGTATTTTTCCTCAATCACATTGACTGCCTGAGCAACACTGCCGTACAGACGATTCTTGTCCACTTCAATAGCCGTCAGCTGCTGCCGCATATTATCGGCCTGCTGTGCCATATTCTCAAGGTCCTGCCTGATCTGCCTGATATTCTCAGCCGCTGTCTGATAAATCTGGCCATCCGCCCGCAGATTTTCCATACGCGCCATCTGGAGATTTCTATCGGCAATACTCTTTGTCAGACGCTCCATAGAACGTGCATAGCTTTCCATCAGCTGCTTTTTGTCATCCAGATCCATATGTTCTTTCTCATAAGCGTCACGAATGCCATAAAAGGCCGCCCGCAGCGCATCATCCGTCAAATCTTCCGGCACCTGTCCTTTCGACGGCTGTTCACCCAAAAGCTGCTGTCCGTCTGTTTCAACAGCATAAAGCTTCCAGTTGTCTTCCCAGTCTTTTATCAGCAGATCTTTCTCACTGACTGTATGTTCACACACTTCCGACTGTTCCTGCATTTTGGTGCGCAGCAAAGTTGCGGTCTGTTCTTCCTCCTGTTTTTTTGCCGCCAATTTTCCATATTTCTGTCTGACTTCTTCGATCAGATGCTTTGTCTCAGTCAATGCTGTATTGACATCCCGCAGTGACTCAAGTACCGCATACTGCTCTTTTGCCGTCTCCGCCTGCTTCCCGGCTTCCTCAATACTTACAGCATCCCCGGACAGCTGTCCATCCAACTGCTGTATCCGGTCTTTGATCAACTTCTGTTTCTCCAGAAGCGCCAGCTCTTTCTTCTGGTTTTCCCGAAGCGCTTGTCTGTTTTCTTCCTTTTTGCTATCATAGACAAGGAGAAAGCTGCTCACTGACTCCATATCTTTTTCATAGGTCTGCTGCTGATCCTCCATTCGGGCAATCACCCGCTGAAGTTCTGTCAGCTGCTCCCGGCTCTGTGTGCATACTTTATGACGCATATTTTCATCCAGATAGAAACTGCTGCCTTTTCCGGCAAAAAGCAGTCGGCTCTTCTCCACCGGCTCCTCTTCAGAAAGTACCGTTTCAAGACTGACCACAGGAATCGCATGCTCCCCGAAATCTTTTTCCTTTAAAAGTTCATCCGCCGCTACTTTTGCAAAACCATCTTTTAAAATCACTGTGTACGGCAAAAACGGCATCCGTGCAAGCAGTGCACGCCGCTCTGCATCATTTGTTTCCTGAAGATACTGAGCCCCATAAACACAGGTAATGCCATGGCATGTTCGGATATAATCCATAAAATCCTGAACATCCGCAGGTATACGCATCAGCCCGCCATCTTCCAACTGATGAATTTTTTCTTTCAGTGCAGCTTCCTGTCTCTGACGTTCTTCAATATCACACACAAGCTTACGATAGCGTGCAAACAAATGCTCCTTGAGTAAACCGGCTTCTGTCACCTGATAGACCTGAAGCAGTTTGGCGATCTGCTCATATTCCCGCTGCCAGGCTGCCATAAATTCATTGTCCTCACGGATCAATGTCCTGATATGTCCCAACATCTGTGTATTCCGAGCTTCCTGAAGCTGCTGTTCATTTTTTTCTGCCTCTGCGGCTTTCGCATCCTCCATGAGCTGCATCAGTTCAGCTTCCTTTGCTTCCAGTTTCTTTTTCTGGCTGAGCAGTTCCTTATCGACTTCCTCAATCACCAGAAGTCCTGATGCTTCCCTCAGCCTTGCAAAATCCTTCAGATACATTTGCTCTTTTTCACGGTTTTCCTGGGACTGATGCTCCAGAACCGCCAGCATTCTGTCATCTTCACGCTCTGATGATGCCAGTTCATCCAGCTTTTGCTGAAGATTTTCCATTTCTTTCCGGCCTTGTACAATACGTTCATCCAAAACGGTCATCCGCTTCTGGCAACGTTTCTGCCATGCCTTTGCATAAGCCCGAAGCTGTGCCAGCTGCTCCTTCTGCCCATCCGTACTATGACGAATCGTATTCTCCACGGCCTGATATTTCTGCTGTTCTTCCAGATATTCCAGGTAATCATTCATACTCTCTCTGAGGTTCAGATCATCCCTGCTGACAGCCTGTTCCAGCTGTAATTTCTCAAGCTTTTCGCTGCAGTCGGCCGCTTCCTTTTCAAGATAGGCCAGCTGTTCCTTGCTGGACTGGATTTTGACCGTCTCCAGCTTTCTGGCATAGTCTTCCATATGCCCCTTTGCCAGCTCCTGTTCTCTTCTGGCCGCTGCCAAATCCGCAGTCCTGTTTTTCTGTCTGGCAAGTACAGTCTGCCACGCTCTGGCAATGTCCATCCGCAGTGTCATTTCCTCACCATACATAACATCCAGCGTCCGGATCCGCTCACCCAGGCTGTGCATAACTTCCTGCTGTCTATCATACTGGCCGATTTCCGCTTTCTTGCGGGTCAGCTCCGCTAACTGATCTTTGATCTGATACAACGTATCCGCCATCAACGACATATTATCACCATTTTCAGCCCGTTCCGATGTCCGCGCCATAAATGCTTTCTGGATAATCTCCTCGATCAGAAGATCCTCCACCACCTTGCGGGTTGTCCGATAATGACTTTCAAAATAGGTCCGCACATGACCTTCCGTCTTATTGATCCCACGGATAATTTCCCACTCGCTCTCATACAGTCCATACCGGCTGATAAAACGCTGGTATTCACCTTTGCGCTCGAATAAATGAACCTGCAGTTGGTAATCCTTTCTTGAAAGATTTCTGAGGTAATTTTTAAGCCCCGGCCATGTAATTCTTTCCTTACCGTCGCTGAGCGGAAGATTCACGATATCATTGTCATTGTAATGTCTGTAAAAAATGACATAGTTAAAATATTCAATCGCCGCTGCGTCCCCTGCTGCATTTTGATTTTCATCATCTTTTGCCTTTCTGGCGCAGAATCCCGTCAACATATATCTGTAATCATCTTTGACAAGATAATCGTCCAGCTTCCATTCGATCAATGAATGGATGACCGTACTGCCGCCTTCACCGCGAAATAATTTTTCCACCGGCTGCTTGTCATCCAGCGTACAGTTCGGAATCAGATTCTGAAGCAAAAGCAGTAAAAGAACACTTTTGCCGCCGCCGTTGGCCAGGTCATACAGCACATTTTTACAGTCAAAGCGCATAATAAAATCATCATAAAACTGTGTACCGAAATTATAGCGTACATTATTGACACGCACTCTGTTAATATGCGGCATTTTCCTCATCCTCCTCTGTCTTGATGTTTCGGTCCTGCACAGGTTCCTTCACATCACCCTGCCGTTTTCTCTCAATGTTCTCCATATTGCCCCGCCTGCTCTGTTCAATGACTTCATACAGCCGTCCTTTGCAGCTGTCAAAATAGTTCTCGACCAGCGCCCGCATTCTGTCCGTTATATAATATTTGCCCGCCGATTCCACAAAAAGCGCCTGCGTGATCAGAAAATTGAAGACCAGCTTGACAAAACCTGTTTTGGACCCTCTGGCAGCCTTTAATGTGGAAATATCATCATTTTCAGCCATCAGAGGCAGCTCATCCCACAATAATGCCAATGTTCTGAAACTGTTTTCCTCAATATCATTCTGAACAATCGTCTCCAGTCTCGCCATCACACCGGAAAGCAGAGCTGTTGTACTTTCAATGACCATATCTGTCTTCACATAGGTCAGCGCTGCCTCCCCGGAGGTGGTCTCATAAAACAGCGTCATCACGTCATAAATAATGAGGTACGCCAGAAATAATTCTCTGTTCAGACGCAGCCCGATGGCTTTTTTCAGCTCGTCGTTAGTGTAGCCGAAAACCCTGTTCTCATCTCCGGCAGTCACATATAGTGTATTGTGATATTCATAAAGACGAAGATTGGATTTCTTTAAAACCGCATCCAGAATGTCATAAACCTCCGCCTGACTGCTATAGGCTTCATAGAGATCTCTGTGGTTTTCCCTGCCCACTGTCTCCCCTGTAATCAGACATGCAAATATCTCCATTGCTTTGTCCAGATTTCTGTGATCCATTATTCTTCCGTCCTTTCAAATCGAATATTACTCATTTCAAACCGCTCCAGAATGGAGATTGTTTCATCCGGCAGATAAATCAGCCTGAATTTCAGTCCTTCATATCCCGGATTAGCTTTCAGAAAATCCGCCATGGTATCCTCAAGAAATGTATCCGGATGATCTTTGATCATATCCAGATCATAATGTTCTTTCTGGCTCAGGTGTACAAGAAACGCATAGTAATCTCTGTTTTCCAGTACCTGGTCCGGGAATTTCATGGCATAAAGGTCATTAAGCTGTGCCAGCGTTACTTCTGTTTGATTTTGTCCAGAAGTACCCTCAGAAGATAACTGAAATTGTCCTTCATTCTCTCCTCTGCAAGTTCATCCTCATAAACATACATCTGCTCCCGGCCCTTTTCCACCAGTTCACCTGCCGCCGATTCCTCCGGCTTATAAAGCAGCAGGTCGTCCACCCGGGACATCGGAAATGTCTTCTTTATCTTCGGTGCCAAAAGCGGCAGCACCAGATATGTCAGGAGTTCCGGATCATCCGCCTCGATCATCCGCTGTCCCACATCCATAAAATCCACGGAAGGACGAAAACGTGTCCTTTTCGCCTTTGCAAGCGCCTCATCTCCGGCCTTCTGCATCTGCATATAAGCATGCATCAGCTCTTCGTGACGTTTCATGGCATTTTTCAGCGCCGTATCCAGCTGATAGACTTCCTCCGCTGCCTCACCGGTGATCCTGTCCGTCTCCATTTTCTGCACAGCCCTTGCAGACAGTGCCATATTCGAGGCAAAAAGGCGCTGTTCCTCACTAAACCACTTCATCAGACGATCATGATAATTCTCCAGCGCAGCAAGCCCCTCCGTCACATGGCGGTTCAAAAGTGTCTGGATCTCATGTCGTTCCTCCATCAGGCGTCCCACTTCCATGTTGATGCGCCCGATAACCTCCAGCCCGCCTCTGAAATTCTGCGCTTTTATCATCTTCTCAAGAAGCAGCTGGGCAACGCTGATATGACTTTCCTCTCGAACTTCCTTTGTATCAAGATAAAAAGCCACCGCATCAGATGAAATTCTGTAAAGTACCTGCTGATCCTTCAGTTCACTCTCAATCAGACGCACTCGCAGTGTTTTCTGCTGATGGGCGGCCGGGTCATAGTAATCCAGTTCAAATGGTCGTCCCTCGTTGCATAATTTATCAAAAATGTATTGATACAGTTCATCATCGGCCTCTTCTTCGGTAAAATCAAAATCTCTCACCAAAAGTCCGGCCATGAATTGCCTGTAATCCTCATAGCATACCGGCTGATCCTGAAAATGATTCGCCTCAATAAAAAAACGCAGGACGGCAAGGACAATATATGACATATCCAGGCGTCCGTAACTTCCGTCCCTGTACTGGGACAATCCGGTATCCATTAATCTGAAAAAAGGATAATAACGCTTCAGATGCATCATACGCGCCTCATGATCCTGCACCATATCATTCATTAAAATATAATTGTCCACTTTCTCCTCCTGCTATCTACTGCAACATCCAGGAAAACTGTTCACCGCAGCGTCTCAGCTCTCCAAGAACCGTCTCCAGCCCCTTTTTGCTTTCCGCCCAGTTATCACGGCTGATGCTCTGTGTAACCGCTGGGCACATCAGGAATTCAATCTCCCTGTCCTGAAATACATACTCAAAATACATTCTGCATCTTCTGGCATGAAAAGCCTGGCAGCAGATAATGGCCCTTTTTATCGGAAGGTGCTTTTCCTCCAGCATCTTCCTGATATATTCAGCATTTTCAAGAGTAAATGTGGCTTCTCTTTCCTGAAGAATGGCTTCTCCCGGCACGCCTGCCTGCATCAGCACATCTGTCAGGAAATCCGCTTCTGCAGCATAAGGGCCCTTATAACATTCCCTGTCACAGGATGGCCCCTCAAAAGCCGACCGGCCTTTGCTGTATCTGCCGGACACCACAATATAAGGTGCCATCCCCGCCTGATACAGCGCCGCAGCCCTCCTTGCAGGCTGCGGCCATGTATTGCCGGGTACGATGATGATATCTGCCTTTTTCGGCAGATCTTCAAGAAAAATAAACTCCGTAATATCTCTCAAAAACTTCATATCCTGAATGCTCTTTGCCGATTTTCGGCGCTTCTTTCTGTCAGTGCTTCTATCATCTGTCCGTTTCTTTACTTTCTCTTAAAAGTAGAAGCATAAGCCTGTACGGCAACTGCTTTTTCAGAGTCCGAACCGTATTCGGATGACGGAACAACTTCCTCAGATGCCACCGTCCACTGTCCGCCCTTATTCTGGGGCAACAGGATGACAGTCTTTTCCTCGTCATAATTGCTGTACCATGCCACATCTGAAAGCGGTGCCTTCACTTCATAAATCTTCGCTGTTTCAGGGAACCAGCAAGTGGCATAGTTTTTCGCCACTTCCCTGTCCAGGCTGAAAGCAAATCCTTTCTCAATAACTCTGCTGGCGTCGTCTTCTCTGCCAAATGGGCGCTCAAAGCTGCCGCGGTAAACAGTCAGATTGCCGTCACTATCAATATATTCAGCCAGTTCCTGTTTCATGTCTTCGATTCTCTGATTTCTGACATCTTCCGGTTCCTGTTTGAATGCCTTGGCAAATGTATTAACGAAACCGCCGTCTACACTGCTGTCAAGATATACCTGCATAACCAGCGGCAGTGCCACGTTGGCCGGAATCATGCCCTCTCTGAAATAGTATTTGAACCACTTGAAAGTTTCATCGGAATCTCTACCGTAAGTTCTTGCCAGATAGGCAAAACTCTCTGCCCATTCTGATATATCAGCATTCTGCTCTTTTGAAAGCCTCTGGATATCGTCCAGTACTTTCTTTGTTCTTGTCTTTATAAAATCCGCCACCAGTTTTTCATCCGGTGTCAGCACTTCACTCATTGGCATTTTTGTATGATCCATTGTTCTTCCTCCTGTTTTTAAACCCTTTCACACATCGGTTCACGATCCAGTCAATAACCCCATCTATGATACTTTCAAAAAAACTGACAATGATGTCCATTTATCCATCCCCCTGTCAGGCAGCTTACTTCATAAATAAGTGCTGACTGAGTATTTTCAGCATCTGAGCCGCTTTGGCATTGCCGTTATCCGCAGACTGCTTAAATAACTCAATGGCTCTGCTCTTATCTGTCTTCACGCCCTCGCCGTACCAGTAACAGTAACCCAGATTGTACTGTGCACTGGCATGACCGCCCGCTGCGGCTTCTCCATAGAGTCGAATGGCCTCTTTGACATTCTTATGTACGCCTCTGCCCTTCTGATAGCAGAATGCCAGGTTGTTCTTGGCCTCAATATTCCCCTGGGCAGAAGCCATCTCATACCAGCTGACAGCCTCTTTGATATTACGGACAACCCCCTGTCCGTATTCATAACAGTAACCAATCTCACTCTGCGCCTTGGCATGACCGCCGAATGCTGCCATCTGACACCACTTGGCCGCCTCTGTGATATTTCTTCTGACACCAATGCCCCTGTCATAGCAGACACTCAATTGATACTGGGCTTCCGTATGCCCCTGGCTGGCCGCCTGTCTCAGGCACTTAAATGCTTTAACGCCGTCTTCTCTTGTGGTGCCATTCTCAAGGATCCGCATACCCTCAGCAAATAAAGCATCTCTTGTGGTCAATTCTTCGACTGCTTTAGCCGGTTCACTCTGCTGAGACTGATCTGGCTGTTCTTCGGCAATCTTTTCGTTTACTATTTCCGGTTCTTTTTCTGCAGCCTTTGATTCTGTCACCGAATCTGCATTGAATTTAATAACTTTCGGTTCCGAAGAAGCCATTGCTTTTTTCAGTTCATCTACAGATTTGGCCTCTACAACTTCCGGCTTGGATTCAACAGTTTTTATTTCAACAACCGCTGTATTTTCTCCCTTTGCTGCTGTTGTTATAGTTTCTGTATTCTTTGATTTATTCTTAATTACCGCCGCCTCTGTTTCAGCATCTGCTGCTTTCAGGCTCAGCATCTGGTACTTGTACTTAAACAATGCATGCAGCACATCCAGCTGAACATCCACCTCTGAGGCCATCTGTGCCCCATCCAGATGGAAAAGCATCGTATCCAGTTCATGCTTCAGCGTGTAATTCATAATTTTCCGATAACTCTTGGAAGTGTGTGCCGCCGGTGTCCAGAAATGAAGGACACACAAACTGCCTGCCACCCTTTCCTCGCTTCCGTTGCCGTGATAAACTTTCACACCTGTCTTCTCAATATCTTCAATAATTTTCTGCACATACTCATAATCTTCATATGCGTAATTTATATATATATATCTTTCCATTTCGTACTCCTTTGTGAAATGTCGAAATTTCCCGATGATAATCATACCATAAACAGCCGCGAAAATCCACAGCAATCCAAAAACTGGCGGTGTGAAATTACAGTTTTCAATTGACATCCACACAGGTTATCGTTATGATGTTCATACAGGAGGTGCGTATTTATGTTCCGTTTATGGGGAAAAACATTTCTTCACAATCGTATGACCAATGATCTGGTCGTCTGCAACGATTCCGAAGAATCCCGAACAACCAAAATATTTCAGGCTGTTACAGAAATTTGCCAGACCTTTGACCTTTCCGAACCCATCTGGCTTGATATAAATATTCGTGACTTCAAACGTCACAGCAAAACCAGATTCACACAGGATAATTTCATTGACAGTATTGACTTTGATTACCTGGAAATACAGGTCATTGAAGAGGATTAAAAATGCCACACATAAGCAAAATGGGATTTGAAAAGAGCCTATATTATCACTCTTTCCAAATCCCATTATTTATGTTTATGACGAATTATTCCGCAGCATCAATCATCATGCCGGCTTTCATCATGCCATTATCAAACGTCACAACAAAACGTCCTGCATTCGCTTCAACAATCTTTCTTGCATTGTCAAAACTGTTGTCACCGGTAGCGGCCTTGACCGCTTCTTCCGTCTTATCCGGAGCAACGGTAATCTTCACAATATAAACCACTTTGCCGTCCTGACGATAAACTTCCACGTATGCACGCTCATTGTCTGCTGAGAAACGCTCAATCTGTGTAAAGATATCTGTAATAATCATCTTCAGACTGTTTCTGTCGATATCAATAATCACCGGTTTCTCCGGCGCACGCACTGTGACGGCGACACCTCTGGCCTTGAGTGCTGCTCTGAATTCCTTACGGACATCCTTGTTGAGCTGTACAAAATTCACTCTGCCGTCATCTGCTGCTTCCATAATTGGCTGTTTTGCTGTCGGCTGTTCTTTCACCGGTTTCACAGGTGCCATATTCACAACTGTTTCTTCAGCAGGTCTTACCGTCTGTGCTGTCTGAACCGGCTGTGCCTGTGGACGCGGCTGAATCTCAGGTGTCAGTCCTGATTCTCTGATAGCTTTCTCTACATCCTCAACAGAAAGAACTTCTGTCTTTCCGTCTGTTACATCCACAACATTAGATGCCACATAGCCAGTCATTCCTTCGGTCATGTCATCCTGCACATTCAGTACCGTCTGCTCACTGAGAATATCTGCAGATGTATTCTGTCTCTTCTGGGTCTGGCTGCGCTCTGCTTCCGCAATCGCCTTGCCAAGATCCATTGCTTCCCAATCCATCGGTTCATCATTCGCCGGTGTATTCTGCACACGCTCAGTCTCCTGAACCTGTGTATTCTTTCTTCCAGGTGCTGCTGCAATTCTAACATCATCTTCTTCATCAACCGGTTCCTGTTCTGTCTCTTCCTCGACTTCGTCATCTTCATCATCACTGCCGCCACTATGTACAAGCAATGCAAGCAATTCTATGATAAAGATAACAGGCGCTGCAATAAACATAACCGGAATACCCTTAACTGTATACTGACGCATGAAGATAACACCATAAATCAATCCACCGTTAATAACAACCAGGATCACTACACCAACAATCACATTCAATGGAGACGGCAGCTTGCCAATACCGCGGCTGATACCGCCCACAATCGTTCCGATAATGGAACATCTGAGAAGACGTCCGGCTTTGATACGTCTGACAATACTGAAATAGGAACGGATCACCCATCCATAAGTCACAATTGCCAGTGCTGCTGCACCATAATGATACAGATCCCCATCCAACTTCATCAGCTTGCGAACACCAATACCCAGGGCAATTGCCACTGCAATCATCACCACCAGTGCAATCTCTGTAAAGACTCTGTCCCACCATGTCAGACAAACACCGTCGTAGCCACGCTTCATACCTGTTGACATAATACAGAAAATGAGACAAATGACAAAAATGACGGCTGCTATGATGCCAACAAATCTTGCAGCACCAAAATATTCCCCCATTTTCTCGAATGACAGCTCTGCCTTGTAAAATGAATCCGGCTGTGCCAAGGTATTATCGACAGCTGAATATATAATATACTTATTGCTGGTCTCCGAAAGTACCTTCGTCCATGCATCCTTGTTCAGAAGCTTGCCTGCAATCGGGCTCTGAATGCTGGTCTGGCCATCCGCATTGGAAATAGCCACATAGTGATTGCTTCCTTCAATACGATCCTTCGCATCGTCACCGCTGGCAGCAATACGATACTTGTCACTGTCCAGAATCATAAATGAGAAGTTCGTATCCTTGCCCATATAATTCTCAACAAGCGTTGTCAGCAGTTCTTCATTGCCTGCCTGGGTCACAGAAGGATCTGCCTCCATTGCCTGTACCAGTTGCAAAAGCTGATCCATACTCTTGTTATATTCATCTGCAAAACTTGCACTGTCAAAGAAATCTGTGCTGTAGCTGCCGCCGGCATAACGATCATTCACATATTCATAAGCGATATAGGCTGACACAAGTGCCACCAGACACGATACCATCAGCAGAAAACGCATGATCACCTTCAGCGGAAGGCTCTTTACAGCTGACCATTCTTCATCCACAGCAACTTCTGCTGTATCATCATCTCCGGTCTGATCATCATCTGAAACAGTATTCAAATCTTCTACATCATCCCAGAAATCATTCTTTTTCTTTCTAGCCATTCTGTCCTTCTCCTTATCTAAAACTTGGTATTCCATAATGATTTATTTTACACCATTCAGGGCTCTGAATCAATAGCTTTTCTAATTAAGCTCTTTATGGCAGAGAATTCTCAGCATATTCTCTACCAATGATTTTTCTTCCAAAAGCAGCCCCTGACCTTTGAAGCCATTCATATTTACAAGGAAATACGGATTCTTTGCTGTTGCCTTAAACTGGATTCTTCTGCCGTACTCAGCCAGAAAATCCGGAATAGCCGCAACGTCCACGTCTGCACGCTCATGCATATAGATCCGGGTTTCTTTTTCCTTATTCACCAGTTGAACAACACCGGCTGCATGGGCCTCTGCACGGATCAGCGCCACAAGAAGCAGATTGGCCGCCGGTTTCGGCAATTCCCCGAAACGATCGATCAGCTCATCCAACATCTCACCATATTCATCCGCATTCTGTATCGACGCAATTCGCTTATACATATCCAGCTTCTGAAATTCATTTTTAATGTAGGCAGATGGGATAAAAGCATCAATATCAATATCAACAGATGTCTCGAAGTCTTCCTGAATCTTTTCGCCCTTCGCCTCCATCACAGCCTGGTTAAGCATCTTGCAGTACAGATCATATCCTACAGCCTCCATATGTCCACTCTGCCGTTCACCAAGCAGATTACCTGCACCTCTGATCTCCAGATCCCTCATTGCAATCCGGTATCCCGAGCCCAATTCCGTAAATTCTCTGATTGCCGATAAACGCTTCTCTGCCACTTCCTTCAGCATTTTGTCACGTTTGTACATGAGGAAAGCATAGGATGTCCTGTTGGATCGTCCGACACGCCCTCTCAGCTGATAAAGCTGTGAAAGTCCAAGTTTATCCGCATCGTGAATGATCATTGTATTGACATTGGAAATATCAAGCCCTGTCTCAATAATCGTGGTTGAGACAAGCACATCGATTTCCCCGTTAATAAACTGATACATAATTTTCTCCAGCTCACGCTCACTCATTTGTCCATGGGCATAGGCCACTGAAGCATCCGGCACAAGTTCTGACAATCCCGCAGCGATTTCATCAATACCATTGACTCTGTTATACACATAGTACACCTGACCGCCTCTGGCCAGTTCTCTCATGATAGCCTCCCGGATCAATTCATCATTATATTCCATCACATAAGTCTGAATCGGCTGACGATCCACCGGTGCTTCCTCCAGCAGACTCATATCCCGAATACCGATCAGACTCATATGCATCGTTCGCGGAATCGGAGTGGCCGTCAATGTCAATACATCCACATTCTCTTTGATTTTCTTGATCTTCTCCTTGTGGGTAACACCAAATCGCTGCTCCTCATCTACCACCAGCAGACCAAGGTTCTTAAACTCTACATCTTTCGACAGAAGACGATGTGTGCCAATAACAATATCCACCCGTCCGGCTTTGAGATCTTCCAGTGTTTTCTTCTGTTCAGCCTTTGTTCTGAATCTCGAAAGAAGTCCAATATTCACTGGATATTCCTTCATACGCTGACAAAAAGTATTGTAGTGCTGCTGAGCCAGAATCGTTGTCGGCACCAGCACTGCGCATTGCCGTCCCTCCTGCACCATTTTGAAAGCTGCACGAATGGCAACTTCTGTCTTGCCAAAGCCCACATCACCGCAGACAAGTCGATCCATGATCTTTGTACTTTCCATATCACGTTTTGTTGCTTCTATGGCATCCAGCTGATCCTGCGTCTCCTCATACGGAAACATTTCTTCAAACTCCCGCTGCCACACAGTGTCCGGGCCACATACATATCCTTCTGACTCCTGACGGGCAGCATACAGCTTTACCAGATCCATAGCCAGCTCTCTGACCGCCCCTTTTACCTTCGTCTTGGTACGGGTCCACTCCGGTCCGCTCATTTTATTGACCTTCACTTGTTTGGTATCTTTATCCGCATATTTCTGGATCATGTCCAGATTTGTCGCCAAAATATACAGGCTTCCGCCACCGCCGTATTCTATCTTGATATAATCCTTGGCCACACCGTCAACTTCTACATTTTCTATGCCCCGGTAAATACCGACGCCATGTCCTTCATGAACAACATAGTCCCCAACAGACAGTTCTTTGAAGCTTCTGAT
>OHAU01001767.1_pt1 | contig 23377 bp, 18 predicted proteins | sample 1577181 | NCBI WGS metagenome assembly OHAU01 (sample SAMEA3541472, study PRJEB24748) | human gut metagenome | biome: human gut; feature: human-associated habitat; material: faeces | place: China | collected 2012 | reverse complement strand
AGCCCGCGGGCTGCACGTCCTTGCTTTTTAGGTAATTTTAAAGCAGCTTTTCCAGTTCCACCACCGGCCAGCCAAGGGCGCGGATGGCGCTTTCATCGTGGGTAGCCAGCAGCACCGGCTTGCCCGCGCAGCGCTGCCGCAGCAGCGCCGCCGCCCGCTGCAAGGTGTCCGGGTCCATGCCGGTAAAGGGCTCGTCCAATAGCAGGGTGTCGCTGGATGCCCACAGCGCCCGCAGCAGCGCCACTCGCCGCTTTTGCCCGCCGGAAAGCCTGCGAGCAGGCAGCTGCAAGGCGGCAGTATCCATTCCAAGCTGTTGAAAGTCGCTTGTAATTTGCTCTTCGTACTGGTTTTCCGCCCCCGGAAGCACCAAGGTGACGTTCTGCACCGCGTTCAGCTGAGGACAAAGGCGGTCTTCCTGAAAGACCGCCGCCACCCGGCCTACGCCCTCCACGCTGCCGGTGGTGGGGCGTTCCAGCCCCATCAGGATGCGCAGCAGGGTGGTCTTGCCCCAGCCGCTGGGTGCCCACAGCACCATGGGGGCATCCACCTCCATGCACAGGCCGGTGAAGAGCGGTACCGCGCCGAACTGTTTTGTCAGGTGTTGAATCTTCAGCATTTTGCCCCCTCCTCTCCCAGCACTGCGCCCACGGCCTTATCCAGTGCAAACAGGAACAGCTTTTCAAAGCCTGCGCTCAGCAGAATGATGACAAAGGTCCACGCAAACAGTTCCCCGGTGGAAAGGGTGATCTTGGCACGGTACAGCGCATCGCCGATGCTGCCGTTGGGCAAGCCGATGACCTCGGCCGCCACGCCGCTTTTCCAGCAGATGCCCAGCGCCACGCTGCACCCCTGCCGGAAGGCCGGCAACACCGCAGGCAGCCAGATCGCCCGCAGGCGGCGGCCTGCAGGCAGGCGGAACACCTCTGCCATTTCCAGCAGCTGCACGTCTGCCCCGGCAATACCGGTGCGCACCGCACCGTACAGCACCGGCAGCACCATCAGTAAGCTGATAAGCACCGAAAGGGCGCTGCCCCGCACCCAGACCAGTGCCAGAATGATAAAGCTTGCCACCGGCGTAGCCTTGACCAGCTGCATCACCGGAGCCAGCAGCGCATCGGCGGCGCTCCACCGGGCGGCGCACACCGCCAGCACCACGCTGACCACTGCGCCCAGCACAAAACCCAGCAAAATGCGCCCGGAACTGAAGCCCACCCGCTGCCAGAAATCTGCCCTTGGCAGCAGCTGTACCAAGGTGCGCAGTGCCTGCACCGGCGATACCAAAAACACCTCCTGCCCGATGGCCATAGCTGCGGCCTGCCAAACCGCCAGCCAGAACGCCACCGCCAGCAGACGGCGAAAAAATTGCTTGTTCTGCTTCATAAACTGCCCTCTTCCCCTGCCTATTATAAGGTATAGTATACCATACCGCCCCGCAAAGGGGAATGACCTGTGCACCATCTGCGGCGGGTCGGCTCACGCTGTATATACTTTTATTCAATCATCGTATGCTTGACATGAATTTACATCCAGTGTAAACTGGATACAATATGCGGTGCAACTTTGGCACCGGCGCAGGAAAGAGGGGACAGTATTGACGCAAGCGCTCAAGGGCCGCAAGCTGGTGCTTGTCGGTTTTACGTTGTTTTCCATGTTTTTCGGGGCGGGCAACCTGATCTTCCCGCCCGATCTGGGTGCAAAGGCAGGGGCAAACCTCTGGCCCGCCTTTCTGGGGCTTGCTATCAGCGCCGTGGGACTGCCGGTTGCGGGGGTCATCGCGGTGGCGCGGGCAGACGGTCTGGATAAGCTGGCCGGGCGGGTGCATCCGGTGTTCGCGCAGGTGTTCATGATTTTGATCTACCTGTCCATCGGGCCGTGTCTGGCTATTCCGCGCACCGCAAGCACCTCCTTTGCCATGCTCACCCCGCTGCTGGGCAGCAGTGCCGGGCTTCAACTGGGGTACTCCGTGCTGTTCTTCGGGGCAGCCTTTCTGGTGGCGTTGCGCCCGGACAGGCTCACCCGCTGGCTGGGCAGACTGCTCTGCCCCTGCCTGCTGGTTCTGATTCTGATTCTGTTCGGCGGCTGTCTGCTGCACCCGTTGGCGGCGCAGTACGCTGCGCCCACCGAGACGTATCGTTCCGCAGTCGTGTTACAGGGCGTATTGTACGGCTACCAGACCATGGACGCCCTTGCGGCGCTGAACTTTGGTGCGGTCATCGCCATGAACATCCGGGCGCAAGGCGTTGCCCGGGAGCAGGACGTGCAGCGCAGTGCCATCCGTGCAGGGCTTGTGGCGGGCGGGCTGCTGCTGGCGGTCTACACCATGCTGGGACACGCCGGAGCACTGACCGGTGCCGCCGCGCCCGGCCTTGCCACCGGTGCCGAGGTGCTGACCGTGCTGGCCGAGCGGCTGTTCGGAAAAGCTGGACTGGTGCTCCTTGCTGCCATCTTTATGCTGGCCTGTTTCAACACCTGTGTGGGGCTGATCGCCTGTGTGGGAGAGTATTTCCACACCCTGCTGCCCCGCATCCCCTACCCTGCTCTTGCCGCCTTTTTTGCCGCTGCCAGTATGCTGATCGCAAATCTGGGGCTGGCAGATATCCTACGGTTATCCGTCCCGGTGCTCAACGCCCTGTACCCGGTAGCCATTGTGCTGATTACGCTTTCCTTCGTGCCCGGGTTGGAACAGCGCCGCCGGGTCTATCCGCTGTGCATCGGCTGCACCGCCGTGCAGAGCATTGCCGCCGCGCTGCCGCTTGGCCCGCTTTCTGCCCTTGCCAACGCCCTGCCGCTGGCGGCACTGGGCTTTGGCTGGGTGCTCCCGGCTGCTGCCGGACTGCTGGCAGGCATCTTTTTAAGCTGCACTGAAGAATAAAGGAGATTTTACTATGATCCAGCCCATCATGCACGACCCGCTGTTTCTGGCGCAGAAGTCCGCCCCTGCCACCCCGGAGGATGCCCCTGTTGCGCGGGACTTACTGGAGACCCTGACCGCCCACGCCGACGGCTGTGTAGGCATGGCGGCCAACATGATCGGCGTGCTCAAGCGCATCATTGCAGTGGAAGCTGAGGACGGGTATCTGGTGCTGTTCAATCCGGTCATCCTGAAAAAATCCGGCCAGTACGAAGCCGAGGAGGGCTGTCTTTCGCTGGAGGGTGTGCGAAAAACAAAGCGCTGGCAGAGCATCAAGGTGCAGTATCAGACCATGGACGGCAAACCGCGCATCAAGACCTTTACCGGCTGGACGGCGCAGATCATCCAGCACGAGATCGACCATTGCGATGGGATCTTGATTTAAGTTTTTTTACCACGCACAAAGCCCCCGAGGGTGTGACCCCCGGGGGCTTTGCTATGCTGTAACAGAGATGTCGGAATTTTAGCCCTTGACGCCACCAAGCGCAACGCCACGGACGATAAACTTGGACAGCAGCAGGTAGACGACGATGACCGGCAGAATGGCGATGGCCACCATCATGTACACCTTGCCCATATCGAACTTCAGGAAGTCCGCGCTGCGCAGCTGAGCGATCAGGATCGGCAGGGTCTTTTTGTCGGCAGTGTCCAACACCAGAGCCGGGATGAAATAGTTGTTCCAGCTGGCCACGAAGGAGAAAATGGCCTGTACAGCCAGAGCCGGCTTCATGATAGGCAGCACGATCTTATTAAAGGTATAAAACTCGCCTGCACCGTCAATGCGGGCGGCCTCCACGATCTCCATGGGAAGGGAGGCGTCCAGATACTGCTTCATGAAGAAGAACACGGTAGGTGCTGCAATGCTGGGAACGATCAGAGGGATGAAGCTGTTTTTCAGGCCCATCTTAGAGATCAACTGCAGAAAGCCCAGTGCGGACACCTGTGTGGGCATGGTCATGATGAGCAGGATCAGGGCAAAGGCGGCCTTTTTGAACTTGAAATTATAGGCGTAGATGCCGTAGGCCGTCAGTGCCGAGAAGTAAACGCTGAGTGCTGCCGAGCAGGCAGACACCAGCAGGCTGTTGCGGATGCCGCTCACCACAGGGATATTGGCGTCCGTAAGCACGTTGCGGAAGTTTGTGATGATGGACTTGCCCGGCATCAGCGAGAAGCCCTTCTGTATCTCGAAGTGGGTGCGGGTGGAGTTGATGATCAGCACATAGAAGAAGAACAGGCACAGAAAGCTGATCAGCACCAGCACCAGATAGCACCACGCACGGCGGGCGGTCAGGATCGCCTTTTCGGACTGGTTTTTAGGCGTATGTGCCATACTTATTTCCCTCCTTTGGCAGCAGCCTTCTTGGCTGCTTTCAGTTCCTTGCGCTGAGCCTTAGTCAGGCCGTCATCCTCCTTGGTCAGCGAGAAGTACACGACAACGCACAGCACTGCACACACAAGGAACAGCACCACAGATACTGCACCGGCCATGCCGTAGTTCTTGCTGAACAGGTGGTTGTTCAGGTACATGATCATGGTGGTGGAGGTACGGTCGGGGCCGCCCTTGCCGTTGGTCAGGATCTGCGGCACATCGAACATCTGCAGGCCGCCGATCATGGAGGTGATCATCACATAGACCAGAATGGGGCGGATCAGGGGCAGGGTGATCTTCCAGAACATCTGGTTCGGGGTGCAGCCGTCCAGCTCTGCAGCCTCGTACAGGGTGGGATCCACGCCCATAATGGCTGCCATCAGCATGATGGTGGTGTTGCCGAACCACATCAGGAAGTTCATCAGGCCCACCAGACCACGGTTGCCCCACACAGTATTCAAAAAGCTGATGGGGGTCTTGATCCAGCCCATGCTCAGCAGCACTGCGTTCACCGGGCCGTTATCCGAGAACAGGGCGAAGAACAGCATGGCAAAAGCCGAGGCCATGATCAGGTTGGGCATGTAGATGACCGTCTTGAAGAAGGTCTGTCCTTTCAGCTTCAGCCGCAGGTCGGTGAACCATGCCGCCAGCAGCAGCGAGACGATGATCTGCGGGATAAAACCGATAATCCAGAGGATCAGCGTGTTGCTGAAATACTTGGGCAGATCGGTCGCGAACAGGGTGATGTAGTTTTTCAGACCCACAAAGCTGGGTCCGATGATCTTCAGACCGCTGCGGTAATACTCAAAAAAGCTGTAATAGATGGTGGATGCCAGAGGGATCAGCTGGAATACCGCGAAGATGATAAAGAACGGTGCAATGAAGATATAGCCCCATTTCGCGTAGCTGATCGACCCTTTCTTCTTTGTTTTTTCTCCCATGAGATCTCCCTCCTGCCGGGTCACAGCAAAACCAAAGGGGCGGGCGAGATACGCCGCCCGCCCCTTTGCTTCAATTTTCAGTTCGGAGTAAAACCGCTTATGCGGGCCAGACCACGTCGGTCAGCTCGGGGTACTTCTCCTTGATGGCGGTCTCGAAGTTTGCCTTGGCGGCATCCTCCTCCACGTTGCCGGTGAAGTAATCCTTGAAAGCGTTCTGGAAGCTCTCGTTCAGGCCCTGATCGTACGGGCCGGCGTTGGACATATCGATCTTGGTTGCAGCTTCTGCAAACAGAGCGATGTGGTTCTGGCCGCCGAGGAAGTCGGACTTGTAATCGCTCTTGGCGATCTCGTTCATGGCCTTCTCGTTGTTGGTGTAGTCCTGCGTATCCATGGTGATCTGCTTCATGATGGCTTCATCGCAGGTCAGCTTCAGCATAACGTCCTTGATGGTCTCAAGGTTGTCGCTGCCGGCTGCGCCGCAGATCCAGGTGCCGCCCCAGTAGTAGGGCTGAGGGCCTTCGCACACAGCGTAGTCGCCGTAGATGCCGTTGCCAACCTCTTCCTTGCCGCCCTCAGCGGTAGGAGTTGCCAGAGAGTTGCCCAGCAGGGTGAAGTTGATGCCCCAAGTGGAGTAGAAGAAGCCGAACACCTTACCGGTGGGGCCCTGATCGGAAGCCCACTGGCTGTCCCACAGGCTGGACTTGTTGTTGTAGCCCTTGTCGGTGTACTCCTTGGTCTGATCCACCCACTTCATCAGGTTCTCGTCCACGGTAACGGTGGTGCCGGTGACCCAGGGTGCGGAGACGTTGTTGGAGAAGGTGCGGTAAGCATCGTCAAAGCCGGACAGCATCTTGTAGCCCTTGGCAGCAGCCTTGGCAGCTACATCGTTGAACTTATCCCAGTCGGACAGGTAGGTCTGCACTTCGGCGGGGTCATCGGTGCCCAGCACATCCTTGGCAATGCTGCGGCGGTATGCGAACAGACCCGGGGTAGCCTGCCAAGTGGTGCCGCGCTGGCTGCCGTCCACAGAAACGATGTCCTTGGTGTACTGGTACTGGCCGGCCAGATCGGAATCGGTCAGGCCGATATCCTTCTTGACATCCAGAACGTAGTCGGAATCCACATACTTCAGAGCGTAGTCAGCCTCGATCAGGAAAATGTCGATCTTGTCGTCATCGGCAGCGGAATCCTGATTCAGCAGAGCCTCGTCCAGCTTGTTCTGGTAGTTGTTGTTTTCGTTGGCGTTGATGGTCCACTTCACGGTGGTGCCGTCCTTCAGGGTGGTGGTGGACTTGTCGGCTGCGATCTCCTTGACCTCGGGATAGTAGTCGTTGAAGCGGCTCTGGAACTCATCATTCCAGCACCAGATGTTCAGCACCTTGCCCTCGGCAGCAGCCGGAGCAGAAGCAGCTGCAGAGGATGCAGGAGCGGCAGAGGAAGCAGCAGTGCTGCTGGAAGAACCGCCGCCGCAGGCTGCCAGAGCAGCACCAACAGTCACGACACCGGAAGCGAGCAGGAAATTACGACGAGAGATCTTTTTCATAAGGGTAAACCTCCTTCATGGTTTTCCAATTAAAAAATTCATTCTCAAAAACTCCGCGCTGGGAGTCATGGGTCTTTGTTAAAGGATGCGGACGGAGCCGCCGTCCAGCAGTTTGCCGGACACCCGGATCTGCTCCGGCAGAGTCACACGCGGATGCTCGATCAGCTCGATCAGCTTATCCGCTGCCAGCCTGCCAAGGGATTTTGTGTTCTGCTGGTAGGTCACCAGCGAGGGTTTGACTACCCGGGAGAGATAGATGCCATCGTATCCCATCACCGAGATGTCCTCCGGGATGCTCAACCCCGCTTCGGTCAGGGCGTTGTAGCCGCCCAGTGCGGAAAAGTCATCCGGGAAGATGATGCAGGTGGGCCGCTGCGGCAGTGCCAGCAGCGCCCGGGTCTCCTCTGCGCAGCGATCCACATCGTGGTACACACCGCAGCGGACGTACTCCTCCGGCACCTTCAGCCCCAGCTCCTCGCAGGCTTGATAGAAGCCTGCCAAGCGGTTCTCGGTAACGGCGGTCTTTTCGCCGTGGATGAAGGCGATGCGCCGGTGTCCGCAGGCCCATGCCTGCTGTACCAGAGCCTTTGTGCCCACCACGTTGTCTGAAAGGATCGCCATCCGGTTGTTGAACACATGGTCGATGGTCACCACCGGCACATCGCCGTTGACCAGTTCCACCACCTGCGGATCGTAAAAGTTCACACAGGCGATCACCACGCCGTCCACACCCCGGTAGTGGCAATGTTCCAGATAGCTCATGGACTTGCCGCTGATGTTGTGGTTGATGAAGGTGATATCGTAGCCGCGCTTTTCCGCTTCTACCTTGAAGCTGTCCAGCACTGCGGAGAAGTACTCGTGGGTCAGGCCGCTCTGTTTTTCATCTACGAACAGAACGCCAAGATTGTAAGTGCGGTTGGTTTTCAGCGCCCGGGCCGCTGCGTTGGGCAGGTACCCCATGCGACGGGCCGCTGCACGGATGCGCTCCCGCGTGGCCGGTGCGATGTCCGGCTGGTCGTTCAGCGCCTTACTGACGGTTGCAACGGATACGCCGCATTCTTTCGCCAGATCCTTCAGGGACGGCATCTTTTAGCCTCCTTCCGAGGATAGGAGCAGCGGGATGTTTCTCGCAAGTTCCTTAATCGTTTTCGCAGCCTCAATATATCGCATTCTGCACCAAAAATCAAGTGAAAACGTAAAAGTTTTAGCTCAGCTGCATCACTTTTGGCATTTTGTTCCAATATGACCTGTAAGAATTGTGCATCTCGATTCACTTTCGTTACATTTCGATTAAAACGAAAAAATTTTCGTTGCAGTTTCGTTATGGTTTTCGGTGCCGGAGGCCGTATGTATATATTACTTTTAAAATGGGGTTTTGGGTCTTTCGTTCGCCCTTTCGCCGGTGTACGCCGTGCCGAAAGTCCCCGAAAACCGCCGGGGCTTCGCAGATTATTTTAAAATTTCCGTTGAGATTTTTGCAAAAAGCTCTTGCATTTTTGGGTGGGATACGGTATGCTTAGCGTGATGAGATTGCTTCTTTCGCAGCGCCTTAATCGTTTTCGCCCATCGACACACTGCCCGCCTGACAAGGCGCAGTTTTAAGGAGGAAGCATTATGAAGTTCGGATATTTTGATGACCAGAATAAGGAATACGTCATCACCACCCCGCAGACGCCCCTGCCCTGGATCAACTACCTTGGCAGCGAGGACTTCTTCAGTCTGGTCTCCAACACGGCGGGCGGCTACAGCTTTTACCGGGACGCCCGGATGCGCCGCCTGACCCGCTACCGCTACAACAACTCCCCGCTGGACATGGACGGCCACCGGATCTACATCAAGGACGGCGAAACCGTATGGAACCCGGGCTGGCAGCCCACCAAGACCCCGCTGGACAGTTACAGCTGCCGCCACGGTCTGGGCTACACCATTCTGGAGGGCAAAAAGGACGGCGTGACCGCCCGGCAGGAGCTGTTCGTCCCCAAGGGGGATGCCTGTGAGCTGGACCGGGTGACAGTGTGCAACGGCAGCACTGTTGTCAAGGAGCTGGATCTGTTCAGCTATGTGGAGTTCTGCCTGTGGGATGCCGTGGACGACAGCTCCAACTTCCAGCGCAACTACTCCACCGGTGAGGTAGAGGTAGAGGGCAGCGTCATCTACCACAAGACCGAGTACCGCGAGCGCCGCAACCACTACGCCGTGTTCTGGGCAAACTGCCCGGTGGACAGCTTTGACACCACCCGGGATGCCTTCTGCGGCGTGTACGGCGGCCCGGCAGACCCGCAGGCCGTCCGCGCTGGGCACTGCTCCGGCAGCATTGCCCACGGCTGGGCACCGGTGGGTGCGTTGCACATCCACCTGACCCTCGCCCCCGGCGAGAGCCACAGCATCCTGTTTGGTCTGGGCTACATCGAGAACCCGCAGCAGGAGAAGTTCATTGCCCCGGGCATCATCAACAAGACCCGCGCCCACGCCATGATGGAGCGCTACGCCACCGATGCACAGGTCGATGCCGCCCGCGCCGCCCTGCGCACCCACTGGGAGCAGCTGCTGTCCACCTACCATCTGGAATCCGGCGAGGAAAAGCTGAACCGCATGGTCAATATCTGGCACCAGTACCAGTGCATGGTCACCTTTAACATGAGCCGCTCTGCCAGCTACTACGAAAGCGGCACCGGACGCGGCATGGGCTTCCGGGACAGCTGTCAGGATCTGCTGGGCTTTGTGCACATCATCCCCTCCCGCGCCCGGGAGCGCATTCTGGATATTGCCGCCACCCAGTTTGAGGATGGCAGCGCCTACCACCAGTACCAGCCCCTGACCAAAAAGGGCAACCGGGATATCGGCACCGGCTTCAACGATGACCCGCTGTGGCTCATTGCCGGTACCGCCGCCTACCTGCGGGAGACCGGCGACTGGTCTATTCTGGAAGAACAGGTACCCTTTGATAACGACGCCACCAAGGCGCAGACTCTGATGGAGCACCTGCGCCGCAGCTTCAACTTTACCTGCACCCATCTGGGTCCCCACGGTCTGCCGCTCATCGGCCGCGCCGACTGGAATGACTGCCTGAACCTGAACTGCTTCTCCGAGCACCCGGGTGAGAGCTTCCAGATCACCGGCCCCAGCGAGGGTCCTGTGGCCGAAAGCGTTTTCATTGCCGGTATGTTCGTCAAGTACGGCCACGAATACGCCCAGCTGTGCGACCATCTGAATCTGACCGAAGAAGCCGCTGCCGCCCGCAAGCACATTGATGCCGTGGAGCAGGCCACCCTGACCGCCGGTTGGGACGGCGCATGGTTCCGCCGTGCCTACGATGCTTTCGGCAAGCCCGTCGGCAGCAAGGAGTGCACCGAGGGTCAGATCTTTATTGAGCCGCAGGGTATGTGTGTCATGGCCGGCATCGGCAAGGAGAGCGGACAGGCCGCGCAGGCGCTTGCCAGCGTGGAGGAGCGGCTGGACACCAAATACGGCGTGGTGCTGCTGCAGCCCGCCTACACCAGCTATCAGCTGAATCTGGGCGAGATCTCCAGCTATCCTCCGGGATACAAGGAGAACGCCGGTATCTTCTGCCACAACAACCCGTGGATCAGCTGCGCCGAGGCAACGCTCGGCCACGGTGACCGCGCCTTTGCGGTGTACCGCAAGACCTGCCCCGCCTACATCGAGGACATTTCCGAGATCCACCGCACCGAGCCCTACGTTTACAGCCAGATGGTAGCCGGTAAGGACGCACCCACCTTTGGTGAAGCCAAAAACAGCTGGCTGACCGGCACAGCGGCATGGACCTTCTTCAACATCAGCCAGTACATTCTGGGCATCCAGCCCACCTTGGATGGCCTGAAGGTAGACCCCTGCATCCCTCACACCCTGTCCGGCTTCACCGTGACCCGCCGCTTCCGCGGTGCTGTGTACCACATCACGGTGGATAACGCCGCCGGGGTGCAGCACGGCATCAAGGCCGTTACCGTGGACGGCAAGGCCATCTCCGGCAACGTTCTGCCGCTGGCTGCCGCCGGGACTGAGGTAACGGTGCAGGTGACCATGGGTTAACCCGACTTTTTCTGCTTTTTCATATTATTCTCCTTTCTGTGACCAAAGCCGCTGCGCAGACCCCTGCACGGCGGCTTTGTTTTATAATGAAACAGTTTAATGATTGAAAATGCGCTCCGCATTCGCTCTGCGCATTCCAAATCGTCCCCTTCCCTCTTGCATTTTTTGGGAAAGAGGTGTAGAATACAGTCACAATCAAACACAGGGGAGCTCGTGCAGCGGGCTGAGAGGAAGTATAGCAAGCTTCGACCCTTTTACCTGATGCGGATAATGCCGCCGTAGGAAGTCATACTCTTTATGATTTTTTGCAGGAGGAGCCGCGCCGGGCTCCCCCTGTTTTTTTGTACCTCTGCGGAGGTTCCGCAGCCGGCTGAGGGGGAGCGCCCTGAGCCTTGGATGAATGCAGCGATGGGAAGCCGTGTTCCGGCGTGAGAGGAAACCAGTAAGTTTCGACCGCACCTTCCGTACCTGTTCCCGCCTTGTGGCGGGCACGGGCTGTTTTGTTGCGGGAGCGCCGGTATTCATCCTGCGCTGCCGCAGATGGTTGAAAAGGAGCCAATTTATCATGAAGAATCTCTCTGTCAAAAAGCTTGCCCTTGCCGGTATGTTCTGTGCCCTGTGCGTGGTGGGCAGCGTGTTCAGCTTTCCCATGTTCGGCAGCAAATGCGCCCCGGTGCAGCACATGGTCAACGTGCTGTGCGCTGTTCTGCTGGGGCCGTGGTGGGGCGTGGGCGTAGCCTTTGTGGCTTCCCTGCTGCGCAATCTGCTGGGTCTGGGCAGCCTGATGGCTTTCCCGGGCAGTATGTTCGGTGCACTGCTGTGCGGCCTTGCATACCACAAGACCAAAAACCTGATCGCCACCGTGGTGGGTGAGGTGTTCGGCACCAGCATTCTGGGCGGCCTGTGCGCATGGCCCGTGGCCATCTTCCTGATGGGCAAGAGCGCTGCGGACATCGCTTTCTACGCCTATATCGTGCCCTTCCTCATCTCCACCGCCGTGGGTGCGGTGATCGCCGGTGCTGTGGTGTTCAGCCTGCAGCGCTCCGGCGCTCTGCGCTCCATGCAGAACAGCCTTTCCTGAGCGGAGGTGCCGGAAATGCTCAAAACCGCCTTTGAGAACCTGCGCAGCCGCTGTCCGCTGATCCACAACATCACCAACTATGTCACCGTGAACGACTGCGCCAACATGGTGCTGGCCTGCGGTGCTTCCCCCATCATGGCCGACGATGCCGCCGAGGTTGAGGAGATCACCGCCATCTGCGGCGGGCTGAACATCAACATCGGCACGCTGAACAGCCGCACCGTCACCAGTATGCTGCTGGCGGGCAAAAAGGCCAATCAGCTGGGACACCCCGTGGTGCTGGACCCGGTGGGTGCCGGTGCTTCCCGTCTGCGCACCGACACCGCCTTCCGCCTGCTGCGGGAGGTGCAGTTCACAGTGATCCGGGGCAACATCTCGGAGATCAAGACCCTTGCCTCCGGCACGGGCACCACCAAGGGCGTGGATGCAGATGTAGCCGACAAGGTGACTGAGGAAAATCTGGACAGCGCCGTGGCCTTTGCCAAGGCTTTTGCCGCCCGCACCGGCGCGGTAATCGCCATTACCGGTGCCATTGACATCGTGGCCGATGCACAAAAAGCCTACTGCATCCGCAACGGCAACGCCATGATGAGCAGCATCACCGGCACAGGCTGTCAGCTTTCTGCCCTGACGGCGGCTTTTGTCACCGCCAACCCCGGCCACCCGCTGGAAGCTGCCGCTGCGGCGGTATGCGCCATGGGTCTGGCGGGTGAGATCGCCCACCAGCGGCTCACCCCGCAGGACGGCAACGCTACCTACCGCAATTACATCATTGATGCCATTTACAACATGACCCCCGAACAGCTGGAGAAAGGCGCAAACTATGAAGTGCGATAAACACACCATGCTCCTGTACGCGGTGACCGACCGCGCATGGGTGGGCGAGCAGACGTTGTATCAGCAGGTGGAAAGTGCCCTGAAGGGCGGTGCCACCTGCGTGCAGCTGCGGGAAAAGCAGCTGGGCGACGCGGATTTTTTACAGGAAGCCATCCAAATCCACGCCCTGTGCCAGCAGTACGGTGTGCCGCTGTTCATCAACGATAACGTGGAAGTGGCACTGCAGTGCCACGCCGAGGGCATCCATGTGGGGCAGGACGATATGGCTGCCGCACAGGTGCGTCAGCGCGTGGGCGAGGGCGTGATGATCGGCGTATCCGCCCACACGGTACAGGAAGCGCTGGACGCTGTGGCGCACGGCGCAGACTACCTTGGCGTTGGCGCGGTATTTGCCACCCACACCAAGACGGACGTGAGCGAGATGCCCCGGCAGACCCTGCTGGACATCTGCAACGCCGTGGATGTGCCGGTGGTAGCCATTGGCGGCATCCACAAGGAGAACATTCTGCAGCTCAAGGGCACCGGCGTGGACGGCGTGGCGCTGGTAAGTGCCATCTTTGCCGCAAAGGACATCGAGGCCGAGTGCCGTGAGCTGCGTACCCTTTCGGAGCAGATCATAAAGTAAGCTATCATCCCGCGGCAAACCGGGGGCACCACCTTGGGCCGCGTTACAAAATTCATGGAGAAAACCAACATGAAAAGCGTATTTTGCGCAGGTGCCGGCATCCAGAGCGTTCTGTTTTTTCTGAATGACGGCTATCTGTCTGCCACCCTTGCCTGCGGGTCGGGAGTTTCTCCGAGGACCGTCCGCTGGGGTGGGACCCTGCTGCCGCAGGCAGTAGGGCGGGCGATGGAATGGCCCGATTCGTGTCCGAGGAGAAAGCTCCCGGCACACAGGCTGCCCCGTATCACTGCATGACCAGCACCCTGCTGTTCAGAGATAAACTGTCATTTGGAGGAACACAGCGTATGCAGACTTATACCACCCAGATGGATGCCGCCCGCAAGGGCATCATCACCCCGGAGATGGAGATCGTAGCCAAAAAGGAATACCGCACCACCGAGGAGATCCGCCAGTGGGTCGCCGAGGGCAAGGTAGCCATCCCCGCCAACAAGCACCACAAGTGCCTGAACCCCGAGGGCGTGGGCTCCATGCTGCGCACCAAGATCAATGTGAACCTTGGCGTCTCCCGCGACTGCAAGGACTACAACATTGAGATGCAGAAGGTGATGAGCGCCGTGAACATGGGCGCAGAAGCCATTATGGATCTGTCCAGCCACGGCAACACTCAGCCCTTCCGTCAGAAGCTGACCCACGAGTGCCCGGTGATGATCGGCACTGTGCCGGTGTACGATTCGGTCATCCACTACCAGCGGGATCTGGCTGAGCTGACTGCACAGGACTTCATCGATGTGGTACGCCTGCACGCAGAGGACGGTGTGGACTTTGTTACCCTGCACTGCGGCATCACCCGCAAGACCATCGAGCAGATCCGCAAGCACAAGCGCAAGATGAACATCGTGAGCCGCGGCGGTTCTCTGGTGTTTGCATGGATGAGCATGACCGGCAACGAGAACCCCTTCTACGAGCACTTTGACGAGATCTGCGAGATCTGCGCCGAGCATGACGTGACCATCTCTCTGGGCGATGCCTGCCGTCCCGGCTGTCTGGCTGACGCCACCGACGTGTGCCAGATTGAAGAACTGGTGCGTCTGGGCGAGCTGACCAAGCGCGCATGGGCGCACAACGTGCAGGTGATGGTAGAAGGCCCCGGCCATGTGCCCCTGAATCAGGTGGCTGCCAACATGGAGGTGCAGAAGAGCATCTGCATGGGCGCCCCCTTCTATGTGCTGGGACCTCTGGTCACCGATATCGCCCCCGGCTACGACCACATCACCGCTGCCATCGGCGGCGCAGTGGCAGCAGCCAGCGGTGCGGCCTTCCTGTGCTATGTAACCCCCGCCGAGCATCTGGCACTGCCCAATGTGGAGGACGTGAAGCAGGGCATCGTAGCCTCCAAGATCGCCGCCCACGCCGCTGACATTGCCAAGGGCATCCCCCACGCCCGGGACATTGACGACAAGATGGGCGATGCTCGCCGCGTACTGGACTGGGATGCACAGTTCGCCTGTGCGCTGGACCCCGAGACCGCCAAGGCCATCCGCGACGCACGCCTGCCCGAGGACGACCACAGCGACACCTGCAGCATGTGCGGCAAGTTCTGCGCTGTGCGCAGCATGAACAAGGCGCTGGCCGGTGAATACATCGATATCCTGTAAGCTTTCCCCGCGCTGAAAGGCGCTTCTTCCTCCGGGACTGCTGCACAAACCGTGCAGCAGTCCCTTTTTTGTAGGACGATTTAAATGCCCTCCGCTGCCGAGCTGCGGCACATTCAGTGGAATTATTATTTTGCATTTGCTGCACTGCGTTCAGTTTGGTCAATCTATTCTATCAATTTTTTAGATTTTACAATTCTTCTGTGCTGTACTATAATGAAGTAACGACTTTATTTTTCAAAAGTACAGGAGGCTGTTTTCTTGATAGTTGATCTGATTGAAGCGTTTTACCGCCTGCTATGGGGCGATTTATTCACCCTGCCGGTGGCGGGCGGCATTGGCATCTCCTTTATGGTAGTGCTGTTGTTTGCAGCCGGTATCGGCTTTACCCTGCGCACCCGACTGCTGCCGGTACGCCTGTTCCGGGATATGATCGGCGCAGTGTGCGAAAAAAAGCAGGCTGCGGGCGGGCTTTCCTCCTTCCAGACGCTGGTCATCTCCACCGCCACCCGGGTGGGCATGGGCAATCTTGTGGGCGTGGTGGCCGCTGTTTCAGCGGGCGGTGCGGGCGCGGTGTTCTGGATGTGGGTCACTGCGCTGCTGGGTGCTTCCACCTCCTTTGTGGAGTCTACTCTGGCGCAGAAATACCGCGTGCCGGACCCGCTGTACGGTGGCTGGCGGGGCGGCCCGGCCTACTACCTGCATGTGCTGGCCGAGCGCAAGCGGGGCAAAAAGCTTCGCCGCTCGGTGTGCGCAGCACTGTTTGCGGTGTCCGGCCTGATCTGCTGGTGCGGCATCAGCCAGGTCATCTCCAACTCAGTCAGTTCTGCCTTTGAAAACGCCTTTCACGTCCCGCCATTGGCCACCACCGTGGTGCTTACCCTGCTGGCAGCGCTGATCGTGCTGCGCAAGAATGCCACTGTAAAAAGCCTTGACTTCATCGTGCCGGTCATGGCGGTGTGCTACTTTGTCATCACGGTTGGCATCGTGGTGCTGAATTTCCGGCAGCTGCCCGCCGTGCTGGCACGCATCTTTGCCGAGGCCTTCGGCCTGCGTCAGGTGGCCGCAGGCGGCTTTGGTGCGGTGCTGATGAACGGTGTCAAACGCGGGCTGTTCTCCAACGAGGCGGGCAGCGGCTCGGCCCCCTGTGCCGCTGCCGCTGCGGAGTGCGACGACCCGGTAAAGATGGGTCTTGTGCAAGCGCTGGGCGTATTGATCGATACGGTGGTCATCTGCAGCTGCACTGCTTTTCTGATGCTGCTGGTGCCGCAGGAGATCACCGCCGGGCTGAACGGTATGGATCTTTTGCAGACCGCCATGCAGTACCATCTGGGCAGCTTTGGCATCGTGTTCATTGCGGTGATCTTAGCACTGTTCAGCTTTTCCACCTTTCTGGGGGTGCTGTACTACGCCCGGGGCAATGTGGCCTACCTGTGCGGTGACAACTGGTGGAGCCAGACCGCCTACAAGCTGCTGGCGCTGGCCATGCTGCTGGTGGGCGGCACACAGGCCTACACCGTGGTGTGGGATCTGGGCGACGTTGGCATCGGGCTGATGACCATCTTCAATATGCTGGCGCTCATTCCCCTTTCCGGCGAGGCGCTGACCGCTCTGAACGACTACGAAAAGCGCAAGAAAATAAAATAAGATCACAAAAACGGGCTGCTGCACAAAGTTCTGTGCAACAGCCCGTTTTGTAATATGCGAAAGCTTTCAGCTATGCTGCTTCAGGGCGCAGACGGCGATGCTCAGGGCGCTCCATGCGGCCTGATACATCAGCACTGTGGCGATGGACAGCTGCCAGATGCTGCCCGCGTAGGTCAGCAGCACTGCAATGAACACCGAGAAGCACACCGACACCAACTGCACCGTGGTGGCGCTGGTCTCGGCATTCTGTGCCTGATCGGCAGCCTGTAAGCCGCCGGTCAGGCTGGCAAAGCCCCGGTGGTGGTACAGGCAGCAGTCGGGCTTTTCCGGGGCAGCATCGGCGGCTTCAATGGCCTGACACTGGTCGCCGTCCAGCACGGTGACCATGCCCTCCGGCAGATGATAAGCCTCAGTGATGTGCCGTGCCGTCAGGCTGGGATCCTTGCTGGTGACCAGCAGACGGATGTTTTCCCTTTGCAGGGAGGCAAGGCTGCGTGCCACATTGCGGCCGCCCACATAGCGCAGCACGAACATGGCGTGCAGGTTGCCGGACACTGCCAGATACAAAATTTGCAGCTCACCGTTTTTGGAGTGGCCGTCCTCGTAATCCTGCTCCGGCAGGGTCACGCCCTCCTGCTCCATGTAGCGGCGGGTGCCGATGAGGATGCGGTTATTGTCGCACCATGCCGAGAAGCCCAGCCCGGTGTGCTGCTCCAGATCCTTGACCGGGAACAGGATATCGATGCGGTCCTCGATGATCTGGCTGAACAGCCCGCGCAGGGTGTCGCAGCTCTCGTTCAGCACACTGGCTGCATACAGGATAGCGCGGTCGATGCGGCCGCCCTTGAAGATGCGGATATCCTCCAGCGTTACGCTGTCGGCGGTAAACAGGTCGTCGGCGTCCAGCTCAATGGTGTCGATGCCGCCCAGCTCCTCAATGGCCGCCCAGCCGGGCACCACAGCGCCCACAGCGGCAGCAGCTCTTTGCAGACGCAGCGCCGCCAGACCGGGCACCAGCACCGAGGAAAGGGGTGCGCCCATGCACAGCACGGCAGCCGCCGCAGCCACGGCGCAGTTGATCCCGCCGCCAAACAGCAGGAAGGCTACGCAGCTGAGCACTGCCGCCGCCAGCAGGATACAGGCCACCTTCCGGGCGCGGCGCTCGCTGGCGCGCTCGCTGAGGCTCTGCTCCACAAAGTCATTGCTGGCGGTCTGTACCGGGCGGCTCAGCAGCACCCACGGGTCCTTCTGCTCCAGATCCCGGGCGAGGGCGCGGATCAGGTCTTTATCGCGGGTGCGGTAAGCGCCCCGCAGTTCGCCGCCCTCTGCTGCCAGCGCATAGCCGCCCTGCACGGCAGCCAGCATCACCCGGCTGCCCACCAGCGCCAGAAACAACCCCAGCGCCGCCATACCGGTCAGCAGACCGATGCCCTCGGTGCTACGGTAGGCGTTGGCATTCAGCATGGCCACCACTGCCTGCAGCAGCGCTGCCACAGCAGCCAGCGCGGGCATGGTGTCTGCACTGGGACGACCGCGCAAGCCGGTCAGGCCGTCCCGCAGCACCGGGTAGCCCACAAACAGGCTGGCGGCAAACAGCAGCAGATTGGCGGCATAGAACGCCGCCGGGGCAGCGTCCGGGTCCAGCACCGAAAGCGGCGGCAGCAGACGCTCTGCTGTCAGCCCAAAGTGCAGCAGCACCACGGCCAGAATGCCCGCCAACACACACCGCAGGGTCAGTTCTGCAGCCATGTGGTGCAGCTTGTCGGTGGTGGATTCCGGCACAGTATCCTCGGCAGGAGCAGCGGTTTCTGCTGCGGGTGCGTCCTCCGGCTGTGCCGGGGTCGCGGCAGCTGCCGGTGCGGATACAGAGGCGGCAGTCTCCGCTGCGGGGGTGCCGTCCTGCTCCAGCGGGAGCAGGGGCAGGCTCATAGTATCCTCTTTTTCCGGCTTGCGGGCAGCGGGCTTTTCGTCCTCTGCCGTGCCGAACATCTGGAAAATAGACTTTTTCTCCGGCTTTTTCGGCAGCGTTTCCGGGTCTGCCGGCGCGCTGGCAAACACCACCGGCGGCAACTCCTCGGCGGCGTTCTGTGCAGCCTTTGCCGGGGCTTTCTCCGGCTCTGCCGCAGGCTGTGCAGGCGCGGGCTGCACCTTGGGCTGCGGCGCTACCTGTACGGGCTTTGCGGGCTGCGGGGCAGGCTTTGCCTTGCCGCTCATGCCGTTGAGCATATCCTTCAGCTGCTGCATCTCCCGCTGCTCCAGTTCCTCCTGCGGCAGCAGCGTCTCCGGGGCGTTCTTCGCCTTAGGCTGCTTTTTGGGGGCTGCAACAGGCTGCGGCACCGGCTGGGGCGCGGGCTTTTCCGGCTCCGGCTGCACGGCAGCAGCCGCCTTGGGTGCAGGCACCGGCTCTGCCGGAACTACCTTGGCAGGCTCTGGGCTGGCGGGCTGCATCGGCATTGCCGGAACAGGGTCTGCGGTACGCAGTTCCAGCGCCATGTCCTCCTGCTCCGGCTGTACCGGCTTTGCATCTGCCCCCAGCAGGATCTCGCCGGTGGGGATCTCCAGCACAGGCTGTGCCGGGGCGGGCGTCTCTTCCTTGTCGTGGCTGAACAGCTTGCCCAGCAACCCGGCCTTGGGCTTTTCATCCACCGGGGCAGGCTCGTCCCGGCGGGTCATCTCCTCGGGCAGATCAATCACACTGGTGCTGAAAAAGTTGCGGAAACGCTCCTCTGCCGAGAGCTCCCCCGCCTGCTTGCCCTTGCGTTCATTTGTATTGTTCGGCATCCTTGTCCCTCCCACTGTTCTGGATGGAGTTTACCGCTTGTTTTATTCTTCTACGGCGCGCTGCGACTGGATCTCGTACAGGATAATGCCTGCCGCCACCGAAACGTTATAGCTGTCCACGCCGGTGCCGGGTGCAGCCATATCCAGCCGCACCACGCCGTCACACAGCTTCTTGACCAGCTGGGATACCCCGCTGCCCTCGCTGCCCAGTACCAGCGCGATGGGGCCTGTCAGGTTATTCTTGCGCAGAGACACGCCGTCCATGTCGGCGCAGTAGACAAACACGCCCTGCTCCTTCAGGCGGCGGATGGTCTCGCCGATGTTGGCCACGCGCGCCACCGGCAGACGCTCGGCAGCGCCTGCGCTGGACTTGATGACGGTGGGGGTAACGGATGCACCACCCCGCTTGGGGATGACGATGCCGTGGGCACCGCACAGCAGTGCGCTGCGCATGACTGCGCCCAGATTGTGGGGGTCCTCAATGCCATCGCTCAGCACCAGAAAGGGCGGCTCGCCCTTGGCCTTGGCTGCGGCCAACAGATCCTCCACGGTCGCGTACTCGATCTCGCTGGCAAAGGCCGCCACGCCCTGATGGCTCTCGGTGCCGGTCATCAGGCGCAGCTTGTTAGGGTGCACCCGCTTGACCGTTGCTCCGGCCTCCTTGGCCAGTGCCGTATAGTATGCCGCCACTGCCGGGGCCATCCCCTCGGCAATGAGCACGGTGTCCACACCGGAGCCGCTCTTGAGCAGCTCGGTCACCGGGTTTTTGCCGTAGATCAGGCTCTCACTTTTCTGCTGCGGCTGCTCTGCATCGCGGCGCGGACGGCGCGGCTGGTTACGTTCTTCCATCTTTTTATGCTCCTTCCGTTCCGGGCGGGCTGCGCCGCACCGGAACGTTTTATTTTGTTTATGATAATCCAAGATAAAGTATACCATATCTCGCCCGGCTTCGCCACAAATTGCTGGGATTTTATTTTCTGACGCCTGAAATTTTTTCAGTAAAACGCAACTTCCCCGCCGGACAGGGCAGCTGTAAAAATGTTTTGCCCGCTGCCCGGGCAGCACGGCGTATTTCCGCTGTTTTGCCAAAGCAAAAAGTTTTCCACAAAATGTGTCTATACATTCCGTAAACAGCCTGTGATTTTTCCACAAGTTGAAAACTCAGTGGAAAGTGTGTAAAAGTTCAGCCGCAGCGCCTGTTTTTCGGGTGGAATTAAACAGTTTCCACCGGGTTTTCAACAGCAGGTTCCCCCATATCCTGGCAAAAGCCTTACAATTTGTAAAATTCAAGTTGGAATTATGACAATTTTTTGAACCGGAAATTGTCCGCTTTTGCAATTTCCTCCAACATCATTTTGACGAATGTTAAAATCTGTTGAAAACCCGCGCCGCTTCCGCGCAAGGCAGATGTTGCATTGTATATGGATTTTTGTCGCCAAGCGCAGAGTATTTCTGCCGCAGCCGCATCAGCCGCTTTGTGCCGTGCCCGTTCCGCAGCAGCTCTGCGCAAGAAAAAGCGCCTGTTCGGATTGATTTTAGGCGCAGTTTGGGGTATACTAACCATGTGGGCTCGTTAAACCATGCACAATGCGGTGTGTGGCAGAGCCGGAACCCCGATAATTTTTGGAGGTAATGAATAATGTTGGTAAATGCAACCGAAATGCTGCTCAAGGCACGCGATGGCCACTACGGTGTGCCGCAGTTCAACATCAATAATCTGGAGTGGACCAAGGCAGTCCTGACCGCCTGCGAGGAAATGAAGAGCCCCGTCATTCTGGGCGTTTCCGAGGGTGCTGGTAAGTACATGACCGGTTTCAAGACCGTTGCCGCCATGGTCAGCGCCATGGTCGATTCCATGGGCATCACCGTTCCCGTTGCTCTGCATCTGGATCACGGCACCTACGAGGGCTGCAAGGCCTGCGTTGAGGCCGGCTTCTCCTCCATCATGTTCGATGGCAGCCACTACTCCATCGAGGAGAACGTGGAAAAGACCAAGGAGCTGGTTGCTCTGGCACACGCTCATGGTATGAGCATCGAGGCCGAGGTCGGCTCCATCGGCGGCGTTGAGGACGGCGTTGTAGGCGCTGGCGAGATTGCTGATCCCGAGGAGTGCGCAAAGATCACCGCTCTGGGCATCGACTTCCTGGCTGCCGGCATCGGCAACATCCACGGCGTCTACCCCGCAAACTGGAAGGGTCTGGACTTCGAGGCTCTGGACCGCATCCACAAGGCCACCAACAACATTCCTCTGGTTCTGCACGGCGGCACCGGCATCCCCGATGAGATGATCGCAAAGGCCATCAGCCTGGGCGTTTCCAAGATCAACATCAACACCGAGTGCCAGCTGGTGTTTGCTGAGGCCACCCGTAAGTACATCGAAGAGGGCAAGGATCAGCAGGGCAAGGGCTTCGACCCCCGCAAGCTGCTGGCTCCCGGCGCAAAGGCCATCGAGGCCAAGTGCAAGGAGAAGATCGAGCTGTTCGGCTGCGCAGGCAAGGGCTAAGCTGAGGCTTGTATCGTAACCGGTACACCACCCAATAAAATATGCGTCCCCGCCGCACTGTTATGCACAGTGCAGCGGGGACGCTTTTTATTTTGAAATTCGATAATGCCCCACGATGTCGGTTCGTTTTTCCAGAATGTCCTGTTCGTAAGCTGTCTGCCATGGGTCATTGTGGTGAATGATATAAGGCACTCCGTTTTTATTTCGCCGGTCGGACACGATGCCGATATGTCTTTCAAAGATCACAATATCGCCGCCCTGCCATTCCTCTATTTCTGAGACATCTGTGGTCAGGGCAGCTGCTGTGTGTGCAAAAAACACCTTCAGGTTTCGTACCCGTCGGAAATCAATGTTTGCATCCGGTTCTTCCACCATATAATCCTGTGGCTGCTCCCGGATATCTGCGTCCACAAGCTCTTGTAGATCATATCCCGCATTCTTCAACGCATATGCAACTACATCGGTGCAAACGCCATAACCATCGTCAGGATAACCGGTCTCATAATAACGGCTTTTGTATTTTGGATGTGTGCTCACATAGGCCAGTGCGCCGTTCAGAATATCCAACTGATCATCTACGCCGTCATCATCCCGATCTACGCTGCTATGAAACTGCGATGTCCTGCCCCGATAATCGTCCTCCGGCCGGGTTGCCGTGGTACGCTGATAATGTGTCTGCACATAAAATACGATGCTGCAGAACAGTAAAAGCGCCAGTACCGCTATATAGCGCTTTGCTATATCCTTGCGGGTTCTGTCCGAACGCATATTCTCACCCTTTCCTGCTTTGAGGATACCAGCTTTTTCCCTGTTCTGCAACCCCTTGGCATATAGCGCAACAAAAAAGCCCTGAGACTTTCATCTCAGAGCTCTTTGTTAAGTCGGCGACTACCTATTTTCACAAGCCGTTTCCAGCTAACTATCTTCGGCACAAGTAAGCTTAACTTCTGTGTTCGGAATGGGAACAGGTGGAACCTTACCGTCATCGACACCGACCGATTTGACTGAATCAGTATAACACATTTCTGTGCTTCTGTCCAGTATTTTTAGAAGGACGTGCCTTCAAAACTGAATAATCACTGCTAACATTTTTTCGTTGACTTAAAAGTCTCAAGCGAATTGTGGTCAAGCCCTCGACCTATTAGTACACGCTTGCTGAATGGATCACTCCACTTACACATCGTGCCTATCAACCTTGTAGTCTTCAAGGGGTCTTACTTGTTTGAAACAATGGGATATCTTATCTTTGGGTCGGCTTCACGCTTAGATGCTTTCAGCGTTTATCCGATCCGTACATAGTTGCCCAGCTATGCCCTTGGCAGAACAACTGGTGCGCCAGAGGTACGTCCGCTCCGGTCCTCTCGTACTAGGAACAGCTCCCATCAAATATCCTGCGCCCACGACAGATAGGGACCGAACTGTCTCACGACGTTCTGA
>OHAU01001765.1_pt1 | contig 23388 bp, 24 predicted proteins | sample 1577181 | NCBI WGS metagenome assembly OHAU01 (sample SAMEA3541472, study PRJEB24748) | human gut metagenome | biome: human gut; feature: human-associated habitat; material: faeces | place: China | collected 2012 | reverse complement strand
AAAAAAAAGAAAGTATATCTACTTTCTCTTTTGCTTTTTTTGATTTCTTATTTGATTACAGTTGTTAATATGGTTGTTAATATTATTACTGGTGGCTTTCATTTATACATTTTTAGTATTTTGAGCTTTATGTTACCATGCTATAAATCTATTAAAACAGCAGATGTGTTTGGCATTGTTTTAACAATATTGTTACTTTTGATTAGTTTTTTGCTCATATTTTTTACTGTAAAATATGATGTGTTAAAATATGATCAAAGCAAAAGACCGTTGTGTTATATGAGCTTAATCTTGTGGTATTGTATAACTCAAATATTGTCTTTGTGGATACTGGCTGATTCGCATTTGCAAAATTATATTTATTTGTCTGTCGCCGAATTTTATGAAAGTGAAGAGTTACAGTACATATACTCAATAGTTATTTTTGCAATATATCAAATCATTATAGGTTTAAAACGAATGTATGATTCTAGAGAAGCATTTGATGCAACCAATATTTCAATCGCTCCACCTTTTGAAAAGTATTTTAGTGAAAAAACTATTTTTTGTTACACCGTTCCTAATTATGTATTTTCCTGTATAGGAGTTTTATCGATTATATATATTAGATATGTTTTTATTGACAGTTATGCAATTAACTTTTGGATTTTTATTTTCTGTGTGCTTTTTAGTTTATGCTTTCTGCTTTTAACTTTAAAAAAATACCGCCAGATTGTAAAATATAGAGGTGTCGAAATAATTGTAAGAAAGAATTTAAAAATATCTATTTTTCTGCAATTGAAATTAGTCTTTTTGATATTTTGCACATATTGTATAACGTTGTTGTTCGCTTGATTTTTGATATTGGGTAGAACATTTGCGGTAAGGAGGCTCGAAAGAGTTTCCATACTAGTTGATGGAATCGAATGGAACGGAAAAACAGGAAGAAAACATATAAAATCTTGGTATTAAAAGGTAGCATAGATGATTACGAATATTGATATTAAAACATATAGCTATAGCAAAATTAAAACATTTGTGAATCTCAGATATTTATCAATGCGAATTTCTGACTTAATATTTAAAATGTTAAGCTATTTTGCATACAACTTTTTAATGGTATCGGTTATAACACTTCAAATTTTTACAATGCAAGCTCACCCACTTGAAGGCTTTTCATTTTTTGATGACCGTGTAGTACCATTTCTTATAACTGCAGGAATTTTGTCTTGTATTATGTCAATTGTAACGGTATTTGTGTATCATTACAAAACAAAATGGAGTGTAATACTAAATAGTGCTATAACTTACTTTTATGTTTCTATAATATTATTTTTGCTTTCGTGTTTTTTTTGTATTTGAGTTTACTGTTTTTAATGCGATATATGCTATATTTAAGATTGCAATATATGTTCTTTCTTATTTTATCTATGTAAAGTATTTGTTAGAGAAAAAATTGCCGAAAATTGAGGAGATAGTTCACAATGGAAGATCGTTTCCTGCAGGAATGATAGCAGGTGCTCTTACCATTGCTATAAAACCTGTTATTAGCCTTTTAGGTCAAAATGGTGGTCTTAGCACAGCTACATTTAATGACTTTATTGCATTTTTTGAGTATTTAATTGCAGTTTGCCTAATTGTCAACATGGTTGATGCCTTTGTCAAGGCTTACTACGCAAAAATATATAACATCAATTAACTTACTAAGACACTTTTTACAATAAGGTAGGGTAGAACATTTGCGGTAAGGAGGCTCGAAAGAGCCTCCTTTTTAATGCTTGAATAGAATACAAGTATACCTCAAAACATAATATAAGACGGACTGCTTTGAATGATGAAAATGTTCGATAGAAAACGCATAAAATTATATAATATTGTGTTAAAATTATGCAAAAAGGAGGGTGACAGCTCTATGGAGCAATATATGCCGATAGTGTGGATAGGCTTTGCAATATTTATGTTGCTTTGCGAAGGCTTTACAACACAGCTTGTATCAATATGGTTTGTTCTCGGCTCGGTTTGTGCCACCATAACAACTATATTCACAAGTGACATCACAATCCAGTCGGCGGTGTTCCTTGTTGTGTCACTTGTATCGCTGATTGTGACACGACCGCTTGTAAAACGCTTTAAAAAGCGTAATAAAACAACGGGAACAAACGCAGACCGTCACATCGGTCAAGTCGGATTTATGCTCACAGATTTAACCGATATTGACGAAACAGCACAGGCAAAGGTCGGTGCGGAAACATGGACTGTAAAGTCCGACAAAGCACCGCTTTCAAAAGGAACAAAAGTTAAGGTTCTTGCAATAGAGGGCGTAAAGCTCATAGTAGAACCCGTAACAGAATGAGAGGTAAATAATGTTAGGACTTATTATTTTAGGAATTATCCTTTTAATCCTGCTTATAGTAATCGTAAGCAATGTCAAGGTAGTACCGCAGGCACACGCATATGTAATTGAAAGACTCGGAACATATCATGTAACATGGTCAACAGGCTTGCATGTAAAAATTCCGTTTATCGACAAAATTTCAAAGAAAGTTTCACTAAAAGAGCAAGTGATCGACTTCCCTCTACGCATGGAGTGAATAAAACGATACCTTCTTATAAATTGTAAAATAGCTGATATAATGCCCTGCTTTAAAACAATCAATAACAATTACTAATATGTATTTTCACCTTTTGAGCCGTTGGGCTCTTTTTTTATGCCGTTTTGACGGTATAATCAACAAAAGCGTGAAATCAAAATTCTATAGAAACAAATGAAAGAGTTGCACACTGTGGATATTTCGATATATCTGAAATGTATAAGCCTGTGCACTTAATATGATCAGACCGTCATATACTGAGCAGTACGCAAAATATTGTGAGAGGACTGATACTTAATCCATACTTTGATATGATGCCTTGGAGTATGTTTTGTTTGTTATACTATTCATTCGTTTTGCTAAAGTGAATATTCACTGAATTTTCGCTTTAGCCGTTGACAAAGTGAAAAAATGGATATAATTATAATTGTAGAACTATAATTTATTTGGAGGAACACCGATATGAATTTTGAAACGGAAAATATTGAATTCAAATCCGGATTCACCGAAGAAATATATAAAGAGGTTATCGCATTTGCAAACACAGACGGCGGTGTTTTGTATATCGGCATTGATAATGACGGAAATGCTGTCGGCTTGAGCAATGTTGACGATGAATACACTCGTATTACTAACGAAATTCGTGACGCTATTCTTCCTGATGTTACAATGTTCGTGAAATACACTATTCAGGAAAACAAGGTCGTTCGCATTACAATCAGTGAGGGTACGAATAAACCGTATTACTTGCACTCAAAAGGATTGAAACCAAACGGTGTTTATGTCAGACAAGGCACTTCAAGCGTGCAGGCGTCAAGTGAACAAATCCGCCAAATGATTAAGGATAGCGACGGAGACGATTTTGAATCAATGCGTTCGATTGAGCAAGAATTGACTTTCACTTCTGCCGCTGCTGCGTTTGAGAGTTATGGCGTTGATTTTTCGGAAGAAAAATACTTGGCTCTCGGTATGGTTCATAAAAATGATGGATTATTTACCAATTTGGCACTGCTTATGTCAGACCAATGCCAGCATTCAATCAAAGTTGCTGTGTTCGGCGATGACGAAAACACTACTTTTAAGGATAATCGAGAATTCAAGGGCTCTATATTTAAACAAATTGATGAAGCGTTTCGTTATATTATGCTGAGCAACCGCACATCTTCTGTTTTCAAAGGCCTTGAACGCATAGATAAATCCGATTATCCCGAAGCCGCTTTGCGTGAGGCATTGCTCAATTCGGTTGTTCACCGTGATTACAGTTACAGCGGAAGTATAATCATCAATATCAACGATAAGCAAATGGAATTTGTATCTATCGGCGGACTTCTTCCAGGCTTAACAGCTGATGATATTCGCAGTGGCATTTCTCAGCCGAGAAACAAAAATCTTGCTGAGGTATTTCATCGCTTAAAGCTTATTGAAGCCTACGGAACCGGCATAAGAAGAATTTATAAATTGTATGAAAATTGTTCCGTTCAACCTTGTATTGAGGTAACACATAACACATTCAAAATGATTTTGCCGAATATGAATGTTGCCGAACCTTTGACAACCAAAACTTATTTAACACCGCAAAAGGAACACATTCTTGATTTTATTTTAAAAAACGGACAAATAACAGAAGCTGAAATTATGGAATTGCTCGGCGTTAAAAGAACAAGAGCGTACACAGTTGCAAAGCAGATGTGTGATGAAAATTTGATTGTCGCAGTCGGCAGAGGTAAAAATAAGAAATATTTACCTGTGAAATAAATAATACACATTAAACGGAAAAGATATCACAGAGAATGCTTTGTAGGCTGAATCAGTTGAATACATTGCAGACAGATACTACGAAGAATGTAGTGCCCCCAAAGAATGGACACTTATTGTTTAAAATTTGAGAATGCGGTACTTTTATTGGGGACCAAAGCATGTTATTTTAAGGCCCTGCGGTAAAGATGATTTTTCACTATCGGGATTGAACAGTTATTTGACAGGCTTTGACCCTCGTCCGAAACATAATTACTATGTGTATGCAACGAATGTTATTTCTGATAATGAAGATATAGGCTATGGCTTTGGTGATGATAAATATTATATGAAAAACCACGATAAATCAATTACAAACTGGTTGTATTTTTTAGGAGATTTTTGAGGAGATTTTTCAAAAGCTTACCAATATGTATATTCGCTTGTTAATAATATGTATTGGAATTCTAATGCTAACCAATTGAAAGAATATGTGTACGAAAATGGTAAACCGATTTTTGTATATAATGTTTGTTGTAAAAAATATGATAAAAAAGCAGGGCGATATTATCTTGAAGCGTTAAAGTCAACTAATGAGGATATCGTTAAAAGTTATCATGGCTTAGAATACAATTGTGTTCAAGTTTCTATGGAAGTTTTACTTAAAGGGACATATTACGGTAGTTATCAGGTATATTACAATGAAATTTTTTGCTGGTATAACAAACCATGGTACAGTAATTTCATCCTAATGACTATCAATTAAGGAGGGCTTAAAATGAGCGGTTATTTTTTGTTGGTAGCAGTTTTATTTCTTTTTGAATACATATTACTTACCGTAATTGCTTTGATAATGAGTTTTCTTTCTGTAAAACTACTGAACGAAACAATCGCAAGACCCGATATAGCAAAGTTAACGAAAAATCACTCCAAAAAACTTTTTATATATTCTGTTCTCTCATTTATTATAACTTTTGTAATCGTTGTTGTAATTTTGAATATTTTCAGTCGAGTGATTTGTATGAAGGTTTAGAAAACTTATATACTTATATTTGGACATTGTCTTTTATGCCTGATTATTCTGACAGCGGTTCCGTGCTATTTGTGTTTGGTATAATTGCAATTTCATTTTTATTCAATTTAATATTTGATTTTTTTACTGGTTTTTAGAAAAATCGAGTTATCAATAATGAAAAAATTCCTTTGTGCTTTAATTTCAGCTGTAATGGTATCTCCTTATGCATTATTGATTTCATTCGATTGTTTTTGATGTGAGCAAATATAATCGTTATGGGGGTGTCGCGTTAACTGCCCCATAATCAGTGCGTATGCTTTTGAGGATATTTTTAACATTTTAAAAAATATCATTCTTACCAAAACTTAATCAATCAAAAATTTGGGACTGTTACAAATTTTACTCATTTGCTACAGCCCCTTTTCGTTGTAACAGAAAATGAGAGCAATTTGCTCTGATTTACCTATCTAAGTATATTAGTATTACTTGCAAAAAATGCAGATTTGTGTTTTAATAGGTTAGCGTAAACTAATTAATGATTTTAACACAGAGGTGGTCAGAATATGATGATAAACAAACGGCTGATTGGAACAGTCGCAGAGAGTAAAAAGTACATAGCAGGCAATGTGGCAAGTCAATGGGTGTCGCTTTGCTCAAATGTTGTGATTATGGGCAGTATTGCAAATTTTATCGGTGGGCTTGCTTACGACAAACCGCAGACAAGCGATATTATTTTTCTTATGATTACAATTGCAATTTGTGTTGCGATAAGATTTGTCTGCACCAAAATTTCTTCCAAAATGAGTTTTCTTTCTTCAAAATCAGTCAAGCAAAAACTCAGAAAAATGATTTTTGAAAAGGTTCTGCGACTCGGTGCGTCATATAACGAAAAGGTTATGACCTCTGAGATCGTGCAGATTTCGGTTGAGGGGGTTGAACAGCTTGAAACATATTTCGGTGCATATCTTCCGCAATTTTTCTATGCGATGATTGCACCTCTGACATTGTTTGTTGTGACCTGCTTTGTCAATGTACTGTCAGCGGTTGTACTCCTTGTATGTGTACCGTTAATTCCGATTGCAATTGCACTTGTACAGACATGGGCAAAAAAACTTCTCTCAAAATACTGGGGACAATACACAGCACTCGGCGATACATTTCTTGAAAATTTGCAGGGGCTTACAACTCTGAAAATTTATAAATCCGACAAGTTTAAAAATGATGAAATGAATATTGAGGCTGAAAAATTCAGAAAAATAACTATGAAAGTCCTTACGATGCAGCTCAACTCCATTACGATTATGGATTTGATTGCATACGGCGGAGCGGCTGTCGGAATGATTCTTGCCGTAACACAATTTGCATGCGGGAATATTGATGTGTCGGGTTGCCTTTTTATCATTCTTCTATCGGCAGATTTTTTCATTCCTATGCGTCAGCTCGGCAGTTTCTTTCACATTGCAATGAATGGAATGGCGGCAAGCGATAAGATTTTCAATCTGCTTGATATTGACGAGAGCAGTCCTGCAACAAAGGAAATCACCGATAATATCGATATTGAGTGTAAAAGCCTTTGCTTTTCATATGATGAAAGCAGAGAGATTTTGCATAATGTCAATGTGAATTTTAAACAGGGAAGTTTTACGGCAATTGTCGGCAAGAGCGGATGCGGCAAGTCAACCGTAGCATCAATTCTGACAGGTAAAAACAAAGGTTTTAAAGGCAGTGTGACAATCGGAAACATTCCGATAAATGAAATCAGCGAATCAAGCCTTATGAAGTCAATCACATACATAGGTCACAACAGCTATATCTTTAAAGGCACTGTAAGAGAAAATCTTCTTATGGCAAATGATGTTGATGATAACAAATTGTGGCAGACGCTTGAAAAGGTTAATCTTGCCGATTTTCTAAAGAGCGAAAACGGTCTTGATACTGTTATTGATGAAAAGGCGAGCAATATTTCGGGTGGTCAGCGACAGCGACTTGCACTTGCAAGGGCATTACTGCACAACAGCAGAATATACATTTTTGACGAAGCAACTTCAAATATTGATGTTGAAAGCGAAAATGATATTATGGCACAGATTGCCGAGATTGCCAAAAGCAAGACGGTTATTTTGATTTCGCACAGGCTTGCAAATGTTGTTGATGCGGATAACATTTATGTAATGCAGGACGGCAATACTGTTGAAAGCGGTACACATACCGAACTTTTGAAAAACAACGGTGTTTATGCCAAGCTTTATAATTCACAGATTCAGCTTGAAAACTACACAAAGGAGGTGTGAGTAATGAAAAAAAGAAGTAATCTTAGCATTATGTTCAGACTTTCGGCACTTGTAAAACCTCTTGCGGGATTTATGGTTCTTGCAATTATTATGGGTGTAATCGGAAATTTGTGTGCCGCATTCATAACTGTTCTCGGTGGCTACGCAATCCTTGATGCACTCAATATTTCAACGGGACTTTCAATGCTCACAGCCTTTATACTTGCCGGTGTACTTGCACTTTTGCGTGGCATTTTAAGATATGCCGAGCAATCAAGCAACCATTATATAGCATTCAAACTGCTTGCACTTATTCGTGACAGGGTGTTTGTTGCTTTACGCAGACTTTGCCCTGCAAAGCTTGAGGGCAAGGACAAGGGCAATCTCATTTCAATTATCACATCTGACATCGAACTGCTTGAGGTATTCTATGCACACACGATTTCTCCTATTGCAATTGCAATTATTTTCTGCGTTGTTATGGTTGTGTTCATAAGTATGTACAGTGTCATTCTTGGAATGATTGCGCTTGCGGCATATGTTACGGTCGGTGTGATTATACCGATTGCGGTTTCAAAAATCAGCGGAAATAACGGCGAGAAATTTCGTAAAAAATCAGGTGAGCTCAGTACATTTGTCCTTGACAGCCTGCACGGAATTTCTGAGCTTATTCAATTCGGAAGCGGCAAAAAGCGTTGTGATGAACTGTCGGAAAAAACCGAGGATTTGCTAAAAACAGAAAAAGCAATGAAACAGAAAACGGGTACAAATATGGCTGTTACAAACACGGTTATTTTTGTGTTTGATGTTACTCTCCTGATTACAGCCGCATTTTTGCATCAGTCGGGTTCGGTAGGCTTTGACGGCGTAATCATTCCCGTGATTGCACTTATGAGTTCATTCGGCCCTGTTGTTGCACTTGCAAATCTCGGCAGTACATTGCAAAACACCTTTGCCGCAGGAAACCGTGTGCTGAACATCCTTGATGAAAATCCTGTTGTCGAAGAAATCACAGGCAAAAAAGATGTTGTGTTCAACGGTGCAAAGGCTGAGAATGTCACATTTGCCTACGGTGACGAAATTATACTCAACGATGTTTCTGCAGATATAAAGGAAAATTCTGTTGTCGGAATTATCGGCAAGAGCGGCAGCGGAAAGTCAACTTTACTGAAGCTATTAATGCGTTTTTGGCAGATTCAGAAAGGCGATATTAAAATTTCGGATACAAGCATAGAAGATATAAACACCTCAAATCTGCGTGATATTGAAAGCTATGTTACTCAGGACACACACCTTTTTCACGACAGCATAAAGAATAATCTGAAAATTGCAAAGCTTGACGCAACGGATGACGAGATAATTTCAGCCTGTAAAAAAGCGTCTGTTCACGATTTTATTATGAGTTTGCCAAACGGCTATGACACAATGGTCGGTGAACTCGGCGATACCCTTTCGGGCGGCGAAAAGCAAAGACTCGGACTTGCAAGAGCTTTTCTGCACAATGCACCGCTTATGCTGCTTGACGAGCCGACAAGTAACCTCGACAGCCTTAACGAGGCGGTCATTCTTAAATCACTCAATGAAGAAAGAGATAACAAAACAGTTGTGCTTGTATCCCACAGAGAATCAACAATGAAGATTGCCGACACGGTTTATTGCGTTGAAAACGGGAGGACAAGCTGATGAGCAAGAAACTCAGCGTTGACGAAAAGCGAGAAAGAGAACAGCAGGTTGTGTCAAAAATGATTGACCTCTACTGCCGTAAAAAACATAAGACTAAAGGGAAGATGTGTCCCGATTGCCAAGTCTTAAAAGATTACGCAGAGCTGAGAATCAGTAAGTGTCCTTTTATGGAAACAAAAACCTTTTGTTCAAATTGCAAGGTGCATTGCTACAAACCGCAGATGCGCGAAAAGATACGGGAGGTTATGCGCTTTTCAGGTCCGAGAATGATTTTTTACCATCCGATTATGGCAATCGGACATCTCATAGAAAGCAATAAAGAGAAAAAGAAACTTCAAGAGGATAAGTAAAATTATTAAAATTTTACGGCAGAGCAATGGCCTTTAAACAGCTTGTTGCCCTGCCGTTTTTGTGATACTTGACAAATTTAATTGAAATATGATAAGATACAAACAAGTTAGCTAAAACTAACTTGTTGCAATCATGGGGGGAGTGGTTATGAACGAATCGCTTGAAATACTGAAAATGCGAGTGCTGTTGAGTTTTCTCAATGAGGACAGCCGATTTTGCACGGTAACAGGACTTTCGTCTGTACTGGGCGAGAGCAAACAGAAAATCAGCAGATTATTAATGTCGCTTGAAAAGGACGGATTGCTTGACCGCACAGACCTCAGACATCCAAAACTTACGGATGATGGTATAAAGTCGGCGGAATATTACGAGGATCGCACAAGCGTAATACTCAACCACCTGCTCTATGAAGGGCTCGACATAGAAAGTGCGGAACACGATTCCTACGCATGGGCGTTGTACAGTTCTGAAAATGTAATGGAAATCATCCGCAGTTCCGAACAGCGTTACCGAGCCAAATATGAACTGCGCCGACAAAATCAATTTGGCGGAGATGAACTCTGCAAACATCTAAGTGACGGCGAATACCTGTTCCCGTTTTTGATATACAAAGAAAACCTGTCAAACGGCACAAATCTGTCAATGGCAAATTCGGGATTTGAACATCCGTGCAAGCTTGTGGTGGCAGACGGAAAAGGTACAATTGTGCTGAAACCTCTCGACATAACCGCCAAATCGCAGATGAACGGCAAGGATATGTACGGCAGGGTACGCAAACTGATGTACTTTGACGGCACCGATTTTGTTCAAGCATCCGACAATGACGGCTGTATAACCTTTCCGTCTGACAGTATGTTCTTCCTGAACATCGGTTCGGGAATGGGCCAAATACTGCATGGAAGTGTTTGCCTGAGAATGCAATGCTCGGTCGGCACAAACCATATGCCCGAGTCAACGGCAATCTTTACAATAATGATATGAAAAGTGTATTATTTCAAAAATTGTCACACCTGCGATACAAAATTGTAACGGTAGTGTGACATAAAATAATAAAATTTTGCCTGTAAAAGCGAGCTGACTGCAAAAATCAGCCTATTCTGTCACACAAGTGTTACAAAACCACGCTTGCACGCCAAAATGAAAAATGATATACTCTAAATCGCTAAAGAAAATGACTGAATATCACCGCATTAACGGTACAAAGTTTAATCAAAAATTTTTAAAAATCCCAACAGCTAACGGCTGTTGTTTTTAAAGATTTCAGGTTAGTCTAAACTAACCCAAACGGTTAAATCAAACTGCAGAAAAATGCGATTATTCCGTTATTTTTTTTGAAATACAGTTAGCGTTAGCTAACATTAAATTAAACACTATTTTGGGGTATATTTAAGGAGGATTTTATGGAAATAAAAACGACAAAGCACAATTTCTTTAGTAGAGGAATTGCTGTGCTTTTGTCTGTTCTGATGTGTTTCGGGGCATTTAGTATGACAGCTTTTGCCGCCGAGGATACAAGTACAGACACACCGCAGCAACAGCTTGAAAACCTGCTTGATAAAATCTATGCGCTTAACGCAGACGATTATACAGCGGAAAGTTACAACGACCTGAAAGAGCAGGCAGACAGCGTTAACAGACCTGTTACTCCATATGATGAGGTAACAGGTGACGGTATGCCTGATTGGGTTGCCAACATAATGATTAAAAATCTTACAGAGGCAATGAACAATCTCGTTAAGATAACTCCGCAGAGTCAGTTGGAGGATTTGCTTGACCAAATCTATGCACTCAATCCCGACGATTATACACCTGAGAGTTATAACGAACTTAAAGAGCAGGCAGACAGCGTAGTAAGACCTGTTACACCGTATGATGAAGCAACCGGCGACGGTATGCCCGACTGGGTAGCAAATTATATGATTACTGCACTTACTGATTTAATGGATAAATTACAGCCTGCTGATAAAAAGACAGTTTTCGACAAACTCGAAGACAAGCTCAAAGAAGCAGAAGCACTCAACTCAGCTGACTACACAGAAGAGAGTTGGACAAAGGTTCAGGAAATCATTGACTCGGTTGACAGACCTGTATCATCAGATAACATTACAGAGAAACTTGCAACTAAAATGCTTTCAGACCTTGAAAAAGCGATTGAAGCATTAGAGCAGAAGCCTGATGAATCAATCAAACTTGAAGACGGTACATACTATGCTAAATTAACTCACAATAGTGGCAATTTTAAAGACAGAGCAAAGATTGTTGCGAAAGACGGTAAGTATAAGGTAACTATATATACTAAAACTATGACATCGCAGAACTTTGACGGTGGCTATAAAAGCAATCGCTTATATACTGTTTACTCAAGATCAGATTACAGCTTTAAAGAAGTTGAGGTTGTAAAACCTGAAAATAATGACCGGTTTGAAGACATTGCTTCAAAGTATTCAAAGAAAAACCTTGTTTCAGGTTTTGACATTGCAGATACTGACTATAAAGATGCAGTAAAAGAAGCAGTAAGTTCTGATTATGATGATTTATTCTTTGATTCAAGTTATGTTGTACTTTCTGACTACAGTGTAGCTACAACCTTTGAAACAGATGAACTTGACAGCACATTCTTGGTAAATGGTCTTTTCACTTGTCCGTACTATAAATATGGCGGTGATATAGAAAGAATGAATTACTGGCAGTTGTCAGATAATATCAAATTTAACAGTTCTGATATCGTTAAGATTGCCGATGATTTTACAAGCCTTTCAGGAACTTATGTAAAAACCGAAAGTGCTAGTAACAGCAATAAAAATGAGCGTAATGTTAGTAAACAGCCGTTTGCAAAAATTGAGAGCAAAAACGGTAAGGTTTATGTAACATATTCATTTGACCCTAAGGCAGAGGCACAGAATATTACTGACGCTCAGAGTACAGAAGCCGTATATGATGCAAAGGGCAACAAACTCGATACAAGCAACAATGAAATTACACTTGAATACAACAGTTATGATGAACTCATTTCAGGTACATATGTAAAAGCTGATGTTTCAATTGTAAGTGCCGTTCGTGGTGCATACAATCGTATGTATGAAAATGATTTTGCGGTTGACTTTACGGCAAAGCCTGTAACGATTACAGACAGTGCAACAGGCATTAAACTTTATTCAACTTCAAAGTTTATTTCCGAGAACGCTAAACTTAATGTAAGTCTTGTAAAAGACACAGGAAGCACAGACACAGATAAAGATGCTTGGGCAAACGCTATGAGCAAGTTGCCAAAGTATAACAAGATGTATTTCTTCAACTTCAATGTTACAGACGGTGGAAATACAGTTACAGACTTTGGCGGTGCGGTTTCAATTGAAGTTCCAAAGGTTGACGGCTTGAATGAAAGTTCAGTTCGGTTGTTTCTCAACAAATATTTTACTGACTATAAAAGTTTTGCTTTTGGTTGGTTTAACGAATACATTGTGGTAAACAATGACGGTTATGCTATGGTTCTTGATCCTGATTATTTTGACGGTAACTGGTGCATTTATGATGAAAAGATGTCTAATTCAGACGGTTCATCACTTTCAGACGGTACATACCGTGTTCCGATTACAACATTCAATCAGGTTCAGCCTGACCAAACTTCAATGTCAGCACAGTGCCTTGGCGACTATGCAACACTCGTTGTTAAGAACGGTGTAAAAAGACTTGAACTTGAGTACAAGCCTGTTGATATCGGAGAAATGCATGGTTATCTCATTCAGATGTGGGAACAGGAAAAGAACGGCGAGTATAAAGAGCTGACTTACACATCTTACTATAAGAACGAAGACGGCTCATATTATACAGACGCACTCAATGAAGGTACAAACAACTACTATCCAAAGACAGGTTATATGATTTTGCCGACTGACGATGTACAGTTCCTGACAAAGTTCAGAGTATCTGCAATGGATGCGATTATGGGTGGTAACGGTGACGCAACCCGTGAGGCTATCTTTACAATCTACTATGATGATGCCGTAAAGATTTCTGACGAAACCCCTGACCCCGATCCCGAAGAAATTCCAAACTTCAAACCTGCTGACACAACAGAACTTGAAAAACTCGTTGCACAGGCAGATAACTACAACGAAGACGATTACACAACTTCAACTTACACAACAATGAAAAATGCCCTTGCAAGTGCAAAGGCCGTTCTTGCAAACAGCAAGGCAACTCAGGAAGAAGTTAACAATGCAGCAGCAGAGCTACAGACAGCCATTGACTCACTTAAAAAGAAAGATGATACAAAGGTTGATATCAACAATCTTCCTGACGGCAAGTACACACTTTATGCTCAGATGATTAAAACAGACAGAGAGACCTTCTCAATGTCAAATAACGCAATCAAGCATGATGTATGGCTTGAAGTAAAAGACGGCGAATATTACCTTACAATGCAGTTTAAGGGTATGTCAATTTACAATAAGTTCGGTTACCTGCTCAATCTTTCTTATTTTGACACAGGCTACACATACAATGATTACGGTGTTCCTGAGGGTAAATTAGTTCCTGCCGAAGTTCTTACAACTCAGAAAGACAGTAACGGCAACGATGTTATCGACCAATACAACAATGCCGATAACCTATATCCTGAACTTGTAAGAATTAAACTTGTTGATAAGGCAAGCGAAAAATATGTTCCGCTTCAGGTATTTGTCCCGATTATGGAATCAATCGCTGACGAAACAGGTACACAGCCTGTTCTTATGCAACTTGACTGGACAACTTTAAAGACTGACAACGGCGAAATCGTTCCCGACAAGCCTGAGGAGCAGTCACCGGCATTAGACTACACAGACTCTAAGACAGGCGTTAAGGTTAGCGCTGACAAGGGTGTGTTTGACGAGGGTGTTCAGGTTGTTGTTACCGAGATTACCGAGGGTACAGACTACGCTAATGCCGTTAAGGCTCTTGAGGACACAGGTAAAAAGTTCAAGCTTTACAATGTTAAGTTCCTTGACAAAAACGGCAACGAGGTAACTCCTAACGGTACTGTTTCAATCAGTATCCCTGCCCCTGCAGGTTATGACACATCAAAACTTTCTGTATTCAGAATCAATGACGGTTCTTCTAAGACTGTTGTTAAGGGTACATTTGCTGACGGTTTCTATACTGTTGTTACAAAAACAGGCGGTAATTATGCCCTTGCCGAATCGGGAAGCACAATCACAGACAAGCAGAATTCCGAAAATGTTGCAAAGTCATCAACTTCCGATACTGCAAACAACGCAAATTCGGGTAACAATCAGCTTGTAAACAATGCTGTTAAAACAGGTGACAACAGACCTCTCACAATTTGCCTTGTTGCAATGCTCACCGCTTGTGCAGTTCTTGCCGTGATTGACTACAACAAAAAGCGTAAATCTCAGGGAGAATAATAAATGAAAAAATTATATTGTACAAATTTTTTTAAGACCTTGTGCAGTATGGTTGTAATGCTCGCTCTTGTGGCGGGCATTACTGCTATACCTGCCTATGCCGCATCTTACGGAATTTACACAGCCACCGCCACTCCGCACTACAGAAACCCACTCACGGGCAAAATTGAGGACTCGGGCGGCGAAGATTCTGAGGTTCTCGGTCAGTCAATGACTGAATCGGCAACCTTCACAAAAGCTCTTGTTGAGGTTGACTCAAACGGCAATACATACATTACGGTAAGACTTAAACTTATGGATAACATTCAGAACCCGACATTTAAGGTTGACGGAAACTCCGTTTCGGCATCTCTTATGCAGGAGGACTACTCCGCCAATACTGCCGATTACAGAATGAAAGTTGCAAGCGAAAATTCCGTTATTCGTTGCAGTATGTATGTTGTTCCAATGGGCAGAGATGTTATTTTCTTCATCACGGTTTCTAACCTCAAATCAGGTTCTGGCGACTTTGTTACAAGCATTTCCGTGAATAATAACAAATCAAATAACAGCTCAAACAACGCAAATTCTTCAAATAACAGCTACAGCAATAATAATTCGGGCAATAACAATAACTCGTCATACGAGCCTGTCGAAAGTTCAAACAACAGCTCATCTTCAAAAAGCTCCGATAAAAAGAACAATAAAAATTCCGACAAGAAAAAGTCAAAGGAAACTACTGCTCCCACAACCGTAAAACCGAGTACAGCCGTTCCCACAACTGTAGTAATAGAGCCGACAACCGATTCAACACAGGAAGTAAACGGCTTACAGGAATTTGACGAGCAGGGCAGTGAAGTAACTGCTCCCGCAACCGTTGACGAAGTTCAAAACGGTTCTTATGCCGTTTGGTATGTGCTCGGCGGTGTTGCCGTTGTATTGGTTGCAGGTTTCTGTGTATGGTACTTCGGTTTCTTCAGGAAAAAGAAAAAATAAGGAGATTTTACGAATGAAAGCAAAGCGTATTATTGCTCTGATTCTTTCTGCTGCGGCAGTCATTTCGCTTGTAGGTTGTGTAAATCAGCATCCCGAAAGCACTGCCACTAAAACAGAGGCAAATAAAGAAGTTCGTCTTGTAGCAACTTCTCCCGCTGTTGCACAAATTTGCAGCAGGTTGAATCTTGACCTTGTCGGTGTGTGCAACACTTCGGGGACTCTGCCCGAAAAATATGACAATGTGAAAAAAGTCGGCATGGCAATGAATCCCGACCTTGAAACAATCAAGTCACTCAATCCCGACTATGTACTTTCTCCGTCATCTCTTGAATCGGATTTACAGCCAAAATATGCGTCAATCGGTGTTAAATCGCTGTTCTTAAATCTCAAAAGCGTTGACGGTATGTATGCTTCAATCGAGGACCTCGGCGAAAAATTTGACCGTAAAGACGAGGCTGACGAAATGCTTAACGAGTTCAAAACATTTATGGATAAGTACAAGGATAAGAATAAGGATAAGAAAAGTCCGAAGGTACTTGTGCTTATGGGACTTCCGGGTTCATACATCGTTGCAACCGACAATAGCTATGTCGGCAGTCTTGTAAAACTTGCAGGCGGTACAAATGTTTACGGTGACGGTGGCGGAGAGGAATTTCTGACGGCTAACACAGAAGATATGCAGACAAAAGATCCCGATATTATCCTAAGAGCCGCTCACGCACTCCCTGATGAAGTAAAAGAAATGTTTGCAAAAGAGTTTGAAACCAACGATGTTTGGAAACACTTTCGTGCAGTTCAAAACGGCAAAGTCTATGACCTCGACTCATCACTTTTCAATATGAGTGCAAATTTCAGCTACAGCGATGCTCTTGAGGCACTCCAGCCATTGCTTTACGGCGATGAATAAGTTTGTGCGTGAAAGGCGGTTTTATAATTGATTAGCACACGCAAAAAAATTCTGTCCTTTGTTCTGACAGCTGTCGCAATGTTCATTCTGTTCATTTTTGCAGTAAATACGGGCAGCCTGAAAGTCACCCCATCAGAACTTTTCAGCGGACTTTTTATTGAATACAATCCCGATGTCGCAACAATTTATGACCTGCGATTTCCGAGAATTTTCATTGCAATGCTCGGTGGTGCGGCAACTGCCGTTTCGGGTGTTTTGTTACAGGCGGTAATGAAAAATCCCCTTGCCGACCCCGGTATTATCGGTGTAAGTTCAGGCGCAAGCCTTGTTGCCGTAATCGTGACGGCATTTTTCCCAAGCCTGTTTTTCCTCACACCAATGCTTGCGTTCATAGGCGGCTTGATTGCATTTATGCTTGTTTACAGTCTTTCATGGAACGGCGGACTTTCACCGCTAAGGATTATCCTTGTCGGTGTTGCAGTAAATGCACTTTGCACAGGACTTATGAGTGCGTTTAACTCGGCAACGGGCAGTTCATACACAGGTGTTGCAAGCATTGTAAACGCAAACATAACCCAGAAAATATGGGACGATTTTCAAACGCTTGCCGTTTATGTTGTAATCGGGCTTATCGCCTCATTCTTTGTGACAAATCAATGCAATCTGCTTTCGCTTGAATACAAAACCGCCCGCAGTCTTGGCATGAATGTCACAAGGAGCAGAATTGTTATTTCCGTTACAGCTGTACTTCTTGCTTCAATCAGTACAGCCGTAGTCGGTGCAATCAGCTTCCTCGGACTCATTGTTCCGCACATTGCAAGATTGCTTGTCGGCAGTAACCACAAGGTTCTTGTGCCGTATTCAATTTTGCTCGGAGCGTTCACGCTTTTGCTTGCCGATACAATCGGCAGAACTGTCGCATCGCCATACGAAATCAGCGCCGCAGTTGTAATGTCGGTAATCGGCGGTCCGTTCTTTATTTTCCTGTTAAGGAGGTCAAAGCAAAACTATGGTTGATAATATTTTTGAAATCAAAGACCTCTCGTTTTCATACGGAAACAATAAGGTTATTGACGGCTTGAACCTCAAAATTAAAGAGGGTAAAATTACAACCCTAATTGGTGCAAACGGTTGCGGCAAAAGTACGCTTTTCAACCTTATGACAAAAAATATAAAGCCTGATAACGGTATAATTTTTCTCGGCGGTCAGAATATTGAACAGATGAAGTTGAAAGATTTTGCCCGCAAGACTGCAATTGTTCATCAGTACAACACAGCCCCGCCGGACATTACGGTTAAAAAGCTTGTGGAATTCGGCAGAACTCCGTATCACACAATGGGTTTGTCGCCAAATCCTGAAGAAGATAGGGAAAAGGTGAGATTTGCCCTTGAAATAACCAATACGGAAAAGTTTGGGGACAAGCCTGTTTCGCAACTTTCGGGCGGTCAGAAACAGCGTGTGTGGATTGCAATGGCGCTTGCTCAAGATACAAAAATTCTCTTTCTTGACGAACCCACAACATACCTTGATATACGCTATCAATTGCAGATTCTCCGTCTTGTAAAGCGGCTGAACAGTGAATTCAACATAACCGTGATTATGGTTCTGCATGACATTAACCAGTCGCTCTGTTACAGCGATGAAATCGTTGCAATGCAAAACGGAAAAGTGCTTTCACAGGGTGTGCCGAAAGAGATTATAACACCTAAACTTATTAAAGAGGTTTACGGCGTCACACTTGAAACAGGAGAGATTGACGGCAAGCCGTTTGTAATACCCGTGTAAAAAAGAAAGGTGGGAATGAAACTGAAACGAGTAACCGAGGATTATCTCAAGACAATTTATATTCTTTCATTAAAGGGAGAAGTTCACGCAACAAGATTAGCCGAAGAACTCGGTGTGTCAAAACCGACAGTTTCGGTTTCATTGAAATCCCTTGAAAAAGACGGCTGCATAACCCGTGATGAAAACAGGGCAATTTCTCTCACAAGGTCAGGCAAAAAGATTGCCAAAAGCGTTTATGAGCGTCATTGTGTGCTGCGTAAAATGCTCGAAACCCTTGGCGTTGATAAAACAACAGCCGCATCCGATGCCTGCAAAATGGAACATGCCGTAAGCCCCGAAAGTTTTAAAGCTTTGCGAAAACTTACCAAATATTCAGATGATAAAAAATAACAAAAGGAGAGCAAATTTGAAACTCAAAAGAATAATTTTTACAGTAATCGGTTGTGTATCGCTCGGAATCGGTTGTGTCGGAGCAGTTCTCCCGATTATTCCGACCGTACCGTTCTTTTTGCTGACAGTATTCTGTTTTGCAAATTCTTCCGTAAAATTACATAATTGGTTTGTGAACACAAAAATGTACAAAAAACACCTTGATTCGTTTGTAAAGAAAAAGGGTATGACAGTAAAAACCAAGGTAACCATACTTACATTGATAACGGCAATTATGCTGTTAGGCTTTATCCTTATGATGCTAAAGGGGATTATTATCCCAAGTATAATACTTGCCCTTGTGTGGCTTTTTCACCTTGTTTATTTCATTTTCTTTGTCAAAACGATTGCAGAATAAAATCATTTTCATAAATTTCTATAGTGCTTATGGTGGATATGATAATTTTAGATGAAGCAAATTATCTATACAAATAAGCAGGGATATAGTGAAACTCATATTTTTGATAATAGTGGTTCAATTGTTTCTGTTCTCAATTCAGATGCTTACCTGCAGGTATCACTTTCTGTAACTCCTGAAAAAACAAATGAAGTTGTAAATTATATTGCATTTGCGTTTGTTTACGGTTATAATGAGAATGAAATGTTAGATATAGCTTCAGACAATAATTTGAATGGTAAGATAAGAATATGGTGAATTTAGAAGTAGTCGGAGAAAATCTTCGTTGGTATTTACATATTTATATAAATAATAAGTCGTATTGCCTTAGTAAAGATAATCCTAGCTTTAATATTGAACTGCCGCAGGGTAAGCATACAATGGTTGTAATCGGAACTAAAATGAAAGATTATAATCTTGAAAGCACTTTAAAATCAATGTCATTCAGTTTTAGACCTACATTGTTTCAAGGGTATAAAAACAGAGAAATTCTAAATCATATACTCAGTTGGAATAATAAAACAAACTTTTTTATTAAGAAAATTGAAATTGATATAAGGTCAAATCCCAAAATAAGTTTTTCTGTAGGAAATTATATCAGATACAACTTCTTTGATGCTAAAGAAGTTGTGAAAGATATTCATATTACTAAAAATGCTCATGTGAAAAGTGTTGCGGTTGAAAGTTATGATTTTGTAAGCAGAAAACAGAAGATAAGATATTACCTTGTTCAGTTGCTTTTGTTGCTGACAAAGTATGCTATAAATATCGATTTTGCTGTTTCGGAGATGTGCTTGGATGTACAGTATTTAATAGATCCTGAATCTGTCAGTATTGTGTACGCAAGGCATGGTTACAAATTTAATATAATTTTCAGCAGTTTGGTGTTTGGTGCATATTTATTTAGATTTGTTTTTTACCTTGTAAAATGGATAAAATGGGTGAGAGATAATTCGGATGTATTAAAATTTTAAAAATGAAATTTACCTTTTGAATTTTGAACTCATTTAGTAAATGAATTTGTGTACTATTTATTTACTAATTGTCTTCTGCTTGCTTTTTATTGTTGTAATTAATATGCATTTAATACCGATTACGAGTATGCAGACGGTAAGGCTGAAAATTCAACAACTAATCTTATCAGCAAGTTTAGCCAGTCGTATGGCGGTGACAGCGTTTTATCCTACAATTATTCTTATGATAACAACGGTAATATTACCGAGATTAAGCAAAACGGCAAAGTCATAAACAAGTACACTTATGACAGCCTTAACGAGCTTAAAGAAGAATATGATTATGTAAATAAATTTTACATTAACTATTCTTATGACGGAGCAGGAAACCTGCAAAATAAATATGAACAGGTTCTTGATCCCACCTACGGTTACCCGACAGGAACGCAGAACGGTAATACATACGAGTACACCGATGCAAGTTGGAAAGATAAGCTGACAAAGGTTAACGGCAGTAATATTTCATACGATGCAAACGGAATTTTGTATAATGTCAGATACACTTTGACTGACGGCGGTACCGAGTATTCCTACTACTACACCCACAATTCCCGTGGCGATATTGTCGGAATTTACAACGGAGCAGGCGAACTCAAAGCACATTATGAATATGACGCTTGGGGTAATGTGATTTCTATAACCGATAATAACGGAAATGCAATCACAAATCCAAATCATATCGGTAACTTGAATCCGTTCCGTTACAGAGGTTATTACTACGATACAGAATCAGGTTTCTACTATCTAATGAGCCGTTATTACGACCCTGTTACTCACAGATTTATTAATGCTGACGGTTATTTCCAGTCAGGCGGTAATATTCTGGAATTCATATTGTGGTAATAATCCGATTATGTTTGCAGATCCAACGGGCTTATGTTATGAACCTCAATATACGAGTGCGGGAACATATATCGGTAAATATTGGGTTATAAAAACAGCAGTTCCGGGTGTACCGGGTTTTTGTAATAGTTGCAAATCTAACGGTTCGAATTCTGGGAACAAGTATTATGTTGAATCTTCTAAAAATAATAAAAATACAAAAGGAGATAGTAACTGGACAACAAGAAAAGACTCTAAAAAAGGGTCAGAAAACAGGCAAAAATCCGGCGATCGCGAACGTAATGTTGCTCATCCCAACGGCGAGGAACATAGTAGGGGTCCTAAAGGCAACGGAGTAAAACATTTAACTGAAACACCATTTGAAGATCGCATGGGTAATTTTGGTATATGTTTAGCTTGTGCGGTTGCAGTTATATATTTAGTAGGTAATGATGTTACCGGTGCTGGAGTTGCGGATGATGTTGCACTTGTACCTACTATTGCATTGCTTTGGGATAGTGCCAGTAAGGCTTTTGGTTAAAATATGGAAAAGAAATTAGTTAAATTAAAAAACGGAATAACTTTTATATCACAGAAACTTGATAATGTTCATAGTGTTACTATCAGCGTTAATTTCAAAGTTGGTTCATTATATGAAGATCAAATCAATAACGGAATTACGCATCTGATTGAGCATTTGTTTTTTAGGCAATGGGATAATTTGCCTCAGAAACAATTGTATTATGAAATGCAGTGCATGGGAGCAGAAATTGCAGCAAAAACATTTCACGATTATGTTAGCTTTTCAATCACCGTAACACCCGACTCATTTATTAAAGCATTTAAACTTATCACAAAATGCCTAAATAAATTTGACTGGACTGATGATATAGTTAAAATTGAAAAAGAAGTTGTTTACAAGCAAATTGAAAATGATTATCAAACATTTGATAATTGGATTGATAGTTACTACTTTAAAGATGCCAAATACGAAAAAACTATTATGGGTACGATTGAATCTGTACAATCAATATCTTTAAAAGATATTAACTCTTGGAAAGATAAATATTTTTGCAGCAACAATTCTTGTGTAGCTATCACTGGTAATTATTCGGACGAGGATTTTTTGACAGTTCAAAATATTCTTTCCCAAATTAATTCTTCTGGAAAACTCGCCGAAACAATTATCTGTTATCCACTGCATTTTGAAAAAAGAAATATCAGTAACAGGTATTCACTAATCTCTAATGATACAGATATTAGTGATATAACAATCTTTTTTGATATTAATAAAGATTATAACTATGAAACTGTAAGACTTCTTTCAAGTATACTTGGTGAAGGTTGCGGAAGTCTGCTGTCAATGATTTTAAGAGAAAATTATAATTTTACAGATGATATCTATACTAATTTAACATGCTATTGTGGATTTCGCCGACTGTCAATTTCTTTCAGTGTAAATAATTCTGACTTTATTGAAAGTCTGCACCATTTCTTTAAATCGCTTGTAGATTTTAGAAAAGAAATTTCAACAAATGATTATTTGACATCCATCAACTTTTTTACAAAAAATCAATTATTTGATTTAGACAACTCTAACGAGCTTAATAGCAATTATGTTTTATGTGATTTTGTATTATATCCATCAGTAATATCTGAGCCAATAAAAAGAAAAGAAAAATATGAAAAGATCACGTTAAAAGATTTAAAAAAATACGCTAATGATATTTTTATTGCTAAAAATCTTTCCTTATTAATTCAAACAAATCTTGATAAAAAGCTTGTAAAAAACTCTATTGAAAAAATGATAAAAACATTATAATAATTACATTATTTTTTGTGTGTCTATATTATTTTGACTTTTCTACATTCTGCCTGTTCAGCTATCGTGGTTATTACTACGATAAAAGTTGAAATCCGAAACTATCAACGGTGAGAAGTATGAATATAAGTATGATGCTCGCAGTAATATTACTGATGTTACCAAAGACGGAGTTTTACAGTATCATTACGGTTACGATATGATGAATC
>OHAU01001760.1_pt1 | contig 23449 bp, 17 predicted proteins | sample 1577181 | NCBI WGS metagenome assembly OHAU01 (sample SAMEA3541472, study PRJEB24748) | human gut metagenome | biome: human gut; feature: human-associated habitat; material: faeces | place: China | collected 2012 | reverse complement strand
CGCTGTGGTGCTAATGTTTGATTATTTTTGAGACATTATCAATTTCGGTTGACAGCAAAAAATGAATACTCAAAAATTTTTTTATTTCACTATTTTAAAGTTGTCAAATAGTGGTAGATTGCACCAATAATATTGGCATCATTCGCAAAGGCACATTTCTTTACAACAGGCTTAATACGCGCTGGTTCAACCTTATCTATAATAATATCTAAACGCTTATTGATTTCATCAATCATATCTTCTCTTACAGAGATGCCCCCACCAATAATAATCACTTCTGGATCATAGGAATATTGAATATTATAAATACCTACTGCAAGAGCATAATAGAAACGATTGACATACTTCTTGAATACTTCATTTTCATCGGCATGATCAAAGATATAACGTCCATCATATGTCTCACCTAGTTCTTTTTCTACACCTTTTACGATGGCAACTGTAGAATCAAGAGACCAAAAGTTAAACTCAAGTGAATCTGCATCAAAGTTATTAATCATATAACCAAATTCACCACCATGAAGATGCTGTCCCTTATGAATCTTCTTATCCTTAATCACAGCACCGCCAATACCTGTACCGCATACCACAAAGCAACAATCCTGGTTGTCTTTAGCGGCACCTAGCCATACTTCAGCAAGTGCTGCACAGTTGGCATCATTTTCTAATTCTACACGTGTCTGTAATCTTTCTTCTAGATCCTTCTTTATATTAGGACCATGAATATAGTCAATTGCAGACGCACCATAAATGACACCTTCATCACTTGCAACAGCTCCTGGCATACTTAACGCAATACCATCAACATCTCTTTCTTTAAAAATAGTTTCAATAGCCTGATACATGTCTTCTAAAGTATCAGGTGTTTTAAAAGACCCCTTATCAAATAAATGACCCTTTTCATCACATGTTGCGTATTTGACAGAAGTCCCTCCTACATCAATTCCTAGTAACATATAAATTTACCTCCTATCTATAGAATATCACAAAAAAATGCACAATAGTAAAATAGATAAAAAAGGGCTGTAACGAAGAGATAACATTTAAATTCAAAATGACAGGATCTACTGATCCTGTCATCATAGAAATAGAGTTATTGTTTTATCCATTTAGCGTATAGAGTAATTTCATCAGGGAGAAGTTCATTTTTTCCTACAGGAAGTTTATATACATCAGTTAAATTTTCACCATAGGTTACATTTTTAACAAATCCTTTATCTTCGTTCACAGTTGCACTTCCTGCATGCATAAATATAAATTGAAGCTGATAAGTACCCGGTTCAAGTTCTTTTATAACCTTTTTATAATCCTTAGATGCACCATCTTTTAAGCTTTCTAAGCAATAATAAGCACTAGGGTAGTAATATCCAGATAGATATATACCCTTATTGACATCAAGAATATCATATCCTAGGTAATTATAATTGTTGTAACCTGCACTTCTCCATTGGAATGATACTTTACCTTTCTTTGTTAAAGTAAACTTCTCTGATAACATTCTCGCTTCAGTTTGAGATATACCATTATTATCTGATGACCAAACACCATTTGAATTTTGACTCCAAGAATATGCATTATCTACTTTTTTGAAATCATTAACACTATGTTCTAAAGCTAAATCATGTTCATAGTACCATCCATCAAACTTATAACCACTTCTTTGTGGTGTATACAGATCAGATGTATTTTTAACATCATAATTCTCTCTTGGCAATCTTCCATCCATATAATCTAGCTTTATTGGACGATTACCTCTTCGATAAGTAAAATAACCATTTTGATAATTAGCCATAGAAGCATCTACTCTAGATGAATCATATCGTTTTCCGCTTTGTCCAACTATTGACTTACATGCCGAAAATACATATTCATACGTCTGTTGGAATTTCTGAGCATTAAGATTATATAAACTCCATGCATTAGAAACATAAATAGTACGTAATTTTGTACATCCCATAAACATTCCACAAATAGTACCTACATTCGTAGTATCAAAATTTGATAAATCTAATTCTATTAATTTATCACACTCTCCAAACATCGACATCATTGTTTCAACGTGAGATGTATTCCAGTTTGTTAGATTTAATTCTTTAATACCTTTACATCCACCGAACATGGTTTTCATATTTTTTGCACTCGATGTATCCCACTTAGAAACATCAATATACTCAAGATTTTCACAATACATAAACATTTCGTAAAAGTTTTCTACTTTAGAAGTATTCCAATCACGTAACTCTATATTTCTAATCGAGTTACAATGAGCAAACATATCACTCATATCAGCTACACTAGATGTATTCCAACTATTAAGATTTAAGTTAGTTAAACTTGCACATCCTGTAAACATACTTTGCATAGTAGTTACACGTCCTGTATTCAATCTTGATACATCAATTGCACTAAATCCACAATTTGCAAACATTAAAGACATATCAGTGACTTGAGATGTATTCCAGTCAGATACATTTAGTGTTGTTGATTTTCTAATGCCATTGAACATATTAGACATGTTTGTCACTTTAGAAGTATCCCATCTTGATACATCAGGAGTAGTTAAATTAAAACAATATTTGAACAAATATGACATATCAGTGACTTGAGATGTGTTCCAGTTAGATACATTTAGTGTTGTTAATTCACTACAGTCATTGAACATATTAGACATGTTTGTCACTTTAGGTGTATCAAAATTTGATACATCTAGTGAATTCATCTTCGAACAACTATCAAACATATAAGACATATCAGTAACATTTGATGTATCCCATGTTGTCAAATCAACTGAAGTAAGTGATCCACAATTTGCAAACATCTTTGCCATATTAGTTACATGATTTGTAATTAGTGTTTCTGTGCCTTCAATATATTCCAATCTACCGAATCCATTAAACTGATTTGAAGAATCCACTGGCAGTTTAATTCGTTTTGCTGGATTCTGTGTTGAGAAATGAAGGGTAGAGCCATTCATCCATGCAACAATACTTGGCTTTAAGTCTTCTAGAGAATTCTTATCACCCATTTGTTCAGCATTCACAGCACTGCTTGGAGCTTTACTAGTAGAAAAAACAATTCTCTTAATACTGTTTTTACCTACATTTAGTTGACCTGCTTTGTTACCAATAATAGTAGATACGTTATGAACTAAGTAAGGATCATAAATAACACTTTGTGGCTCAATTTTTCCAGTAATAGAATCTTTAAAATCTTTATATTGAACCTCAATGATATAATTACCTGCTTTATTAGGCCAATAAAGCTTTCCATCCTTTTCTACAAGGCCTTCCCTCTTAGTAATTACATATTCACTAGAAGATAATTCTTCATGCGTTCCATCATCATAGTTAGCAACTACAGTCATATCGACTTGTTCTTTAGGTTTTACTTTACCATTATTTATTACAGTAATTGAAGTAAGACGTTCCTTCTTCGCAATAGTATTTACTATACTGCCGCTATCACTGTAATCTTTCCAATTGACCTTATCATTCTTGAAATAGATAAGATCACTTCCATCACCTGTTGCTAGAGGTAATGTATAAGAAAAATATTGGTTTGTAGAATTCTTAATTACTTCTAGAGGTTTGCCCTCTTTATCGGTTACATTAGCTATTTTATAACGGTTTGTACCATACTCATAAACTCTCACTTCTGTAACATTTGAAGGAATCTTATCTAGAGTAGCAGATGCTTCCACATATTCAGTACCTTTAACTGTCTTATAATTTTCAAAGTTTAAAGAAACATTTCTATAAATAATATCTCCACTTATATCCTTATAAGAAACATTGTAGTTAAATACTACCTGACCATGAGGTTTCCAAATATCATCCTTCTTAATACGTTTAATAAGCTTAAATGACTTATTTTCATTCATCTTATTCTCTATTTCAAGTGTTTGAGTCTTACCAGAAGTATAAGCATTGACTGCAAATCTATGCTTTGTGGTATCAATAGCATAACCATCAGGTGCTTTTGTTTCTTCTAAATAGTAAGAACCCCAAGGAAGATTTTCATAATCGGCTTCACCTTTTTCATTTGTGGTAAGAGTAGCAATACTAGTACCATCATTCTTGCATAAGTTAAATTCAGCATTCTTCAACGGTGTTTTAACTTTACTATCTACTTTTTTAAGTTTAATAGCTCCAGGAACCTGATTATTAACAATTTCTAATCGATGAAATAACTGAGAAGCCTTAATAGTAACTTCATATGGATTCTTGTCAGCATCATATCCATAAGGTGCTTTTGTTTCCTTAATATAATAAGTACCCCATTCAAGGTTTTCAAATACAACAGTACCTTCTTCATTAACTGATACGTCTTCTGAAATAGGTATCATGTCTTTATCATATAATGTAAACTTAGCACCAGGTACAATATGCTTATCACCATCTGTCTTGAAAATTGCGATTGTTCCACCTTTACGTTTATTGTAGACCGTTAAATCAACTTCTTTTTGCTCAGGAGATAGTTTAAATACATGGTCATCTCGTTTTAATGAGCCTTTTGTTTTTCCACTTTCATACCCTATTGGATACATTGATTCATGGAATACATAAGTACCATATGCTAAGCGACCAACTGAAATCTTACCTTCTTCGTTTGTATAATAAACACCCATTACTTTTGATGTTTTAGAATCAGAAAGATCATAATTATCTTCATCATCAACTCTATATAATATAAACTTAGCACTCAATAATGGTTCATCTGTTACATTACCTTTAACATCTTTTGCAAGTTTATTGACAACAGTTAAAACATCATCCTGTCTGTCTACTACATCAACATTAATGACAGTAGGTTTATTGTTTTTATCAGTCACATTTGATCCATTCACATCAACTTTAGTGATTTTATTACTTATTGAATATCCCTTAGGTGCTTCTATTTCTTCTAATTCATATTGACCCCATTCAAGATTTTCAAATGTAAGTGATCCATCACTTCCAGTAGTTGCTGATGCGATATGCTTTTTATTAATACCGTTTACTAAAGATAAATTAAACTTCGCACCTGGTAACTTAGCGTCTTTATCTAAATCACTTTTCTTAGTTACCTTAATAGTGCCTAAAACTCTTGAATCTTCAAATTCTAATTCTACAAAATTTTTATCAGCAACTACTTTCTTACATTTTGCTATCTTATAGCCTTTAGGTGCTTTTAATTCTTTTACGTAATATGTTTTACCATAATCAAGCTTTTTGAAGTTTGTATAACCATTCGCGTTACTATTTTTAATTTCAATAGGCTTATCACTCTCTACATCAGCATAAATACCAAATTGAGCACCAGATAATGGTTCTTTAGTTTTAGCATCTATTTTTCTAATAGAAAGTGTAGTTTTACGCGAAGTAACTTCTGCTTCAGTATCATTACTCTGAAGTCCATCTTCCTGTTTTATATCACCACTATTATTAATAACTGTTGCTTTTAAACTAAAGTTATTTTTAATAGTTTTACCTATAGATGTCATTTCTTTAGGCATTTCTAATGTGATATAAACTCTTAGTTTTTTTCCTTCAGTCATAGACTGTTTGATCTTGATTGTATGATTATCTTTATCATACTCACCACTATAGCCCTTGCTGAAGCTAATAGACTTAAATCGTCCTTTTACTTCACCAGCTGCTTCTAAATCTTCATGAATAACGATATCTTTAAGTGTTGATGTACCAGTCGTGATTTCTAAGGCATAAGAATACTCTTTACCGATTTCAGTAAAAGTTTTTTCACTTGTATAAACATTATCCTTAGAACCTTTGATATACTTTTTGATACCATATTCACCACTTGAAGCATAGATCAATGAATCCTGTGCTTCTGCAGCAGCAACAAAATCATCTTCTAAATCATTCTGGTTAATATCAGCATAAATATTTCCACCACAGCTGCTTCCATCATCTCTATAAAGATATCTAGAATAAATTGGAAGATTTTTATCATCATAGGTTAAATATGACTGTAATCTTCCTGTATAACCAGCATTTCCTAACTCTTCAGATTCAATAGTTAATCCCATATTAACCGAAACACTTGAATTACTATTTAAATCTCCATGCTTTAAATCAAACCTAAATGCCAGATATGTTCTACCACTATTCTTATAGTTTTTGATCATAATCAGCTTACAATGCTGTGTTAAATAATCATTTGATACATTTGAGTTATAGTTTGTAATATGAACATTATCAAATATTTCATTCACATGATTGACATCAGTCAAATTAACATCCTTAGGTAGAATAGTATATAAACTAAATTTAGCAGGCTTATTTACATCATCTTTAAAATCAAATATACCTGATAAAGTACCAGTTGCATTAAGATGAGTTGGTGATTCTTGCTCGAGGATTCTGAATCCAGCATGTGTAGAAATATAGTTATTTCTATCTGTTTTACTAAGAGTAATGTTTTCATTATCTCCATCTCTAGTAAGGTTAATATTGCCATAGTTCTTGATATCCAGTGCTCTTTCATCTACACCAGGAACATCAATTACACTATTTACTGTACGATCTTGACGATTATTCCATTCTTCATCATATACAAACATTCTTGTATATGCACTATGAAGAACTCTACCAGTTTCAAATAGAGTATCATCACCTACATTATGTATATTCATACCTACATCGATTGGAGAAGTAAATGCTTCATGAACATCTTTGTAGATGATTCCTACTGATTTTGTGCCTTCCGGCAAATTAATTTGTCTATTTTTAAGATTAGCTAAATCGCCTGTTTCTAAAGGCACTCCTTCTTTTTTAAATACTGAAGAGTTACATGCATATATTTCACAATATCCAGTTTTTACCTGGTCTAATGCATCGTTTTGAGTATTTCTTGTTGATATATAATTAATATCATACTCATCATCATTTAACTGTCTGTATAAACCATTCTTCTTAGAAATGAAGTGATGATCAATAACAGTTTCCATTTCAACATTATAATCCTTTTGAAAATAATATGATGTCTTAACTTCATAAGATACATTCTGTCCTGTTGGACTTTGAATATATGAAGAAAGAAGAGGATTGTCTTTATTAGCTTTTACTTTCAAATCATATTCTACACCAGAAGGTGTAGAATATTTAAAATTAGAAGGCAGCCATGTTTGAATTCCTCTACTTGCAATTTTGTAAGGTTCATTCCTAGTGTCTTCATAATAGAAGCCATTCAATTCAAATATAATAGTTACATATCGACCTAGATAGGATTTTGGACAAGCTACATAAAAATAACCATTTTTAGATAATTCTACTGAATATTTATTATAATAATCACTTTTGATATGTTTAGCATTCACATTATTGTTACAAACGACAAATCCCATAGGAAATGTAAGCATGTATTTTTCAACTTGAAGATCTCTTGCACGTTCAGTAACCATAGTAGAAAGATCATATCTTAGTAATACATAGTCTGATTTATTGTTTACATATCCATTTAAACCTGAATCACTTGATGTTGTGCCTTGTTTAATATTAAGTCTATATTTACTTTTATCTGTTTGGTTATTAAGAGTTATAGAATTACTCTTATTGCATGTACCATCAGGATAATAAAGCATACATGATAAAGCATCTTTATCTTTTAATTTAAGGTTGTGAACAGATTTTTTGGGGTTTACTTCATAAATGATATCAAAGAAACCATCTAATGTTGTATCTTTGTTAATCTTATGATTGTTTGTGAACGTATATTCATCACTCGCAAAGTTATATGAATAAGTCCAATCCCTTAGCTTAGTAGTACTATTTTGTTTATCAGCACCCACTTGAGTGGCTTCTAAATTATTCGTTCTATATAACCTTTTAAGTCCTTTTACAACGATGGATAATTCGTTCGCACCATAGTCTCGACTTACTTTATCCCCTTTATACGAGATTCTTTGTTTGATTTGTGTATTAAAAGGTGTTGTCGCATGAATATCGAGATGGTCCGCCTGTTCATTTCCACTTACTTGCCATTTCATAGTAAGTTCAATATCCTTGTTATATTCAGGTGCTGATAGGTTTGTCGCATATACTTCCGACAAACCAGTAGTCAACACCATAGTGAATGCAAGAATAGTTGTAAAAAGTTCTTTTAAACAACGCTTGAATTTTTTCTTAAAGTCCATCCATTATTCTCCTTTCTTTAGAGATTTTTTACTCATCTTCTGCCTTTATCAGATAAGTAAATACAAACTGATAAATAAAATAGAAGATAACCAATCCAATAATGATGATATTAATACGGTATTGCATCATCATCTTTATTCCATATCCCACAAATGGTATATGGAATAGTTCTTTGCCTTTAAAGGTACTAGGAGTAACTGTCAAGCCATCCTGTACATCATTGTTGTCACCTTTTGTAATAAAGCCTTCTGGCTTCTGTTCTACAATTCTATGGATAACATCCATTCCTTCATTAGCACTAAATACCGCAATATCACCAATCTTTAACTTATTGTAGTCATAACGATAATCAACAAATACAACAGAACCTGTTGGTAATGTTGGTTCCATTGACCCTGACATAACTACTGAAGACTGTATACCAAATGCTCTTAATCCTAGAAAAGATATACAGATTACAAATACAATTGTCAGAAGAATATTTTTAATATAATTAAATACTTTCTTCATTATTTTCTTCCTCTTCTCTAAGATAAATAACACCTAATCCTGAAATAATACCAAGTGCAAATAAGATTGTTGCATCTGTTATATCACCTGTTTTTACAGGACCATTATTTGGTTTCTTGTCATCAAATGTGGTATTGAAATACCAATGAACAAGATGATCAATATTCGCATAAGCATTATCTGCATCATCTGCAAACTGTATCTCATAATTGATATGTCTAGTTTCTTGTGATTTCAAAGAAATAATTTCTTTGTTTTCTATATCATTTGATAACTTACCATCAAATAGTACTGTTCCATCATCTCTTGTGATTTTTAGAGAAATCTTCTCTAATAAATCATTAGGTATACTTATGTCTTTATCTGGATGTCCTTCAAAATAGAGCTTAACTTCTTTATCGAAGTTATTATATAGTGTAATGGTATTCTTATATGTATCTCCTGGTACAAGCTTAGGCAGATCACTAAAGAAGTCTTTCTTATTACTTATAAGTTCATTAGACTTCCCGTTATATGTGATATTGACTGATTTTGTAGAATTAACAACTTTCTGATACTGGTATACACCACTATCAGTATATTCTTTAATCTCTACATTTCCCCAAGGAGTAGTGCTTGTAAAATCAGGAGTGAAATTTCTAGCTTGAATTGCATCTACTGATACCTTTACATCATACTTGATATCTTTTCTATCATAGTCAGTAGGGATATTTAAGGTATCATATAGTTTAACTACTTCATCTGACTTTACAAGATCCTTATAATAAAAATAACCATCACCTGGATTATATTGCCATACATTAGACATACCTCTCAAATCATTGAGTTTCAAACCAGAGTGTTCATTAAGATAAACAAAGGCTCTGATATAAGAATCAGCACCTTTGTTTTCTATTGTAGGAATAAGACTAATGATTTTACCCGGTAGTACTTCTATAGGCGTATCACTATCTATTTCCTTTACTTTGTTTTCTCTAGTCAGAGTATTATTTGTAAGGGCAATATCCACTTTGTCTGTTTGAAAAACGTTATCTACCGGCAAAACATTACTTGAAATCGCAAAAACGACGCCAGAGCTCAACAAACTGATGACACATAGAACAGACAAGCCTATGTTCAGATATTTTAGTGTCCTTTGTCTTCTTGCGTTATTTTTGTCTTTTTTCATGTCTAATTTTTACCCTTTCAAATCATCTAGTTATATAATAGTTATTATTTTCTCTGGTTCTGAACTAAATTCCAAACAGCATTTGGAGTTTCATCAGTTAAGTTATCACTTTGGATACCATATGAGTTGATTACAATGTTCTGATCTCCAGTTAGAGTTCCATTATCTTCTACAATGTTGATGAATTTAACTTTATCAAATAAAGCTGGAGTAGAAGCATCCTTAGTTAATTTTGTTAATGACTCATCTGCACCATAGTAATATACATGAGTTACTGAATTAGTACCTGTAGTTGACTTTAATTCCGTCCATCCTGCATTTGTAGTATAAGTGAAAAGTTCTTTTCTTTCTTTATTTGCAGCTTTTGTTCCATCTGCATCAACTGTATGAACATCTGCAGTAGGTACTTCTACCGTCATAAAAACATACTGACCATTAACACCAGTATTTGTAACTGTTGGGTTCTTTTCAACTTCCTTACCTGGTGTTATATCTTTACCTTTTTCTGGATTCCACTTATCTTCTGTAATTTTCTGTTTAACATTACCTACTGTAAATGTATTTGTTTTAGAATCAGTATCAGTGAAATAGGCTGATAAACCTGCTAAACCTAAAGATGCAACTAAAGCTACTGCTACAGCACCTTTCTTCATATTGCTTACGTTAGTCTTAGATAATTTTTTCATATTCGTTTGTTCCCTTCGTTTAGATTTTTTTAATTAAATTTTGTGTTGCTCGATTCATGATAAACATTAATATCAAAGTCCTGTAGATTGTTTTCATCTACATCTGATGATATTGTTACTGTCGTAAATAGTGGATTTGTAGTTTCTCCACTCTTTAAAAGATACTTGTAGTACCAATAACCATCCTGATCATTCTTTTCCCAATCAGTTTTGTTATAATCGATAGAACACACATTCTCCATTTGTGAATTAGAGAAAGTGACCAACATTCTGACATAACAATCATTAGGTCCAGTATTCTTCACAGTGACTTTCTTAGGAAATGTAATACCTGGTTTCAATTCTTTAGGAGGGGTATAATCCTCTTCAATCTTTGTTTCTACATAGCCAATTGTGAAACTGTTTTTTGCAGCAGCCTTATCCACAAAATATGCAGAAACACTAGAAAATAACCCTAATGAAAGAACGATGACTAATACTATTAATGTCTTTCTATGATCCTTGTTTCGCATTATCTTTGTGATATTCACGCCAAATTTTTCTCCTTTTCTTTTAAATCACCTAAAATTTCTGAACATGTAGTGAGTACTCATTTAGGTATATCACTTTACCCTTTATTTCTTTAAAGAAACAAAAGACTTTCCTATGTTTTTATTTTCCTCATCCCTTCTTTCTTGCTTAATACTTTATTGTATGTTCTTCTACATGCAGTCTATTGTTACCCTTTAAGACTATTGATTACAGTAAAGCCTAAGCTCTTAATTTTATATAGACAACGTAAATTAAATAAGAATGCTTGTATAAATATTCGTTCTCATATACATCTTTATGATTTTTTTAATTCTTCTTTTGACCAGATATAGTAGTCATAATAGTTTATCTTCATCATATTAAAAAAGTTCTTCATTGATTTCATAAACCAGATGATCCTTCTCGTGTCTTCATCAAAAAAAGGATGAACACTATACAAATAATCACAAATATCTCTTATATCAGAGATAAATAGCAAAGACTTATATGATTCGATATCACCATACAGTTCTCATTCCGCCCAATTTCAGGCTTAATTCACGCATATCTAACCCCTTTCTTAGTCTATAAAATCTAATCAGCCGTTTATTTTGATGTTATAGTGTTAAGTCACTTTCATTCATCTTTTTTAACGCTGAATCAAAATCTTCTAGCAAACAAATAACATGTTGTCTCTGTTGTTCATTTAAGCAGCCAATAAGATGCAAGAGGTAATGTTCATTACCTTTATCAAATACAGAAAAGAAACTTGCTGGTGATACTTCCAAAAAATCACATATTTCTAAGAATGATGCAAGTGATGGTGTCATCCTGTTTGTCTCTATTCTATTGATATAAGCTGGACTCTGCCCCAACTGAATACTCATCTCTCTTGCAGTTATGCCCTTCTTTAGTCTTAATTCCTGTATTCTATTCGCTATCTCTTCTACTTTCATAATTAATTTCACAATCCCTTTAAGATCCCAATTCAATATTGTAACCGGGATTAAAATGGTACCCCTTACATTTTACCGTTTATAATCTTTATTCATTAGCTTTTTCATGTATTATTACACGCATATTCTTTAAATACAGAATTATTATCGTAATCAATCAAACTATATTTTCTACATATATACTTTATATTTTTTAATTATACACCCATTTTATTAATAGTATACAGCGATAGATTAAATATTAATGTTATACATAAAATTGTTAGTAAGAATATATATATATATATATATATATTATTAGTATATACTTATCCACTTGTTTTTGTATTACTATTACATAATGTCTAAGTATATTTTGTAATTTTGTTTTATATGATGACTTAGACATGCATATTTAAAATATGGACAATAAAAAAAGCAGACTTTCGTCTGCTTACTCTATAGTGAATTCTTCACCCTTCATCATAAGACCATTCCTGCAACTATAGAAGACTGGAATGACCATGAAGCATTAGTATTTAACTTCGGTCCGCCTTTTACTGTTTATGGAACTATAATTAGTTATTTATCCGTTACAGCCCCCTAGTTAACACGATGAATTTCTAAACCATTCTGTTTAAATGTTTCAATTATTGTATCGATATGAGATTCCCCATTTGTTTCACAAGTCACTCTTAATTCTACTTCAGAGAATCTTGCGAAGTTCTTGAACTGGTTATGATCAACCGCTACAACATTCGCATTACATTCATTTAATAGATGTGCAACTTTTTCTAACTGTCCAGGAATATCTGGAAGCTGTACTGAGAATGAGAAGATTCTTCCTCTTTCAATAAGTCCCTTATTAATCATAGAAGAAATAGAAAGTACATCGATGTTACCACCTGATACAAGTGAAACAACCTTCTTATTCTTTTCATTGAGTTTCTTTAATGCAGCAAGTGAAAGAATACCTGAATTTTCAGCTACAAGCTTATGTTTTTCTACAAGTACTAAGAATGCATCCATTAACTCATAATCACTGACTGTGATAATACCATCTACATATTGTTTAATATATTCAAATGGTTTTTCACCAATTGTCTTAACTGCAGTACCATCCGCAATAGTCACTGCTTCATTTAATGAAACGATACGATCTTCATTAATGGCAGCAAGGGCACTTGCTGCTCCTTCTGGTTCTACACCGATGATTTTTACTGTCGGTTTAATTAGCTTTGCGGCGCAGGCAATACCTGAAATCAATCCTCCACCACCAACTGGTACAAGAATAATATCTGTATCTGGTAATTCCTCAAGAATCTCTAACGCAATTGTTCCTTGGCCTTCAATGACATCTTCATCATCAAATGGATGTACAAATGTATAGCCATGTTCTTTCTGTAATTCTACTGCCTTATTATATGCATCATCATAGACTTCACCATGAAGTACAACATCTGCACCAAGTGCCTTAGTGGCATCTACTTTAATAAGTGGAGTATGGGCAGGCATAACGATTGTCGCCTTAACACCTAACTGCTGTGCTGCATAAGCCACACCCTGAGCATGGTTTCCTGCACTTGAGGCAATAAGTCCTCTAGATTTAGATTCATCATCCATCTTCATGATCTTATTATAAGCACCTCTAATTTTAAATGCGCCTGTTCTCTGTAAGTTTTCTGGTTTGATATAAACAGTATTTCTACTTTCTTTAGAAAAAGCTGGGCTATAAATTAAAGGTGTAGGAAGAATGACTTCATCCACTCTCTTCTTTGCTTCTTCAAAATTCTTTAGTTCTAACACATAAATCCCCCTCTCAAAAATCTGTTTTTTTCACATTATAGCACCATTATTATTGTATTAAAACTAAATATTTACTTAATTTAAGAGAAAAGGAATAGCTGATTGCTATTCCTTAATTGATACGCTGGATTTCAAATCCATTCTTTTTAAATGTTTCAATAATAGAGACAATATGCGCTTCACCATTTGTTTCACAAGTGACTCTTAATTCTACTTCTGAGAATCTTGCGAAGTTCTTGAACTGGTTATGGTCTGCAGTCACAACGTTCGCATTACATTCATTCAAAATATGAGCCACCTTCTCCAACTGACCTGGACTATCTGGTAACTGTAATGAGAATGAAAAAATTCTACCTCTTTCAATCAGTCCTTTATTAATCATAGAAGAGATAGAAAGTACATCAATATTACCACCAGAAATGAGTGAGACAACCTTCTTATTCTTTTCATTGAGTTTCTTTAATGCAGCAAGTGAAAGAATACCTGAGTTTTCAGCAACAAGTTTATGTTTTTCTACGAGTACTAAGAATGCAGCCATTAATTCATAATCACTGACTGTGATAATACCATCTACATATTCCTTAATATATTCAAATGGCGTTTTTCCAATTGTCTTAACAGCTGTACCATCCGCAATCGTTACTGCTTCATTTAATGATACCACATGATCTTCATTAATGGCAGCAAGGGCGCTTGCAGCTCCTTCTGGTTCTACACCAATAATCTTCACTGCAGGATTGATTTTCTTAGCAGCACAAGCAATACCTGAAATCAATCCTCCACCACCAACTGGCACAAGAATAATATCTGTATCTGGTAATTCTTTGAGGATTTCTAAGGCAATGGTTCCCTGACCTTCAATAACATCTTCATCATCAAATGGATGTACAAATGTATAGCCATGTTCTTTCTGTAATTCTACTGCCTTATTATATGCATCATCATAGACTTCACCATGAAGTACAACATCTGCACCAAGTGCCTTAGTGGCATCTACTTTAATAAGTGGAGTATGGGCAGGCATAACGATTGTCGCCTTAACACCTAACTGCTGTGCTGCATAAGCCACACCCTGAGCATGGTTTCCTGCACTTGAGGCAATAAGTCCTCTAGACTTGGATTCATCATCCATCTTCATGATCTTATTATAAGCACCTCTAATTTTAAATGTGCCAGTTCTCTGTAAGTTTTCTGGTTTGATATAAACCATATTTCTACACTCTTTAGAGAACGCTGGACTATAGATCAAAGGTGTTGGAATGATCACTTCGTCTACTCTCTTTTTTGCTTCTTCAAAATCTTTTAGCTCTAACATTTTTCATTTTTCCTCCATATATTTATATTTTTAACGTTATCGCGTTATTTTGGTTCTAAATAAAACAAATTTTAGGCAAAATAATAAGAGTGGTTGTACACTCTTATTTAAACTGATTTGATTTGTATGTGTAATGGTAACCAATAGCTTCCATCTTATCTACGATTTCCTGCATAGGAATATGATAGTCGTAGCATAAGTCTGCAAGATCTTCGTATTGGTCTCTAAGTTTCATATTTAACCAGCTAAGTAACATCACTGGATCTTTAGGCATTTCACTCATCTCTTAATTCCTCCTCTAGTTTCTTCAACATATAAGCAATACCATCTTCATCATTTGATAAAGTGACAACATCAGCTCTTTCTTTGACTTCATCTACTGCATTGGCCATAGCGACACCACAGCCTGCATATTCAATGAGTGATAAGTCATTGAATCCATCACCAAAAGCAATCACTTCTTCTTTTGTAAGATGAAGCATCTTTACTAGCTTGTCTAAAGAAGCTGCTTTATCAATATTTGGTGCCATAACTTCAATAAAGAATGGTGCAGAACGATAAATACTTAAACCTGGGAAGGCACTCTTATAGTCTTCTAATACAGAAGCCACATGTTCAGGATCACCTGTACATAATACTTTATTGATAGGATCTCTTAAAATTGATTTAAAAGATTCAGCCTTTTTAATTTCAATATCGTTAATATGTCCTTCAATATTCACATACTGATCATCTACATCTTCAGTATAAACAGCATCATCATAATATGTCATAATCGCAAGATTATGTTTCTTTGCTTCATCATATGCTTTTTTAGCCTGTTCAACAGTCAAACGCTGTTCAAACATAGTCTGTCTTGTTTTCGCATCCATGACCTTAGCACCATTGAATGATAATAAGTAACCTTCATATTTTTCTAATTCAAGTGCAGCTGCTTCATGTCTTAAACCAGGTGTTGGTCTACCTGATGCAAGTACAATTATTGCACCTAACCGCTGTGCTTTAATAAGTGTCTCACGTGTTTCATCAGTAATTTTATTTTCTGAATTCTTTAATGTACCATCTAAATCTAATGCAATTAACTTATATTTCATTTGATATAATCCCCTCTATTGTTTTTAAAAATCTCTTTCTTGTATATTGCGTACGTTTCTTTGGTCCTTTGACAAGTTGATGCTTACGCATCTTTCCATTGATATAGCGTGTCATTAAAAGTGAGTCTATATTGTTGGAATCAATAATAAACCCTGAAGGATGAACAACAATCGCACCTTTTGTAAGAAGCATACCTGCTTCACCATAATCCTGTGTAATCACAAGATCACCCTTCTTCACATCTTTTAAAATGGCATAATCAACACTATCATTTCCCTGATCACATACAATAACTGATTCATAATCAAAGAAATGATTCATATCACAATACACTATCATCTTTATATCATATTTATCACACAAAAAAGCGATTTTTTCAATATCTGGTGTTGCATCTCCATCAATTAATATTCTCATATCACTTTTAAGAGGTACATAATATACATTGTAAGATATCCACCAATTAAACCACCTACATGTCCTGTCTTAGAAATACGAGAATTCATAAGAGTAAAGGCAAGGTTAATCGCAATACAAGGTAAATAGCCTCTTAATAAATCAAAGAAAGCCCCACCTTTAAATAAACCTAGTCCAATAATAGCTCCTAAAAAGCCATAGAATAAACCACTTGCACCAATTGTGATAGAGTTATCCACACTAGAATCTCTATAAGAATAGTAATAAGTAGCGAGTGAACTCATCACAATAGATACTAAGACAAGTATTAAATAGCGTACTGGTCCAAGTAATGTTTCAAACATACGTCCTAAATAGAAGATACAGTACATATTCATAAATAAATGAAGAAATTCTGTATGAATAAAAGCAGACGTAATAAATCGCCAATATTCTCCTCTATTTTTTACATAAGGTGTATATAAAGCACCTAAATGCATCGCTTCTGATGTTTTATTGTCCTTAGAAAAATAATTAATATAAACAAAAACTGCTATACATATCGCCATAAAGATATATGTGATCATTCAATAACCTCCACTACTCTTGTAACCTTAGCCATATTCTTAGAACTATCAGTAACTGTATACGTTAGAGTGTAACGTCCTACAGTATTAGTCTGTACTCTACCTGTAACAACAATCTTATTTGTTAAGTCACCATCTTCATTATCATAGGCAGTGACACCTTCTCTTGCATTAAAGTTATCACCTAAATGAATGACTTTATCTTCTGCCCCTTTAATCACAGGAACAACCAAATCATTGGCAACAATCACTTTAATACGCATTGGAAAAGATGTATTACCCTGTGCATCTCTTACTACAACACGTTCAATGTATGTACCTACCTTTTCATATGACTTTTCTTTAACTAATTCTTCACTATTTTCTTTCTTTAAGAAATAAACCTGTGTTAAAGACGCATCATTAACCTCTGCCACAGTTTTTTTTGCATAGAGTGACTGATTAGGATTTACATAATAAACAAGCTTTTTAAGTTTTACTGTTGGTTTTTTTGTATCTACAATCTTAATCTTAAAATCATAGTCACTTCCTGCATATTCAATACTTGCATTATAGTTACCTACTTTATTCAAGTTAACACGCTTCAAGTTTAAAGTAAGTGATTTTTTTATTCTATCTGGACAGATAACATAATCATCAATATTCTGTGATACTTCCTGTCCTAATTCATAAGTAAATACTGTCTGTTTCAATTCAAAAGTTGCCATAGTGGTAATCTTAAAAATAGAAAATAATTCAAGGAAAATAAATAATAGTAAAATGACAGTAATCAATTTGTTCCTCCATTTCACTAGTATCACCTCTTTCGTTTCTCCATTATACTATAAAAGATATCTGAGTGACAAAAAAGATGATGTAAAACATCACCTTGTTCAAAAAATACATAACTATTACACATTTTCAAGTAAGCAGACTGCCTGAGAAACGATTCCTTCTCCTCTTCCTACAAAACCAAGCTTTTCACCACGTGTTGCTTTCACATTAATCTGTGTCACATCACAATGAAGTGCTTCCGCAATATTATGTCTCATCGTAGGTATATGAGGCGCCATCTTTGGCTGTTCTGTCATAATAATCGCATCTACATTACCAATCTTATAACCTTTTTCATTCATCAACTTATATGTTTCTTCTAATAAGACCATTGAAGAAATACCTTTGTAACGATCATCTGTATCAGGGAAATGTTTACCGATATCTCCTTCACCTAATGCCCCAATGATTGATTCAATAATCGCATGTAGAAGAACATCTGCATCACTATGTCCCTTCAACCCTTTTTCATAAGGGATTTCTACACCACCTAGAATAAGCTTTCTTCCTTCTACCAACTGATGAATATCTATTGACTGTCCTATACGCATAACGATACCTCCATGCATTTATTGTAACACAAAAGGCATGAGGATAACCCCATGCCAATATATTAATTGTATTTCTTTTTATGTGCAGCATTCACAAGTCCCTGGAATAGAGGATGTGCTCTATTTGGTCTAGAATTGAATTCTGGATGGAACTGACATGCAACGAAATATGGATGGTTAGGAACTTCAACGATTTCTACTAAATCTCTCTTTGGATTACGTCCAGAGATAACAAGTCCTGCATCTTCTAACATCTGACGATATGTATTATTGAATTCATATCTATGTCTATGTCTTTCCTGGATAAGATCCTTTCCATATAGTTTATGCGCAATTGTACCTTCTTTTAATTCACAAGTGTAGTTACCAAGTCTCTGAGTACCACCCATGTTTTCTAAAGACTGATCATGCATTAATGAAATTAATGGTGTCATACAGTTCTTATCGAATTCTAATGAGTTAACATCATCAAGTTTACATACATTTCTTGCATATTCAATAGAAGCACACTGCATACCTAAGCAGATTCCTAAGAATGGAATATCATGTTCTCTTGCATACTGGATAGCAACAATCATGCCTTCAACACCTCTGTTACCAAATCCACCTGGTACTAAGATACCATCAGCATCAGCAAGCTTAGAAGCGATATTTTCCTTAGTTACTTCTTCAGAGTTAACCCAGTCAATTTCAACTTCACTATTTGCATAGTAACCAGCATGTTTTAATGCTTCATTAACTGATAAGTAAGCATCTGGGAATTCACAATACTTACCAACCATCTTGATTTTAACTGTATCCTTTAAGTTCTTAACTCTTTCAACTAATTCACGCCATTCAGTGAAATCAGCTTCAGGAGCTTCAATTCTTAAATGATCAAGTACAACATCATCCATATGCTGATCCAATAATTCTACTGGTAATTCATAAAGAACATCTACATCATAGTTAGAGATGATAGCTTCCTTAGGAACATTACAGAATAAAGAGATCTTGTCCTTTAATTCATCAGAAATAGTATGTTCACTACGACATACGATAATATCTGGCTGGATACCATATCCTAATAATTCCTTAACACTATGCTGTGTTGGTTTAGTCTTTACTTCATGGCTGGCACCAATATATGGAAGTAAAGTTGTATGTATATAAAGAGTATTCTTGTAGCCTCTATCGAGTCTTACCTGTCTAATTGCTTCAATAAATGGTAATGATTCGATATCTCCTACAGTACCACCGATTTCTGTAATAACGATATCTGCCTGAGAAGATTCTTCTGCAGCATAAATCTTGTCCTTAATCGCATTTGTGATATGAGGAACAACCTGTACTGTTGCGCCTAAATAATCCCCTCTTCTTTCTTTAGAAATTACATCGCTATATACTCTACCAGTTGTAACTGAAGAGTTTTTGTTTAAGTCTTCATCAATAAAACGTTCATAATGACCTAAGTCTAAGTCTGTTTCTGCACCATCAGCTGTTACATAAACTTCACCATGCTGATAAGGAGACATAGTTCCTGGATCCACATTGATATAAGGATCAAGTTTCTGCATGAATACTTTTAATCCTCTTTGTTTTAATATTCTACCTAAAGATGCAGCTGTTAAACCTTTCCCTAGACCTGATACGACACCACCTGTGACAAATATGAATTTTGCCATTCTCTTCACCTCTTTCTCTATATTAAACAAAAAAAAGCACCTACGGAAGACCCGTTTGTGCCCTTTACAACTATAGCAAATTCCCCCGTCGCATGCAATTCTTTTCTTTATTTTATTAATTAATTATATTATGATATGGCTTGGGAGGATAAACATATGGAAACACCTCGTATATTAGTTATTGATGATGAAAAAGAAATTTGTGATCTTATTGAAATTTATTTAAGTCAAGAAGGTTATCATGTTGAAAAACGTTATAATGCCTATACATTATTACGTGATCTTGAAAAATTCAAGATTGATCTTGTAATTCTAGATATGATGATGCCTGGGGTAGATGGAATACAAGCATTAGAGATGATCAGAGAAAAGTACAATATCCCAGTTATCTTTGTATCAGCTAAGACAGCTGACCAGGATAAGATTGAAGGATTATTAAAGGGTGCTGATGATTATATCGCAAAACCTTTTAATGCAATGGAATTAGTGGCACGTGTTAAGTCACAATTAAGACGTTATCAGGTATATAGTAAGCCTATTGGTGTAGATAATTCTATTATTCAGGCCAACGACCTTCTTATTGATACAAATAAGAAGATGGTTTCTGTAGATAATCGTCCAGTAGCTGTGACTAAGATTGAATATGAAATCTTAGTATTACTTGCCTCACATCCAGGTACAGTATTCTCTACTGAAGATATCTATACAAAAATATGGCATGAAGAAGCAACACATGCCAACAATACCATCATGGTACATATTAGAAAACTAAGAGAAAAGATTGAAAGACAGCCTCGTACACCAAGACATATTATTACTGTCTGGGGCATTGGTTATAAGTTCGAATTATGATGCAGAAACTAAGAAAGCTGTTTATTTCTTCTTTTAAATGGCGTTTGTTGATTAATATCACATTAAGTTATCTTGTCGCATTTCTTATTTATTCTATTCTAGGAATTATATTCGATAGAATTATTCCTATTGCGGTACCAAATGAAATGCGTTATGCATTATGTTATGCCATTTCTTTTATTGTCTTTGTAGAAATATTCTTTAAACTGATTGATTTCACAATTGAATATATCAGAAAGCTGAGACGTTCTATCCAGCAGGTAACAAGTGGTAATTATGGTGTACAGTGTGAAGTAGAATATGATGATGAATTAGGTTCTCTTGCTGCGAACATCAATGTCTTATCAAAAACATTGCTTGCGAAAGAAAAAGAAAGCGAAAAGCTAAAAGAAAAAGAAAGAGCCGCATTAGATATAGAACGTAATGCAGAAAGACAAAAGAATGAATTAATCACAAACGTAGCCCATGACTTGAGAACACCTCTTACAACTATTGTAGGATATCTTGAGTTGATTAAAGATGACTCGGCTTTATCTAAAGAAGATGTACATAAGTATTCTGGTATTGCGTATGAGAAATCAATACGTCTACAGGAAATGATGGATGACCTCTTTGAATTCACTAAACTTGATAATGCAGATATCAAGTTGAATAAGAGTATGATTAATCTATCTGGATTAATCATGCAGATGACAGACGAGTTCTATCCTTCATTTAAAGACTGTAATATTACACCAATAGTAGATTTACCTGAAGAGAATATCTATGTTCAGGGAGATGGTCAGTTATTAGCCCGTGTATTTGATAATCTTATTTCTAATGCACTCAAGTATGGCTATCATAATACCGATTTAAAGATAGAAGTATCCGGTGATGAGAAATATGCAACTGTTAAAGTCATCAACCATGGTGATACTATTGCACCAGAAGATATCCCACTTCTATTTAATAAATTTTATCGTACAGACTCATCACGAAACTCTAAAACAGGTGGTACTGGCTTAGGACTAGCAATCACTAAGAATATAGTAGACCTTCATCATGGTGATATTTCTGTTACAAGTGATGATCAAATTACAACATTCATCGTCAAATTCAACAGATATTTCGATCAGAACTAACATAAAAGACCACATCAAGTGGTCTTTTCATTTTGGACTATAATTTCAACCTTTCACCTGGCTTCATATATAAAGCATGAGGTGATTTAAAGCTTTTCGCAATATCTTCATCATATAATTGTGTAGGTGAAGTATGAATAGGAATGAAATAACGAGAATCAATTACATGTGCACAATGACTTGCTTCCTGTGCACTCATATTATAAATACCATCTACTGGTAATAATGCATAATCTAAATCATTGAAGCTTTCCATTTCAGGATAATAGTTTGTATCTCCTGCACCATATAATGTAATACCATCTACAGTCATAATAAAACCAACACATTCTTCTCTTGTATGATTCTTATTTTCTGCAGGTGTTCCTTCAATCATTACTTTCTTGATCTTCTTAATAGGATATTCACCATCCACAAATAGATCTCCATGTCTTAAAATCACACCATCATCTTTTAATGTAACAAGATCAACCTGATTATGATCACTATGTTCATGCGTTACAATCACAATATCTGCAGGCATATCATAACCTTCACCTGCATAAGGATCCACATAAATCACTACACCTTCATTAGACACAATGCGATAACTTCCATGTCCTTGATACAATAATTCTGCCATTTTTTATATCTCCTTTATCACTTATTCAATTATAACTTTTCTTATTGCACAGTGCGATAGAATGGCAAAAAATAAAAAAAATTAAATTTAGTTAAAAAAAATTATAAAAACCTGTTGACGAATTGCATAACACTTGGTATATTATATGAGCGTGCTTGGTTGGGATATGGCACTAACACTTAAGCATCGGTCTAACGGCCGGTATATCCCAAGAATATTGGAGGTTTAGCTCAGTTGGGAGAGCATCTGCCTTACAAGCAGAGGGTCAGCGGTTCGAGCCCGTTAACCTCCACCATTTTTATTAAAATTTAGCTTCACATGCCGACTTAGCTCAATCGGTAGAGCAACTGACTTGTAATCAGTAGGTTGGGGGTTCAATTCCTCTAGTCGGCACCAGTGGGGAGGTAGCGAAGTGGCTAAACGCGGCTGACTGTAACTCAGTTCTCTACGAGTTCGATGGTTCGAATCCGTCTCTCCCCACCATTCCATGCGGGTGTAGTTCAATGGTAGAACTTCAGCCTTCCAAGCTGACTACGTGGGTTCGATTCCCATCACCCGCTCCATTTTATATTTAAAAGTGCTTGAATAGCTCAGCGGTAGAGCAATCGGCTGTTAACCGATCGGTCGTGGGTTCAAATCCCTCTTCAAGCGCCAGTGGCCGGTTGGAGAAACGGTTAACTCAC
>OHAU01001758.1_pt1 | contig 23459 bp, 19 predicted proteins | sample 1577181 | NCBI WGS metagenome assembly OHAU01 (sample SAMEA3541472, study PRJEB24748) | human gut metagenome | biome: human gut; feature: human-associated habitat; material: faeces | place: China | collected 2012 | reverse complement strand
CGAAAAATTTGACGACGCATCTGTCGCACAATCTTTGTGCGGTATTGCCTTTACTCTGCTCGCTCCGCAGCGATACGCTTTCCGGTAGGCGTTGCCGCCAGACCGCCTCTTGCCGTTTCCCGCAGGTCGGCAGATATGCTGCTGCCCACCTCTGCCATTGCATCAATGACTTCGTCCGGCGGAATCCGGCTGACAATACCTGCCAACGCCATATTGGCACAGGAAATAGCATTCACCACGCCCACCACGTTCCGCTTGACGCAGGGCACTTCCACCAGTCCGGCAACCGGATCACACACCAGCCCCAGCAGATTCTTCAGTGCCATGGCACAGGCGTTGCCGCAGGCTTCCGGTGAGCCGCCCCGCAGGTAGACCAGTGCCGCTGCTGCCATAGCCGAAGCGGCTCCGATCTCTGCCTGACAGCCGGCTTCCGCACCGGAAACCGATGCCCGCTCAGCAATGATATTTCCAAAGCCGCCGGTCACGTAGAGGGCGTGGAGCATCTCCTCCTCCGGTGTATCGGGGTATTCTTTCCGGTAGGGAATCAGCACCGCCGGAATCACCCCACAGGAGCCGGCAGTAGGTGCTGCCACAATGCGTTTCATACAGGCATTGCACTCGCTGACTTTCAGGGCGGTGGCAATGGCATCGTTGAGGTATGTCCCGCACATCATCTTGCCGGAGGACAGCATCTGAGTATACTTCTCCCCGTCCCCGCCGGAAAGCCCGCTGAGGGAACGCTGAGAACCGTCATAGCCGGCGGCGGAGTCCTGCATCACCTGCCAGAGCATTTGCATTTTCTCCAGCGAAGCCGCCCGCTGTTCCGGCGTATCTTCTTCCAGATCGCTGCAAAGGATCGCTTCCCAGATGGGCATTTTCCGGCTTGCTTCTATCAAAGCCGCAACAGACCGCAGTTCCATATCACACGTCCTCCTCTGCATTATAACTGGTGATTTTCAGAATGCCGTCCAGTCCGCTGAGCCAGCGAACCATGTCCGGCGGTATCCGGTCGTCACACTCCAGAATCATTACCGCATAGCCGCCCTTGGTGTTGCGGTACAGCTGCATGGCGGCGATATTCACGTTTTTCTGTGCCAGAACTGTGGTCACCTGTGCCACGTGTCCGGGGGTATCGGTGTTGTGTACGATAATGGTATTATATTCACCGGAAAAGTCTGTCCGGATCCCGTCGATCTCGCAAATGCGAATGCGACCGCCGCCTACGGACGAACCGATCACTTCCAGCTGGCTGCCGTGTTCTCCGACAACTTCGATCTTCACTGTGTTGGGGTGAGCTCCCCGCAATGTACCCCTGGTGATCTGAAAGGAAAAGCCGGCTTTTTTTGCCGCTTCAAAGCTGGACGGAATCTGCGGGTCATCGGGCTTACAGCCCAGCAGTCCGGCGACCACAGCACGGTCGGTACCATGTCCCGAGCCGGTATCCGCAAACGAACCATGCAGGAGAATGTTCGCCTGCACCGGTGCTTCTCCCAGCAGCTTTCGCGTGACATAGCCGATTTTCACGGCTCCGGCAGTATGAGAACTGGACGGTCCGATCATCACCGGCCCCAGTACGTCAAATATATGCATCAGCCACACACCTCCTGCAACAGTATACCACAAAAACGGCTCTGCCGTCAATGGACTGCCGGCTTTTCCGACGGATTCCAGTTTATTTGCCGGTTTCGCTTGGAATTCTTTTTTGTTCGGGGGCGTTTTGTATTTTTTGCAGGGCTTGCTTTGGAGCGTGTATGTGGTCAAAATGTGGTCAATAAACAGCTGTAGAAACGCAAAAGGACACCCCAGCCAAAACCAGCCGAGGTGCCCTCTTTTTCTATTTACATGGAAAAACCACGCAGTTTCTTAGAACTTGCCAGCCTTAGCAGCTTCTTCAACAGATACTGCAACAGCAACAGTCGCACCAACCATCGGGTTGTTGCCCATGCCGATCAGACCCATCATTTCTACGTGAGCCGGAACGGAGGAAGAACCTGCGAACTGTGCATCAGAGTGCATACGTCCCATGGTATCGGTCATACCATAGGAAGCCGGACCTGCTGCCATGTTGTCCGGGTGCAGGGTACGGCCTGTACCGCCGCCGGAAGCAACAGAGAAGTACTTCTTGCCCTTTTCGATGCATTCCTTCTTGTAAGTACCAGCTACCGGATGCTGGAAACGTGTCGGGTTGGTGGAGTTACCAGTGATGGAAACGTCTACGCCTTCCTTCCACATGATTGCAACGCCTTCGGTAACGTCATTTGCACCGTAGCAGTTTACCTTTGCACGGGGGCTGTTTGCGTCCTTGGAGTAGCACTTGCGGAATACTTCCTTGACTTCGCCGGTGTAGTAGTCCATTTCGGTTTCTACATAAGTGAAGCCGTTTACACGTGCGATGATCTGTGCAGCGTCCTTGCCCAGACCGTTCAGGATAACACGCAGCGGTTCCTTACGAACCTTGTTTGCCTTTTCAGCAATACCGATCGCACCTTCTGCGGCAGCGAAGGATTCGTGACCTGCCAGAAATGCGAAGCACTTGGTGTCTTCTTCCAGCAGCATCTTGCCCAGATTACCGTGGCCCAGACCAACCTTTCTCTGGTCAGCAACAGAACCCGGAATGCAGAATGCCTGCAGACCTTCACCGATTGCAGCAGCAGCGTCAGCAGCTCTGCGGCAGCCCTTCTTGATCGCAATTGCTGCACCAACGGTATAAGCCCACTTTGCGTTTTCGAAGCAGATCGGCTGAATGCCTTCTACCATCTTATATACGTCCAGACCAGCAGCCTTGGTAACTTCAGCTGCACCTTCGATGGAATCAATGCCATATTCCTTCAGAACAGCCAGAACCTGCTTTTCTCTTCTCTCATATGATTCAAATAATGCCATGGGTTGTTTCCTCCTGTTCCTTATTCTTTTCTCGGGTCAACAAACTTCACTGCATCAGCAACACGGCCATACTGACCCTGTGCCTTTTCGAAAGCAGTGTTTGCATCGTCGCCAGCCTTGATGAAGTCCATCATCTTGCCGAAGTTTACAAACTTGTAGCCGATGATCTCATCGTCTTCGTCCAGAGCGATCTTGGTAACATAACCGTCGGTCATTTCCAGATAACGCGGACCCTTCTTCAGTGTGCTGTACATGGTACCAACCTGAGAACGCAGACCCTTACCCAGATCTTCCAGACCAGCACCGATCGGCAGACCTTCTTCAGAGAATGCACTCTGTGTACGGCCGTATACGATCTGCAGGAACAGCTCACGCATAGCAGTGTTGATTGCATCACAAACGAGGTCTGTGTTCAGAGCCTCCAGAATGGTTCTGCCCGGCAGAACTTCTGCAGCCATAGCAGCGGAATGGGTCATACCGGAACATCCGATGGTTTCCACCAGAGCCTCCTGGATCACGCCTTCCTTTACATTCAGAGTCAGCTTACATGCACCCTGCTGCGGTGCACACCAGCCCACACCGTGTGTCAGACCGGAAATGTCAGAAATTTCCTTTGCCTTTACCCACTTTGCTTCCTCAGGAATCGGTGCAGCACCGTGCTGTACGCCCTGTTTTACGCAGCACATTTCGTTTACTTCGTTTGAATAAATCATGGTCAAACTCCTTTCATGATATGGCATTGTATACGATTCGCATACAGGAACTATTATACACCATCTCCCGACAAGAATCAAGCTTTTTTCTGTAAATTTCTTGCCAATTGCCCTGATTTTGGTTAGTTACAGCTAACCGTGAGCCTTGGAAACTGCAAAAGGCACCTCTATTCTAAGAGATGCCTTTCTTCTGATTTTCAATACCACAGGATCACTCTTTCCCGCGATATTTCAGCATTTTCCACTGTACAAAAATATTTTTCAGCGTGATGAATATGTGACTTGCACCACTCATACCCGTCCGGAAGTTGATAAGGCTCACATTTCCTTTTATTCCGGTCAAAACAAAGAAAAACTGGCGTATGGCAATCTTCCACATATGCATCACAGACAATTTCTTTGTCACTCACTTTTATGTTTTTCAAAGTAATCACAATACACATACCCCATACTTTTTTAAGGAAACACTGAATAAAGCTTGTGCGGTATTGCCTTAGACATCACCGCCCATTCCCCATATTGCCCCAGTCGGTCAGTTCCATAGTGGCACTGGCGTTCAGGCTGGAATCGGCACGGATCCCTGCATCAAAGGCATAGGAACCGGCACAGGCGATCATGGCTCCGTTGTCGCCGCACAGGGAAAGCGGCGGCATGTACAGGGTGAAGTTCCGCTTGTCACAGGCTTTTTGCAGAGATTCCCGCACGCCGCTGTTGGCAGAAACGCCGCCGGCAATGGCAATGGTGGAATAGCCGTGCTCCACTGCCGCCCGAATGGTGTGTTCTGTCAGCACCTCGGAAATAGTCGCCTGCACCGAAGCTGCCAGATCTTCCCGACAAATGGTTTCGCCTTTCTGCTGGGCATTGTGCAGCAGGTTCACCACGGCAGTTTTTAAGCCGGAAAAGCTGAAATCATAGGCATTTTCCGCAATTTTCGGTTTTGGCAGAGAAAACGCTTTCGGGTTGCCGGACTGGGACGCTTTGTCCAGATGAATGCCGCCGGGATACGGATAGCCCATAGCACGGGCACACTTGTCGAAGCACTCCCCTGCGGCATCGTCACGCGTCCGTCCCAGAATCCGGAATTTCGTATAGGTCAGCACTTCCACCAGATGACTGTGCCCGCCGCTGACGACCAGACAGAGATAGGGCGGCTTCAGTTCCGGATGTGCAATGTAATTCGCCGCAATGTGCCCTGCCAGATGATGCGTCGGCACAAGTGGCTTTCCGGCGGTCAGTGCCAGTCCCTTGGCGAAGTTCACGCCTACCAGCAGTGCCCCGATCAGTCCGGGGTATGCGGTCACGGCAATGCCGTCCAGTTCCGCCAATGTCACACCGGCATCGTCCAGTGCTTTCTGTACCACAGGCAGCACGTTTTCGCAGTGCCTGCGGGAGGCGATCTCCGGCACAACGCCGCCGTATTGTTTGTGTTCCTCTACCTGTGAGGAAACCACATTGGAGAGAATCTCCGTGTGGTTTCTGGCAACGCTCGCTGCGGTTTCATCGCAGGAGCTTTCAATTCCTAATATCAGCATAGCTGCATCTCCATTTCTGTGAACTTTATCACAATACCGCAAAGCTATAGCAGGTGCTTATCCGGTATTTTATTTTTTCTGAACGGTATATGGAAAGTCCGGCAAACAGTCTGGGAGCCAGTTTTCTCCTGCCGCTGCACTCCGCAAAAAGGTTCCACAAATTCAGTGCAGTCAACGCAAACGGAGGTACAAGCAACAATGTCCAAAGCAGTAAAGCTTTCAGTTGCATTAGTAGTTCCGTCATGTTTTTTTCACCTCTCGCGTCATCAGCACAGCACCCTCCTCCGGATCGCGGTAATACCGTTTCCGAAAGCCCACCTGCCGATAGCCTGCGGATTCATACAGGGCAATGGCGGCGGCGTTGGACTCCCGAACTTCCAGCCAGAATTCGTTTTCCGGAAACTGCCGGTGTGCCCAGTCCAGAAGCTGTCTGCCGATGCCCTGCCGCCGGAACGCCGGTGCAACTGCGATGTCGTCCAGATTCACCGCATCTCCTGCCAGCGAAACTGCCGCATAGCCGCAGAATTCCCCTGCCGCCCTGGCACACCAGATACGGTTGTAACAACAGCACATGGTCTGGCGGAACTGCTGTTCTGTCCACGGGTCGGGAAATGCTGCTTTCGCCAGCGACAGAATCTCCGGCAGATCGGCTTCTGCCGCCGGTACGATCTCAACCTTTTGCTGCATACCAACTCTCCCCCATGCTCACATCTGCTGTCAGGGGCACAGGGAATTTCTCCTGTTCCTCCGGCGAAAGGGTATTTCGGATCACGTTCTGCATTTCCTCGCCCAGCACTTTTCCCGCCTGTAAAGCATGCTGTTCCGGCACCTCGACGATCAGTTCATCGTGTACCTGCAAGATCAGTTTCGCGTCCGGCACGTCGCTTTGCAGCCGCCGGTACACGTAGATCATGGCAAGCTTGATAATGTCCGCCGCCGTTCCCTGAATGGGCGTGTTCATGGCGATTCGCTTTCCTGCCGCCTGTACCATTTTGTTGCTGGCGAGCAGTTCCGGCACCGGTCGGCGTCGCTGGAAATAGGTGGTCACATAGCCGTTGATGCGGGCAGTGTCCACGGTCTTTTCCATGAATGCCCCCACGCTGGGGAACTGTGCCATATAGTTCTGGATATACTGGTTCGCCTGCCGCACGGAAACGTGAATGTCCTGCGACAGGGAAAAGGCTCCCATGCCATAGAGAATGCCGAAGTTTACTGCTTTCGCCGCACTCCGCATCTCCGGTGTCACCATTTCCCGCGGCATGCCAAATACCTGTGCCGCCGTGGCTGCGTGAATATCTGCCCCGCTAAGGAATGCCTCCTGCATCTGCCGGTCGCCGCTCAGGTTTGCCAGCAGCCGCAGTTCGATCTGGCTGTAGTCTGCGTCCAGCAGCACACAGCCCTCCCGTGCCACGAAAAATTTTCGCATATTCCGCCCCAGTTCTGTGCGGACAGGAATGTTCTGGAGATTCGGCTCTGTGGAGGAGATTCGCCCTGTACGGGTTTCGGTCTGCTTGTACACCGTGTGGATTCTGCCGTCTGCCCCAACGGTTTTCAACAATCCGTCCACATAGGTGGATTTCAACTTGGCATACTGCCGCCATTTCAGCACATAGTCCACAATGGCATACTCTCCCCGCAGTTTTTCCAGAATGTCCGCATTGGTGGAATAGCCGGTCTTGGTCTTTTTGCCGTGGGGCAGCTGCATTTCCCCGAACAGCACTTCTCCCAGCTGCTTCGGGGAACCGATGTTGAAAGTGTGTCCGGCTTCGTCGTAGACCATTTGCTGCATTTCCTCGATCTGTTCCGACAAGTACACGCCGAAGTCCTCTACGCCCTGCCGGTCAATGGCAATGCCGTCGTGTTCCATTGCCGCCAGCACCACGGTCAGCTGTTGTTCAAAGTGCAGCAGACGGGTCATGCCCTGTTCCTCCACCAGCTTCTCCATAGCGGCGTACAGCTTCGGGAGAGCCGCCAGATCGGCATATTCACCTGCACTGCGGGGATAGGGCACATGATAGGTCACGCAGAGCCGTTCGACCTCATAGGCGGACGTGGTGGAGTTCAGCAGATACGCAGCCAGTTCCGCATCTTTTGCCGCAGGGCTGCCGCTGTCCGGCGTGATGCCCTGTGCCAGCAGAAACCGATACTGGGGCTTTGCCCCGAACGTCAGACGCGGCATCTGAAACAGCTGTTCCCACAGGGCAGTATCTGTCGAAGTGTACACCGCTTCCGGCGTGCCGGCGTGGTATACGCAGATGCGGCTGCCGTCAAACAGACAGCAGGGCAGTTCCATTTTGTCAGCAGCCCATGTGTCCAGCAGAGCCGCCGTCAAGGGCTGTTCCGTCAGAGGCCGCTGCTGTTCTGCCGGCTCTGCCGTTTCTGGTGCGGGAGCATCTGTTCCGGAAAGCTTCAGCTTTTCCAGCAGTTTTGCCATTTCCAGTTCCAGCAGCAGCCTGCGGACTTCCTCGGTCTGCACCGGCTGGGGCAGATAGTGCTGCACGTCCATGTCGATCGGCACATCGGTCACGATCGTTGCCAGCCACTTGCTCTCCTTTGCCGCGTCCTGTCCGGCAGTCAGCTTATTGTACACCGACTTGGTGAGCCCTGCCTCGTCCAGATGAGCATAGAGATTTTCCACAGTTCCCCACGCCTGAATCAGCTTGGAAGCAGTCTTCTGTCCTACGCCGGCTACACCGGAGATGTTGTCCGAACTGTCCCCCATGAGAGCTTTCAGGTCGATCAGGGACAGTGGAGCAAAACCGTACTCCTCCTGAAAACGCTCCGGCGTATAGGGAATGGTTTCCTTGTTGGTAGTAAGCCGCACTGTCACATGATCGCTGACCAGCTGCAGGCTGTCCCTGTCCCCTGTCAGGATCACACAGTCCGCATCTTGTGCCGTACATGCCGCCGCCAGCGTTCCCAGAATATCATCTGCTTCGTAGCCCTCACAGGTGATGACCGGAATCCCCAGCAGTGTCAGCAGCTGCTTCACATAGGGCAGCTGCATGGCAAGTTCTTCGGGCATGCCCTTGCGGTTCGCCTTATAGGTGGCAACTGCCTTGTGACGGAACGTGGGCTTTCGCAGGTCAAATGCCACAGCCACAGCATCTGGCTGCACCTCGTCCCGATTTTTCAGGTAAATATTCATAAAGCCGAAAATGGCATGGGTAAACACGCCCTGTGTATTGCTGAGCGGACGAATCCCGTAGAATGCACGGTTCAGGATACTGTTTCCGTCAATGGCAAGTAGTTTCATGTAATCCTCCCTGTTTCACATTGGTCTAAGGCAACACCGTGCAAAGCTGTCAAGCGGGCTTTGTGCGGTGTTGCCTTAATGTATATAGTATAGCACATTTTTGCGGGAATGTACAGAGGGTTTTTGTGAAAGGACAAATCGCCGCCGCAAAAAGCAGTTGCAATCTCCGGAAACATATGTTATAATAAAGGAAACACTGCATAAAGCCCGCCTGACGGCTTTGCACGCAATCTGCGTGCAGATTTTCCGTCATATTTGCCCAGAAATCCCTTGCCATACGGCAGTATGCCTGCGGAATTTCTATGCAATCTGCCGAAAAATCTGACTACGCATCTTACGCACAAGCTTTATTCAGTGTTTCCTAAAGCTATAAAATTTGCCGCATGGCATATGATGAGGAAAGGAATCACATACTATGAATATTGTTTGCTTGGACCTGGAAGGTGTACTGGTACCGGAAATCTGGATCGCGTTCGCAGAAGAAAGCGGTATCCCCGAACTGAAACGCACCACCAGAGATGAACCGGATTATGACAAGCTGATGCATTGGCGGCTGGGAATCCTGAAGGAACACGGTCTGGGACTGAAAGAGATTCAGGAAACCATTTCGAAGATCGAACCGCTGGAGGGTGCAAAGGCATTTCTGGACAAACTGCGGGAACTGACACAGGTCATCATCATCAGTGATACCTTCACCCAGTTTGCAGGCCCTCTGATGAAGAAGCTGGGCTATCCCACCATTTTCTGCAACTCTCTGGAAGTTGCTCCGGACGGCGAGATCACAGGCTTCAAGATGCGTTGCGAAAACTCGAAGCTGACCACAGTCAAGGCTCTCCAGTCGATCGGTTATGACACCATCGCCAGCGGTGACAGCCACAACGATCTGGCAATGATTCAGGCAAGCAAGGCGGGATTCCTGTTCCGCAGCACCGAACAGATCAAAAAGGACTATCCGGAACTGCCGGCATTCGAGTCCTACGACGACCTGCTGCACGCCATTCAGCAGGCTCTTTAAGAGGCATATTATATGGAATATCAAAGTGAACCCTACCGCATTTCCTGCACCGATGATGCCGGAAAGTGTGTGGCAGAGATCACATTCCCTGAAACAGAAGCCGGTGTCTGCTGCATCGACCACACGTTTGTAGACGATTCCCTGCGGGGCATGGGAATCGCAGGCGAGTTGGTTTCCCGTGCAGTACAGCAGATTCAGGCAAACGGGAAGCAAGTCATTGCCACGTGCTCCTATGCGGCACACTGGCTGGAAAAGCAAAAAGGAAGCGGCAAAAATGTATAAGAATATTGAAAAGCAGGCTGTTTTACAGCTGAAAGATCTGGTGAAGTACCAGACCGGTCAGGTTGTCAGCAAAACACTGGTACAGAACGACAAGGTGAGCATGACCATTTTCTCCTTTGATAAGGGCGAGGAAATCTCCACACACGCTGCCGGCGGCGACGCTATGGTAACGGTGCTGGAGGGTACCGGAAAGTTCACCGTAGGCGGCGAAGTGTTCCTGCTCCACGCCGGCGAAACCTTGATCATGCCCAAGGACATTCCTCATGCTGTCTATGGCGAGGAACAGTTCAAGATGCAACTGATCGTTTCGTTCTAAGAAAACAATAGATCAAAAACGCCCCCGCACAGTTTCACCGGTAATTTTCCGGTGACTGTGCGGGGGTGTCTTTTGTATATGATGTTATTTTAGATCATGTCAATGTCTTTTAGTTGTTCATATGACAGAATATCCCAGTGTGCCAGAATGTTGCGGGCATTCCGCATCTTTTTCAGCATTTCAAATTCTGCATAGTCTGTGATCCTGCTGCCGCTGTTCTCTTTGCAGATGTAGAACAGCTGTCCGATTTCCAGATCGGCTGCCTGATCTACTGTATCATTGTTGGAACTGCGAATCGGCAGATACTGCTGCAGTTTGGACGCATACTTTCGAATGATCTCCACGCGGAAATTTTCCAGCTTCGGAAATACCAGCTTGATCTGTGCCTCCCAGACAGCAGCACGCACGACGTTCTGCAAGTTTGTGACCTTGATGTCATTTTCCTGATACACGCGTTCCGTCACGCCAACCGGATCCCGCAGCAAGTCCAGATTTTCTGCTGCCAGCAGTGCGGCACGCTCAATGTGGTTATGGGCAATGTTGCTTGCCACTTCACAGAGATACATCTTTTCGGCTCTTCCGCAGGACAGATCGGATACCATAGTCAGGCAGAGCATCATGCAGTCATAGTCCGTGACATAATCAGTATACCGGAATGCGGTCAGCTGCTTGGTTCCCACCGCCGGTGCTCCCTCTATCATTAGCAGGAAAACGCCGTGTTCCTTTGTCGGATCACAGTTTTCCATATACTCTGAAATGGAAGCGATCCATTTTGCCGCGTGTTCCAGTCGGATACCAGTCAGGCAGACATCTTGCTTATTCAGATTGGTGTCGCGGCTCTGTGCCAGAAAACGCATTTCATTGCCGTGCGTGGTTGGCCAGTAAACATTCTTCTCCTCTTTTCTGCAAAATTCTTCCAACAGGTAAGATCCTATTTCATTACTATCCGATACACTAGATACATTCAACACTCTCAGCTTGCGGTCGTCGTTCTGATCTGCCAGCCGCTGTTCAATGGTTTCGATCATGATGTCCTGCCACGGAATCTCGTCATCGAAAAACAAGACTACCGATTTTTCGTTCATGACCGCAATCTGAATGTCATCGAGAAACCGCACGGAATTGACAAGGCGGTTCCACCAGAGTTCCCCTATCATTCGGATACCTCCTCCTCAAAATAGTCTGCCATGCTCTTTTCCACCTTGTCCTGACTGCCAAGGAATTTCCGGAATCCGTCGGTGGCGAATCGATAATAATTATCCATGACACTGACAACGTTCAGATCCAGCATTTCGTTCAGGATTTCTTCGAACTGGTTGGGTTTCAGCGAAGTGATACGGGTGATGTGATATTCTTCCGCGATCCGCAGCAGATCATCCCTGGTATAGCCCTTTTCATTCGGCGAAACGTAGCACAGATACGCAATGATCAATGCAATGATGTGATAATTGCTCCGTTCCTTGGCATCGGTAAACAGTGTGGCTTCCAGCTTCTGATCGACTTTTTCAGTGAAGTCGGTATCCGAGAGGACTTTCTTATAATGGCTCTCAGTCACTTCATAAAACGGTGTGACAGATTCTCCGTAGCCGGCATAGTCCTCGTTCTTCATTGCCTCCAGAAGCTTCTGACAGTAGAACTGAATCAGTCCCGGGAAGTTATAGGTAGAAGCAAGAATGTTGTCAATAATGTCCTGATTGAACCGGAATCCCAGATAGGAAAGCGTACAGGTCAGCAGCTTGGTGGCTTCTTCCCGCCGGAACTGCTTGATGACGATCCAGTTCAGGTGGATCAGGTTGGAGTTCTCGTGCATCATTTCTCTGTGATAGCGGCTTACATTGTGCAGACCCGCCATGACCAGTTTGAAGCGGCCGGAGGGCAGGCTCTTGAGGGCAGTGATCGGAGAATCCTCTGTGTCACCGCTGGTCTTGATGATCTCGTCCGCCTCGTCCAGCATCAGCAGCAGATAGTGGATCCGTGTTTCCGGATTTTCGTCCATGAACCGCTTCTGGAGATGTCCGGCGAGGGCAGTCCATGTGTCACAGCGGGTGGATTCGTCCAGTATCCCCTCCAGAATCAGCTTGTCGGACACGATCTTGACGGCTTCTGCTGCACTGCGGTCTTTGAGTTCTTCCACCAGAACAGCTCTGTCGCCGTTGCCGTTTTTATCGATGTTGTGCCGTGCCATTTTCAGCAGGGCACTCTTGCCCAGCTGGCGGCCGCCGTAAACCAGATTTGCCCCTTCCGGCGACTCGATTTGGGTCAATTCCGCTTCTCTGCCGGTAAACAGTTCCGGCGGCATGTCCTGTGTAGAGGATTCTACAAAAGGCTGATAGTACGCAAAGGGCAGCGTTACCGCCATGAGCCGCCGAATCACGGTATTTTCCGCATAGTGCTTTGCCAGATAGAACAAAATGACACGGTCGATCACGATAAACGTGGTGGCGAAAGATTTTTCTTCCTTGATCTTTCTGGCGAGCCGTCTGCGTTCTTCCATGTTCATGGCAAAGTCCAGCAGCACAAGGGTATGCTTTGCCACCGCATTGACCTCGCGGAACTTATCCATCAGACTGTCACAGTCGTATTTGCCATACAGACACAGCACACGGAAGCCGTCTGTTTCGCTCTTGGAGCCGAACGCCGGTATCGGGTGAACGTAGTTGATCTTACCGATCTGTTTCCGGCAGAACACCTGATATGCTTCTGTGTCCAGACTGGTGTCCGGCTGAACGGAAACCGGCTTAAATCCCAGATAAGAGAGCAGTTTTTCCAGCTGGTTCAGACTGGCAGGACCGCCGGATGGAATCCAGCTTTTCAGCAGGTTTGCACCGCCTCTGGTTTCCTTACGGGCATTGTTTGTCAGATGCAGCAGTGCCAGATCCAGATCTTTTTTCCCCGAATATTCGGCAATCGTTTCAGTAATGTGCTTTCCGCCCCTGCGGACTGCACGGTAGTTGGTGGCATGCTCATTGATAAACTCGCGGAAATATCCAAACGGCTCATCGGAATAGTCAGAGATCCCGCTGACATCGCGGCGGAGGATACAGCTCATGATGAACTCCGCGGAAGAATAGTTCTGGTCATTGATCTTGGCTTCAATCATTTCCTTGCTGAACACGCCAAAGTCATAGTCCGGACTGTCTGCCAGTTCTTCCAGCTGGTGCAGAAGGCGTTCGCCTTTTTGCACGGCATTGACAGAAATGCGGTTGCGGATCACTTCCAGCAGTCTGACATAGAAGCCGTAATCGTTGGTGACACGGGTGATGCGGTACCACGCGTAGGCAACCGCCATGATCGCACTCTTTTCCCCGTTGATGTTCGAAAGGGTGCCGTAGCTTTCACAGAGTTCCAGTTCATCGGAGAAATCCTGAAACATGGTTTCGAACCGCTGCTTTGCCTGCTTCAGGCATTCCCCGTACTGGGCAAGGTCCTTGTGTTCTCTGATCGCTGCAATGTCCATGTCCTCTCCATAGGCTTTGATGAGCCTTGCAGTACGGAAATTGTGCTTGGTTTCCACATTGCTGAGAATTTCGGAGAGCCGTTCCGGCAGTTCCGGATGCGGCTTGGAGGCATGCTGTTCGATGCGGTACAGAATGTGGAAATCCGGCATGCCGCAGAACGTGGACTGGGTTTCCGGCAGGTAGTTGTCGTTCAGCAGAACGTCCTCGCCCCGCAGGAAGTCCATGAAGAAATACTTTCTGGTTTTGGTGTTGTATGTACCGTTCATCTTTTCCAGCAGTTCGGTGGCTGCACGGCGAACGCTCTCGGTGCCCCAGTCGAATCCCCGCTCTGCAAGCATGTCATTGCAGATGCGAACGATCTCTGTCAGTTCCTCTGTCACCTTCGGCTCCAGCGTGTCATACTGTTTTTTGGCAAAAGCATTATCAGTACTGCTGAAATGCTCTGCCACAGCGAGCCAGTCACAGATACAGGAAAGCATTCGCTTCAGCGTTGCCATAATGCTGTTCCGCTTGCTGCCCTTGATTTTTTCATGAGGTCTGGCGATGTGCTTTCCCTCATTTTGGATCGCAATGCGGGCACGTTCCCAGAAATCGTCAATGCACTTATCTGCTTTTTTCACGTCCAGATATTCCATCTGTATAGACTTATTGGCACGAATGAACAATTCCGACACCGTATCCTTGACAAACTGGAACTTGTCGGTTTCATTTGCTGCAACAATGTTCAGACAGGTACGGAGTTCACTTTCCTCGCTGGCGAACAGCAGTTCCCGTGTACAGCGGACTTGTCCGTGGTTCTCATACACATCATTCCGCATATCCGCCGCATTACAGCACTCCTTCGCCTCGTCAATGACCGATTCAATAACGCTGCTGTTGGTCTTATAGGCAGCAAACGAGTCCATGCCGTATCCGGTTTTTTCACGGAACGCTACCAGATCGCCCAGCAGCGGCAGCATTGCCGGATAGGTATCCAGTCCGAAATTTTCCACCACGAAAGAAAAGTCTTCAATGCTGTAATCTGGTACAGAAGGCGTATGGAACAGGGCATGCATGGCAGAAGCTGCAAAAAGTGATGCACTGATGTCCGGCAGGACGTTCTGTGCCTCATCAAATACTGCCATGATCTCTGTGCTGAGATACTCAGAGTCCAGAAGCGGACTGTGAAACGCATAGGCAAATGCTGCATCTGCCGCTCTGATCGCCTGTCCCACATAGACAGTAGTGCCGTCCTCTGTGTTCCGCACGATTTCGGAATCCTTTGTCAGCATTGCCGCACTGTTGAGATACGTGAGCAGGCAGTGCAGCTGTTCCGGCTGGAAGTGCAGAGCCTTGCTGATAACCGCACTGTCATCAATTCCCAGAGCTTCAAAACCAGCGGTATCCGTGTAGGAATCATACGCTGTTTGCAGAGATTCTTCCGGCTCAGAGCCTTCTTCGAAGCCATCATCTGCATCGTTGTCTGCATCCATGGCATTCGTCTGTCTTTCGGCTTCTTCCAATGCTGCCTTTCTGTCCGCAAGATTTTGCAGCATTACCTGTTTCCGTTCGCAGTCGCTGGAGAGCCCGACATATTTTTCCGCATTCTCATAGTCACCGGTTTCAAAATACAGTTCTGCCAGTTCGATATAAATACAAGTGTTCCGTATCGTGTAGCGTTCTGTAATTTTATTTCGCTTGACAATATCCAGCCAGTCCAGCAGTTCGCTGATCGCGGAAGGATAGTCTTTGATTTCCCGATAACAGCGTCCCTTCCCCTGCAAGTAATGCAGGATCTTGCCGTGCTCGCCGGGGTCGCACTGTTCCATCAGGCGATTCAGGATCCGGATCGTTTCTGCATATTGGTGTGTTTTCATATAATACTGCTGAAGTGCTTCCAGTGCTTTTAACGCCTTTACTTCCCGATCCGCATATTTTTCCACAAACACACGAAGTTCGTTCAGATACCCCAATTCTTCATTTTCATTGTTCATACGTAAATAACACATGATGATCGCTGTAAAAGCATCTTCCCAGCAATCTTTATCCATATAAGTCTTGCAGACCTCGACCACCTTGGAATACGCTTTTTTTGCCGTCCAATGGCTTATGGCGGCACTCAGCTGCTTTCCGTCCTCACTTTTTTCCAAGGGCTCTTCAGAAGCAGGTGCAGATGTTTCCTTCTCTGCCGCTGCTGCCTTGAAAATAGAAGCTGACAGGGGCAGATCTGCTGATGCTGCGGCTGGCGTTTCTGCCGCAGCTTCAACTGCGGCATTCCACTGTGCTGACGGCAAGTAAAACGATGCTGTTCCGCGTTTAATGGATACCGCCAGATAATTTTTGCCGCTTTTCAGCAGCTGGAACTTTACCGGAATAGGAGTCATTGTTCTTTTGTTGATCTTCCGGACTTCTTTCTGAAGCGATTTATCTGTAATATTCTTGACATCAAACGAATACTTTTCTTCGCTGGGTCCCTGAATTTTTCCCTTTTCCTCGAAATAATTGTAAGAAATGATATAGCCAGTGTGTGTCTTGGTGAGATCCGGCTCATCATTTGCAGGCGGTGTTTCCGGCATGTCCACAGATTCCGGTTCGGTTTCCAAGCCGGATTTCAGAGAGTTGCTCTGCAATTTGGTGATTTTTTTCCGCACCGCATTCCCCGGGAACAGATACCGCAGACTTTCCAGCAGTGCCTGCATATCCTGCAGTTCTGCCGTGGTCTTTCCATGATCTACGCCAATGGAACGAATGATGCGGTTCAAAGCTGCCCTGCTGCTTTCTTCCACAGCATGTTCTAATGCATAGGTGATACCGGAGATGTCTGCCAACTGCACAGAGGACTTTTGCAGCACCTCTGCGGCTTCTTCTTTGCCAAGTGCATTGTCCTCAGAAAGAAACAACGCAGCAAAAGCGGCAGCAAGGAGAGCGTATTCCCGTTCTTCTTTTTTCTGTGCCCCCTGATATGCCGCACAGTAGGCATACCGCAGATTACCGGCATAGAACAGCGATTCTGCTGCCATATCATAGTCTTCACAGACTAGTTGCAGCAAGCCCAGAAAAAAATTGACACGAGGATTATAATCCCACTCATTTTCTTCGATCACATTCCACGCCAGCTGAACTGCCTCCTGACACTTCGAAGTTTCATGACTTTGCAGATAATTCAGATACTTATTATATCCTGTTGTCAGAGCTTTTTTCTCTTGGGATTCCATAGCTTTAAACGCCTGTGTTACAGCTTCTTTATCGCATGGAATCTGCATGTTTTCAAAACCAGATACTGGTTTTTGTTTTGGAGCCGCTGGTGCCGGAACCGCTGCCGGCTGTACCGGTGCTGCTTGCAAAACAGGATCAGCTGCTGGTTTTGGCTGTGGCATGCCGGCTTGTGTACATTCCTCCAGTATGCCGATCTGATCGTACCGCAGCGTGGCTGTTGATGTGATCTGTACCGAAAGAGCGTCTTTTCCGTCATTTTCCATGACAACGCCCTCAATGATCTGTCCGGATTTGTGTACAAGTCGAACATGACTGCCTATGGGCAATGCGGCTAGTTTTTGGTCTAATAAATTCATTGGTTGTACCTCCTGTAAGTATGCCGGTATAAATTTTGTTTTTGCCGGCATGATGGAAATACTATCCTATAGATAGCATAGTATTATTATACATCTGTTTTGCCCAAATTGCAACATAGAATTGTAAAACTTGATGCTTTTTCACATTTTATCCATGACGCAACAGTTCTTTGGCAAATAAAGGTGAATATAGTTCTCCGTTGCCGTTGACAAGAAAAATTCCAGAACCCCTTGACAAGTTCCGTTCTGTCATGTATAATAGCATATGTAACCTATCAAAACTATAGGAATTAGAAAATTCAGATGTATACTAATCTGCCGACAGGCTTTCGAACACAAAACACAGAGAGGAGCAAATCTCATGGAAAAACACACTTTCGGAAATGAATACGGCTTTCAGACCAGAGCTGTTCATACAGGAAACGACATCGATGCGGAAACCGGAGCGATCAAGCGTCCGATCACCATGGCAAACAGCTATGCCCTGCCCTATGACCCCAGCGATCTGAACTGGAGCAGTGCAGGCAAAAATCTGTACACCCGAAACGGCGGCTCTAACCAGCAGTATTTACAGGAAAAGCTGGCTTCGCTGGAGGGTGGTGAGGACTGCGTTGTGCTGGCAAGCGGCGTGGCAGCACTGTCCGGCTTGTTCTTCGCCCTGCTGGAAAGCGGCGATCATGTGGTATTCTCCAGTGTGACCTATATTGCCGTATACCGCCTGCTGAACGAACTGCTGAAAAACAAGTTCCACGTGGACACGACCATTGTGGACACCTCTGATCTGGAAGCTGTGAAAAAGGCGATTCGTCCCAACACCAAGCTGGTACACATCGAAACGCCGGGCAATCCCACGCTGACGATCTCGGACATTCGTGCCATTGCAGACATTGCCCACGAAAACGGTGCTCTGCTGTCGGTGGACAACACCTTTGCTTCGCCCTATAACCAGCGACCTATTGAACTGGGAGCCGATTTCACCGTGGAAAGCCTGACGAAATATATCAACGGGCACGGAGATGCCATGGGCGGTGCGATCATTGGCAAAAAGAAATATCTGGACATCATCCGGACACAATCGCAGGTGAATCTGGGTGCGACGATCAGCCCGTTTAACGCATGGCTCATCATGCGTGGTGCAGTTACCCTGCCCCTGCGGATGCGGCAGCACAATGCCAACGCATTGCAGGTGGCAAAGTATCTTCAGACGGTAAAGGGTGTCCGCTTTGTGGCATACCCCGGACTGGAAACTCACAAGGGACACGAGATCGCCGCAGAACAGATGCACGGCGGTTTCGGCGGCGTGCTGTCCTTTGGGCTGCATGCCGATCACGACACCTATAACCGTTTTGTCAGCCACCTGAAGGTGATTACCTCGGCGGTTTCGCTGGGACATGACGAGAGCCTGATCGTCTTTCTGGGTGAAAATGACGAACGGCAGTATCTGTATCCCGAGGAATTCCACGGCGGATTTTTCCGGTTCAGCGTGGGCATTGAGGACACGGAAGATATTATCGCCGATCTGGAACAGGCATTTGCAAAGGAGGGACTGCTGTAATGGCGTTGCACGCATTTTCCAGAACGGAACTGCTGGTGGGAAAGCCGGCAATGGAACGGCTGGCACAGGCACGGGTGGCAGTGTTCGGCATCGGCGGTGTAGGCGGCTATACCGTAGAGGCTCTGGCCCGTAGCGGCGTGGGAGCACTGGATCTCATTGATGACGACCGCGTGTGTCTGACCAACATCAACCGGCAGATCTATGCAACCCGAAAGACGGTGGGGAAATACAAGGTCGAGGTGGCGAAAGAACGCATTCTCCAGATCAATCCGGTTTGTCAGGTAGAAACCCACTGTGCCTTTTACATGCCGGACACTGCCGCACAGTTTGATTTCCGCCAGTACGATTATGTGATAGATGCCATTGACACCGTCACCGGCAAGCTGGAAATGATAGAGCAGGCGTATCGTGCCGGCACGCCGATCATCAGTTCCATGGGAGCCGGCAACAAAATGGATCCCACTGCCTTTGAAGTGGCAGACATTTACGAAACCTCTGTCTGCCCGCTGGCAAAGGTCATGCGGCACGAACTGCGAAAGCGTGGGATTCCCAAGCTAAAAGTGGTCTACTCCAAGGAAAAACCCATTGCCCCGAAAGAGGACATGGCAAACAGCTGTAAGACCCATTGCATCTGTCCGCCGGGCACTGCCCGCAAGTGTACCCAGCGGCGGCAGGTCCCCGGCAGCAATGCCTTTGTCCCGTCGGTGGTAGGGCTGATCATTGCCGGAGAAGTGGTGAAAGATCTGATCGGAGAGATCGAGTAAGGGCAGCAGTGCACAAAACAAGCTGCTCTCCTTGACGATATGCAAAAGAAGGCTGTACACTTTAAAATCGTGTACAGCCTTCTTTTTGTCAATTGGTGTTGTTCAAGAATTTTGTTGCAGATTTCCCTAGTGTTCCCCCACACAAAACAAAACACGCAGTTCCGAAAAATCTTCGAAACTGCGTGTTGATTCTGGTCTGAGTGACCCGACTTGAACGGGCGGCCTCTACCACCCCAAGGTAGCACGCTACCAACTGCGCCACACCCAGATAAAGTGCTTTCTGCACACCAGCATAAATAATTATAGCATGTTTTTTCTGGGTTGTCAATGATTGCGTAGAAAACTATTTGTGATATGGATAAATCAGCAAACAAAATGTATTCCTGAAAATGAATCTGCCGTTCCGCACGGTCGCCACTCCTTATTATTGCGAAACCGCAGTCTGTTTTCGCCGCCATTTTCCCGTGCGGTATTCCAGAAACGAAATCAGCCAGTTGCAGAACCAGCCGATAGGCACGGCACACCACACCATAAAAATGCCAAACCGCGGAGCCATTGTCACAGCAACGATCACGCGAATGCTAAGGTTCACCAGATTGGCGACCGTGAACATTTTCATATCCCCAGCCCCACGCAGCAAGCCGTCCACTGCCATTTTGAAACCGACGAAACAGAAGAACCACCCCATAAAGGTGAGGTAGCCCTCGCCTACGGAGAACGCGGTTTCTGTGCCGTCTGCTCCCAGAAACAGAGCGACCAGCGGGCGTTCCAGCAGTTCCACGCAAACGCAGATCAGGACAGCACTGCAAAGTACCATGCGGTTCGTGGCGTGATACCCTTTTACCACTCGTTCTTCCTGTCCGGCACCCAGATTCTGGGCAGTGTAGGAGGAGAGGGCGTTGCCGAACGCCGCCATGGGCACAATGCAAATGGACTCCACCCGCATTGCCGCCGAAAATCCAGCCAATGCCTCGGAACCGAAGCTGTTTATCACCGACTGCACCAGCATCATGCCAATGGAAACGGTGGACTGCTGTAAAATGGAGGGCAGGGCAATGCGTGTCATTTGCAGCAGTTCCGTGTGACTGAAGATGCCGGTTTTTCCGCTGGGGAAACGCTTCAGTTCCCGCAGCAGCACGAGAAAGGAAAGCACTGCCGAAATGCCCTGTGCGATCAGCGTTGCCCATGCCACACCGGTTACGCCCATGTTTGCCTTTGTGACAAGCACCATGTCCAGCACCACGTTGAACACCGAGGAAAAGATCAGGAAATATAAGGGGATACGGGATTTTCCCAGTGCATTGAACATGGAGGAGAACACGTTGTATAAAAACAAAAACGGCAGCCCTGCGAAGTAGATGTTCAGATAGTCCACTGCCATGTCCAGCACATCTGCCGGCGTTTGGAGGACTTCCATGATCTGTCGGCTCAATGCCAGTCCGAAACCGCCAAGCAGAATGCTGACTCCCAGAAATGCCAGACAGGCGGTGTAAACTGCCAGCTTCATGCGGGGGAATTCTTTTGATCCGAAGTAACGGCTCACCACCACCGAAGCCCCGATGCCGCCGCCAATGGCAATGCAGATGAAAATGTTGGTCAAGGCGTAGGAGGCTCCCACTGCCGCCAGAGCCTGTTCTCCTACGTATCTTCCCACAATGGCAGAATCCATCAAGGTGTATGTCTGCTGGAACAGATTCCCCAGAATCATCGGCAGGGCGAACACCAGCAGTGCCCGAAACGGTTTCTGCCGAATCAGATAGTCGTTTCCCATGATGCCATACTACGGAAACGCCGGAAGCTTTTATGTACAAGCTTTATGCAGCGTTTCCTTGCTCCTTGTCAAAAATTTAGAGTGTGTTCCCATAAAATGCTTTTGCCGAAAAGACGTGCATTTCATTTTTATGGGAACGTACTCTATAGTATAGGACGATCTCCGTGGAAAAGTCAACCACTTCCTGTGAATAAAAAACGACAAGGGAAATGAGTTGTTGTTATTTGATATTCCTACGATGACACTTCATACGACGAAAAAACCGGCAGCACGTCAGGAAACTTCCTGTTCCGTACTGCCGGTATTTGCCTTAGCTATTCCTTCAAATACGCAATCGAATCGGTGTAATACGTATTGTTATAGATGTCCTCCAGCACGTAATAAATAAAGGTATCCCCCAGTTGCTCTGCTGCATCTGCATAGCCAACTTCCAGACTGTCCTGCACGGTGAAAATCTCATCGTCCAGCGTCATCGTTTCCACATAGTTGAGATCCTCGTCGTAGATGTCATAGTACACCTGAAACGTGTCCCCGTCACAGATGTCATACAACCCCTTGGCTGCCACGCTGTCCGTATACACCGGACGAACGCCGGCAGCATATCCCGACGGGTGCTCCGTATCCCAGACAAGCACGATTTCCGCATCGATACCGTTATAGACACACGGCACAGAACCGCAGGTGAAAAAGCTGTCCCCGTCACTGGTATAGGACTCGTGGAAAAACGGCACGACCTGTCCGTCCAGTGCCACCCATGTCTGGTCGTATTCCACGATCAGATTGCCGTAGTCGTCGAACTCGCAGTAATCGTCCAGCCCCATGTCCACATAGAATCCGTCATAGACGGCAAACATCTGCATTGCGGCATCATTGACGATCTCCCAGTCTTCTTCCGAAAGCTCCAGCACACACCTGCCGTCCACCTCCGTGGTTTCCAGCAGGCTCAGGTCTGCACTATAGGTTTCGTAGTAGGATTCGTCATAGCCGGCATCAGCATCGAACCACTGAAAGCCGCTGTATTCGCTGGCAGCTGCGTGATTCTGGGTATTGGAAAAACCGGAAACAGAGATCTGTCCACCTGCCATAACATTGGCAAACTGCTCCAGAAACGCCGGATATGCATCATCATACCCCAAAGTCTGATACATCTCCTCCAGCATATCCAGTGCGGACAAATCATAATATGGGAACAAAATGGATAACCCGTTGTCCCCGCTGCCGTTCTCCGTTTCCCGATAATATACAACACAGTCGGAAACTGCCTGTTCCAGCTGGTCTGCCGTTTCGCTCTGGCTGTGCTGTGCATAGTCCAGCAGATCGATGTGATCCAGTTCTGACTGATACACCGCACGGGTATTGCTGCGACTCTGGGAGATCCGGCGGTACTCCCCTGCGGAAAGCTGCTGCACTGCATCATCGGAGAACTGGCTCAATGCCGGCAGCAGCTTCTGTGTCACCTGCTGCAAATCAAACATGCCCAGCGTGGAATACATACTGGGCGAATCCCAGCCGCTTTCTGTGATATAGTCGTCAATGATCTGCCGCCCGTAACGTTTCGGCGGAATCCCACAGTTTTCCGAAAGCTTTCCGATCCAGTCGGTATAGTACCAGCCGCACCCCGGCTCCGGCTCTTCGGAGGCAATCAGATAATCGGCATACGGTGCCGCCATCAGGCAGGTTTCAAAGTTCGCCATCAGGCAGGCATCAAACCCCAGCATATCCAGATGCACACTGGCATCGCCCAGAGCACGGGACATTTCCGTCAGGCTCATGCTGTCGCCGCCGAAATTTTCGTCATAGCCATAGCCGCCAACCACACCACCGCCGTGGTCCCACAGCACCAGCCCGTAGTGATCGGCAGCGTAATTGCTGCTGCAATATTGGATAAAGTCGGTCAGTGTAGCACTGTCTGCCATGTTCTGCATGCCCAGACTGTCGTCCACTAATTCCAGACCGTCCTCTGTCACCTGATACCGCTGGCAGCGGTCATCTGCAACTACCGTATTTTGCCATTCTGCTGTGCCGCCAGTCTGCACGATCACATTCAGGTTGCCGGCGGTATAGCCATACATGATCTCGTTGAGGTCTTCCGTGGCAAATCCGCACTCGGATTCCAGATCGGAAGCACACATGTACAGCATCAGGGTATAGGTATCCGAAGCATTCCCCTGTTCCTCCAGCGGAATATCTTCTTCCCAGTCCAGACAGCCGACTGTCACTAAGCTCAGTACTGCCGCCATGCAGACTGCGGCACATTTTCGCAAAAATACCGGCATAAACAGTTCCTTTCGTCATTTCTCATTTTTTCATTTTCGGCAATACCGCACAAAGATTGTGCGACAGATGCGTCGTCAAATTTTTCG
>OHAU01001749.1_pt1 | contig 23604 bp, 18 predicted proteins | sample 1577181 | NCBI WGS metagenome assembly OHAU01 (sample SAMEA3541472, study PRJEB24748) | human gut metagenome | biome: human gut; feature: human-associated habitat; material: faeces | place: China | collected 2012 | reverse complement strand
GCAAATGCCGTAGAATGGCAGATGAAACAGGGGCCGATGATGACCCCATGGAGCGCCGATACAACTCCAAAACATCCTCCGTATAAACCCCCGGCCGCTCATAAACCACCAGCGGCCGCTCAACCCGAATCCTGGAATTCCCGCCCTTACAAGCCTCGATCAACACCATATTCGGCTCCTTATCAATAAAAGGATACACCAGCTGCATCCTCTTAGGCTCCAGCTTATACTTCGTCAAAGTTGCCATCAGCTCCACAAGCCGAAACGGCCTGTGCACCAGAAAAAACCGCCCCCTGTCCTTCAGGACCCGGGCAGCCTGACAAGCCACATCATCAAACGAACACAAAATCTCATGCCTCGCGATCGCCTTCGGAAGATGCGGATTCGTCAACCCATGCTGCCCGATCATATACGGCGGATTACACGTCACCACATCAAAAGAAGCCGCCCCAAAAATCCCGGCAGCCTCCCTGATATCACCCTCAACGATCCGAACCCTGTCCTCAAGACCATTATACCTCACACTACGGTCAGCCATCTCCGCACACTCATGCTGGATCTCCAGCCCCGTGAAATGCTCCCCATCCGTACGATCAGAAAGCAAGATCGGAATGATCCCCGTACCGGTCCCCATATCCAGAGCAACCTCACCCCTCTTCACCCGGGCAAAGCCAGACAACAGAACCGCATCCATCCCAAAGCAAAACTTCTTCGGATCCTGGATCACAAACAACCCATTCTGAAGATCATCCACACGCTCACCGCAATAAACCAGATCACTTCTCATTCGGCTTCGAATCTCCCTTTTTAACCTCTTTCTCCTCGTGGTCAGCAGAACCGGCACCACCCTTACCCTTTTTTCTCTTAGGGCGGAACCTCAGATCACGGACCGGAAACTCCTGGATCTCCTTCTCGTCATTCACCTCAACCACGATCTTAACCATCTGCCGGAGAACATTCACACTCTGGACCGTACCCGAAACACCCTGCGGCGTCGTCACAATATCACCGATACCCGGAAGATTCCGGTTCAGCTCCTCATAAGTCTCCTGCTCATTCTTCAGACAGCACATCAGACGACCACAAACACCTGAAATCTTCGTCTGGTTCAGAGAAAGATTCTGCTCCTTCGCCATCTTGATGGAAACCGGCGCAAACTCCGAAAGATACGTATGACAGCAAAGCGTCCTTCCACAAATACCAATACCGCCAAGGATCTTCGTCTCATCACGGACACCGATCTGACGAAGCTCGATCCTGGTCTTAAACACAGACGCCAGATCCTTAACCAGCTGCCGGAAATCAATACGGCCATCCGCTGTAAAATAAAACAGTACCTTGTTATTATCAAAGGTATACTCCGCATCGATCAGCTTCATCTCAAGCCCATGCTCACGGATCTTCTTCTTGCAGATCTTAAAAGCCTCTTTCTCCTTCCGGCGGTTCTCAGCCTCATGGTCCTCGTCCTCCTTCGTTGCAACACGGAGAACCTCCTTCAGCGGATGGACCACCTCGTCCTCCTTCACGCTGCGCGGCTCCAGGACAACACGGCCATACTCCACACCACGGGCAGTCTCCACGATCACATGATCGCCGACCTTCACCTTGTAATTCTTAGGATTAAAATAATAAATCTTACCAACGTTACGAAATCTGACTCCAACTACCTTTTCCATTCTATTTCTCCCTAATTGTCAGGAACAGGAGCTCCAGGGCAAGTTCGAGATTAACATTGGCACGGAGACGCACCTTCGTCTTCTCCAGTGCCTCAAGGATTTTTTCGATATTCTCATAAGAACGCTCGCTGGCCTGCTCTCTGATAAAATTAATCTCCTGTTTAAAAACCAGGTTGTCAATTTCCCTTGTTGCCTTAAACATCAGAACATCGCGGAACCAGAACTGGAAAATATCCAGATAATCATTGATATTATTCTTATCAGCAGTCAAAGTCTTGATCGCCTCTGTCAGCTCATAAACCTCCATGGAATTGGCATATTTCAAAATCTTCAGGGCATTGGCAGTCATATCCGCAAACTCCTGAGAAGTAGCAGCCTCCTTCGCCTTGCCGATACTGCCCTGCGCATAAGACGCATCGATCTCAGCCTGATAATCCGGCACCTGAAGATGCTCCATCAGATATTCCTTCACAAGACTGTCATCCACCACCTTCAGATCCAGACGCACACATCTGGAACGGATCGTAGGAAGAAGACTGTCGATATTGCTTGTCAGCAGCATGATCACCGCATATTCCGGCGGTTCCTCGATAGTTTTCAAAATGGCATTCTGCGCCTGCACCGTCATCATCTCCGCATCCGGAATGATGTATATCTTATACGGACTGCAGTACGGCTTGATATCCACATCACGCACAACCTGGTCACGCACCTCGTCAATACTGATGCTTCCAGGCTTCTCATGAGTTACTGTAATGATATCCGGATGATTCTTGCCGATCACCTTCTTACAGGAATCACAAGTCATACACGGTTCAGACTCTCCCGATTCACACTGCAGTGCTGCCGCAAAAGTCCCCGCAAGAAGCTTCTTGCCGGATCCCGGTTCCCCTGTAAAAATATAAGAATGGGATACCTTCCCTGTCTCTATCGCATTCTTCAAATGCCTGATTATATCGTCATGGCCGATGATGTCATGAAATCCTGCCATAAGAATCACCTCTTTCTGCCTTTTGTGCCCTCCGTTATACCCGGCGGACATCTTTCAACTAATTATAACATAATCTTCTGTATAAAAAAAACTATTTTTCCTTATTGTACAGATTTTATATAATTTACGATCTCCTTCACACATTCATCCAGATTATGATTCTCAAAACGCTTCCATATACCTGCTTTAAGAATATTTTCCTCGGAAAAATCATTCTGGTCTGCCAGAAAACGCCTGCACATCTCCTCGTACTTCGGCACCTCCTGGGTCTTCTCCCTGGCAAGCGCACGCTCCAGACGTTCTCCGTCTTCCACCTCTATATAAACCGGCCACATCACTTCATTGCCGTAATACTCCCGGAGCCTCACAAAAGACTCCAGTGTACCGATCCCCAGATAGCTGTCATTTCCCACAGACACCTGCCCGTCATCCGCAGTAAAATATGTCCACGGCCCGTAAACCGTCTGATAAGTACGCGCCTCGATCAGCTTCCCGTTTCTTCGGAACTCCTTCAGTTTATTCTCATCCGCAAAAAAATATTCTCTTCCATTCACCTCTCCATCCCGGATCGGACGGGTAGTATAGATCACAAGCCGCTTAAGCCCCAGCTCCTGATCCCCCTCCAGCTGTCTGTAAATACTGTCCTTACCGGAAGAGCTTTTTCCCATAATGTAAAAAATCTTTCCCATATGTCTCCTCTGCTGCATATGCGTTACTATACACGCTCTGCTCCGTAATACACAGAGCAGTCTGCTGCCACGCACCTCACTCATTTCTCACAACACACACCGTCTCACTGGTCTGGTCGCTCAGGCCCTGGACCTCAAAGCCCTGTTCCAGGTATCTTCTCACATTTTTTACGAAATGTCCAGAAATCTGTTCCCCCGGAACGATCAGCGGGATCCCCGGCGGATAAAGATACGCAAACTCCCCGGACGTCCGTCCGATACACTCATCCAGCGGACACCGCTCACTCTCCGCATCCATAGCCTGGGAGATCCGCATGACCTGCTTCATTTTTCCGTTTTTCAAAGGCGCCCTCTCCACAGCCTCTTCTCTGTATTTTAACGATTCACGACGGTCGATCTCTTCAATAGCATCACAAAGCCGCTCAAAACCCTCCGCAGTATCACCCACAGCCGCCAGCGCCAGCACATAATTCTCCGCCTCCATCTCCATTTCCAGATGAAACTCCCTCCGGAGGATCTGATGCAGCTCCCGACCGTTCAATGAACTGTTCACAGTAGAAAGCAATATCTTGGATCTGTCAAAATCAAAAACTCTCTGGCACTCACATGCCTGCGGCGTCACCAGCCGGATATACTTACACTCGGAAAGACGCCTGCGTGCTTTTTCCAAATTCTCCGTAAACACACGGAACATCTCATCCCCCTCACGCTCCAGCTTATCCATGCACGCATCAATACTGCTCATAAGAATATAAGAAGGACTGCTGCTCTGATAGATTCCCAGAAAACGCTTCAGTTTTTGCCGGCTCACCCGATCACTGCACAGATGGAGCACCCCCGTCTGAGTCAAACAGGGCAGCGTCTTATGCACACTGTTGATCACCACATCCGCACCAAGCTGCGCCGCAGACACCGGAAAATAATCCGAAAACCTAAAATGCGCCCCGTGAGCCTCATCCACGATCAGCGGCACACCATAGTGATGCGCGATCTCCGCGATCCTCGCCACATCCGACACGATCCCGTCATAAGTCGGCGAAGTGATCAGCACCGCCTGGATATCCGGATTTTCCGCCAGATACATTTCCACACGGCCGGGTGAAATCCCTCCGTTTATCCCCAATTTCGGATCTTCATGTGGATAAATATACGTAGCACTCAGCTCCCGCAGATAAATCGCATGGTAAACCGCCTTATGGCAGTTCCTTGCCACCAGGATCTGTCCCCCCTTATCCACAGCCGCAGACACCGCCGCCAGGATCGCCCCGGAGCTTCCATTAATACTGTAAAAACTCTCCGGCACACCATAAAGCCGTGCAGCATCCTCCTGGGCCCTTTTCAAAATATCCTCAGCATGATGCAGGTTATCAAACCCGTCAATCTCCGTGATATCCCTCTCCACCGGAAAATCCCCATCCACAGCCAGCGGATTCCTCTTATGCCCCGGCATATGAAACGGATAAAAATCGCTCTTACCGTACGCTTCCAGTTTCTTGTATAATCTGTCTTCCATAGTTCGTCCTTTTCATCTTAAAAACAAGGAGGGGCTATCACCATACGATATTCCCCTCCATTTTTATCACATCTCAGCAAAATCGATCCTCAGATCCTCATAGATTCCCACTTTGATCGAATCCTGAAATGTATACTGCTCCGTATCCTCATTTTCAAAATCATACACCATTACCAGCTTCTTCACAGGATCCACGATCCAGTACTCTCTCACACCGGCAGTCCTGTATTTAAACAGCTTGGTATAATAATCCATACGCCTGCTCGCCGGAGAAACGATCTCGATGATCCAGTCCGGAGCCCCCTTACATCCCCTGTCATCCAACTTATCCGGATCACAGATAACAGAAACATCCGGTTCCACATAAGTATTCGTCTTCTCATCCAGATACACCGCAAACGGTGCGGCAAACACCTCACATTTCCCCTTGTTAGAATCTATATAGTTACCTATCTTTCTGGACAAGATACTTGAAATCCTCTGATGCATCGTATTCGGCGGCGCCATATAATAAATATGTCCATCGATCAGTTCCGCTCTTTCACCCTCCGGCAAAGCATAAATATCCTCTATCGTATAAATTCTTTCCCTCAACAGTGGCATATCTCCACTCCTCTCAAAAGCACCCGGCAGATCATACTCCATCATTCCGATCTGCACTCATACACCTGCAGCAGCCCCATCCGAAGCCTTCCCCGAAAGCTCACACCTTAAACCGGTACCCCACACCCCAGATCGTCTCAATATACTGCGGCTTGGCCGTATTAAACTCGATCTTCTCACGGATCTTCTTGATATGCACCGTAACTGTAGCGATATCCCCCACAGACTCCATATCCCAGATCTCCCGGAAAAGCTCCTCCTTGGTAAAAACCCTGTTCGGATTCTCAGCCAGAAAAGTCAAAAGATCAAACTCCTTGGTAGTAAACGTAGTTTCCTCACCATTGACCCACACACGCCTGGCCGTCTTATCGATCTTAATACCACGAATCTCGATCACATCATTCTTATGCACATTGGAACCAACCAGCCGGTTATAACGCTCCATATGCGCCTTCACACGTGCAACCAGCTCACTTGGACTGAACGGCTTGGTCATATAATCATCCGCACCAAGACCCAGTCCGCGGATCTTATCGATATCATCCTTCTTGGCAGAAACCATAATGATCGGCGTATTCTTCTCCTCACGGACCTGCCGGCAGATATCGAAGCCATCCACCTCCGGAAGCATCAGATCCAGGATGATCAGATCAAACTCCTCCTTCATGGCACGTACAAGCCCCGTATCACCACGGTTCTCGATCTCCACCTCAAAACCCGAAAGCTCCAGGTAATCCTTCTCCAGATCTGCGATCGCTTCCTCATCCTCTATGATCAAAATCCTACTCATTCATCGGTACCTCCTGATATTTTCTGAGAACAAAATACATGATCGTTCCGATTCCCAGCCGGCTTGTGGCCCAGACCTTTCCACCATGATCCTCCATGATCTTCTTTACGATGGAAAGTCCGATACCGCTTCCTCCCTTGGAAGAATTCCTGGAAACATCGGTACGGTAAAAACGGTCAAAAATATACGGCAGATCCTTGGCGGCAATACCCTTGCCGTTATCCTCGATCTCCACCTGGATAAAATCACCCACATCCTTCACCCGGAGCTGGATGATTCCCCTGGGCTTCTCCATATACTTAATGGCATTACTCACAATATTATGGATCACACGGCGGATCTGCTCACCATCCGCAATAACCTGCACACCCTTCTCCACATAATTGGCATACACAAGCTCGATCCCCCTGGTCTCCATCTCAAGCCCAAGCTCCTCCGCACAATCCGAAAAATAATCCTCCACATTCAGCTTGCTGAACGTATACGGAATACGGTTGGTATCGATCTTGGAATAAAAGGTCAGCTCATTGATCAGATGATCCATCTCATTGGTCTTATTATAAATGGTACGCACATACCGGTCCATCTTCTCCGGCGTATCCGCCACACCATCCATGATTCCCTCCACATAACCCTTCACCGCAGTGATCGGCGTCTTCAGGTCATGGGAAATATTGCTGATCAGCTCCTTATTCTCCTTATCCATCAGGATCTTCTCTTCCGTGGACTCCTTCAGACGCTTACGCATCTCCTCAAAATCCTGGCAAAGCTGGGAAAATTCATCATTCCCCTCAACCTCCAGCACAAAATCCAGATTCCCCTCCTTGATGTTCTTGGTAGCCTTCTTAAGCTTCACCAGCGGAACCGCAATACTCCTGTAGATCCACAGCCCTACTGACAAAGCAGTAAAAACAAGGATGATCGTTGCGGTCAGGATCATATCCTTGGCCATCAGCTTCACCTGGTTACTGGAAGACTGCGCCAGAGAAATATCATAGACCATCTGGCTGGAGTCCGAAGCCTGGCTGCTGCTCTCCTGCACATGCCTCGCCTGCGTCTGGCTGAACCCGTACAGACTTGCGGAAAAAAGAAGCAGCGGCAGCAGGATGATCGCAACGAAGCCCACAATAATACGCGTCTTTAACTTCATCTGTATCTCCGTCCTTTATAAATTCACACATTCGCATACACGTATTATAACATAAACTATATTCCCTATCTCTAAATTTTCTATAAAAAACCCCATCTCACCATGCAAGAAGCCCCCGGTACTGGCACTACCGGGGGCTTCACTCTTTGTTCTTTTGGAACTATTACTATCTCTTTTGCCTAATGGCATTATATCATATGCATTTCTTAAAATCAATATTCCTGCCAAAAGGATATATAAATATTTTTTTTGACTCTCTTACAGATACTTCTTCAGAGTCTCAACCTTGTCCAGATGCTCCCATGGAAGATCAACATCTGTACGGCCGAAATGACCATAAGCAGCAGTCTGCTTGTAGATCGGACGACGAAGATCAAGCATCTTGATGATACCAGCCGGACGAAGATCAAAATTCTCACGAACGATCTCAACAAGTCTGGTCTCAGAAAGCTTACCTGTTCCGAAGGTATTCACACTGACAGAAGTCGGATGAGCAACACCGATCGCATAGGAAAGCTGGATCTCACACTTGTCAGCAAGACCAGCTGCAACAATGTTCTTTGCAACATAACGTGCAGCATAAGCAGCAGAACGGTCAACCTTTGTGCAGTCCTTACCGGAGAAAGCACCGCCGCCGTGACGTCCTGTTCCACCATAAGTATCAACGATGATCTTACGTCCTGTCAGACCACTGTCACCGTGAGGTCCGCCGATAACAAAACGACCTGTCGGATTGATGAAATACTTGGTATCAGCATCAACCATATCAGCCGGAATGATCGCATCAAAAACATACTTCTTAATGTCCTCATGGATCTGCTCCTGAGTAACATCCGGATCATGCTGTGTAGAGCATACGACAGCATCGATTCTCTTCGGCTTGCCGGCCTCATCATACTCAACAGTAACCTGAGTCTTTCCATCCGGTCTTAAATATTTCAGAGTGCCGTCCTTACGAACCTTTGTCAGCTGCTGAGCAAGCTTGTGAGCCATGTTGATGGCATATGGCATATACTCCTCAGTCTCATTGGAAGCATAACCAAACTGAAGACCCTGGTCACCGGCACCGATGGAATCCAGTTCGTCCTCATTCATATCGTCCTCTTTCTGCTCAAGAGCCTTATCAACACCCATAGCGATATCTGTGGACTGCTTGTCAAGTGATGTGATAACCGCACAGGTATCTGCGTCAAAACCATAATCCGCATTGTCATATCCGATCTCACGGATAGTATCACGAACGATCTTCTGGATATCAACATTAGCCTTGGTTGTGATCTCACCCATAACAAGTACAAGACCTGTTGTAGTAGCAGTCTCACAGGCAACACGGCTCATCGGATCCTGTGCCATCATAGCATCAAGGATCGCATCAGAAATAGAGTCGCAGACCTTGTCAGGATGACCCTCAGTTACAGATTCAGACGTAAATAAAATTTTCTCCATAATCTTCTCCTTTTGTAATAAAACAACGGTTATACACATAAAAAACAGCCCGTACAATCCGGACTGTTTAAGTTCTGTAAACAATCCTCTTATTGTTCGATTGCTCGCTCAGGTTGGCACCTTCCTGGATTCTCCGGGGTTGCCGTGGCTTCACAGATCCTTTGTATCTCCACCACTCTGAATAAAAGGCTATCTTTTATGAAATTTACTGCAACACATACAATATACTTATCATACCAAAATGTCAAGAGCAATTTTCGATAAAAAATATCACCCGTTACTTTTTCATCCCCAATACGTAAATATTCCCCAAAAAAGAACCGGGCCTCCACATCGCCCGGTTCTTCCATCGATCATCCTTCAGAATGATCCGTTATTTATTTTTTCTTCTTTCTCTTAACTCCATAAGCTGCTCCACCGCCAACAATGATCGCTGCTGCAAGGATTCCAACCCATACGCCGATCGGTGTATCATCGCCGGTCTTTACAGAACGTCTTGCTGTACCACTGGTATCGTTCGGAGCAGTTCCGCCCGCTGTGCCGTTATTCGGGATCGGAGTGATCCGATCATTTCCACCATGATTTCCACCAGGTGTAACAGTCGGAATCGGTGTCGGCTCGGAAGAAAGACTGTTGGTGATCTCCTTTGTTACAGTATATCGGTTATCATTATTCAGTGTAACCTCACCCTGACCGGTAACTGTATACTTAAAGGTATCATCATCAACCGGATTTCCATCCTTATCCGTCTCCAGAACAGTATAAGTAACACTGTTAATCTCCTGATCCTTTGGAAGATCCAACATTACCTCAACACTATCATTCTGTTTCAGAGTCACTACCTTCTCAAGCGTCAGCTCACCGTTACTCTCAGTGGAGAACACACCTGCATAGAACGTATCATCCACAGTAGAAGCAACACCATCGATCATCACATTCTTCTTAATGTTGATATATCCGTTACGGCTGAATATATCGGAAATCTTTGTATAATAGTTATTTACATAAGCCACAGCCTCAGCAGCACCACTATCTCCACCGATCACAACCTGATTTGACTTCTCTTCACTCTCGCCATTCAGCTTCGTTACATTGTAGTAGTAAAGATTCTCCTCATCCACCTTGATCTTCGTATTCTGCTGAAGAAGCTTTCCATCCTCATCCAGCTCAAATACATAATAGGTGCCATCCGGAACATCCGTCCATGTAGCTGTACCACTGGAAGCATTCTGGATATGGATATCCTTTAAATAATCATCACGGAACGGGATCGTACCTTCCTGATCCGAAAAAACGCCAACCTTATAAGTTACATCCTCTTTCGTTTCCAGAGGAATCACATTGTCGTTCTCATCAACATTATAGATTCTCTTCGTAACCTGGATCTGTGTATGCTGTTTCGTTGAAGTCTTCGGATATGCCTGCACATCATACATCCAGCCCTGCTCCTGATCTGCAAAAGGAACGGAGATCAGCATCGGTGAAACCGCAACACTGCTGTTCGCATCTGTCTGCACCACCAGATACATGCCCTCAGCCAGATCGGTAACAGTAATATTACCCTCTGCATCAGAGGTTCTGGACAGACCCCACACATCCACGCTTCCGCTGCTGATCATATCTGCCAGCTGCCCTGCTGCTTCATACCAGCCGTCAGCCGTCGTGATGGAATCAAAATCGATTGCTGCGGCAGCCAGTGCCTCATCCAGCACGAAATGCACATCACCATCAAAATTCACACTGCCAACCCTGTAGATCGTCAGCCCTACACCCGGCAACGGAGTCTGATTTCCTTCCTCATCCGCCTGCTGAACCGTCAACGTCAGATTACCTGTTTTTCCAGCTTCATAATCCCCGGCGAAAACCGGCTGCAAAACACTCGTGACCAGCATAGCCGTCAGCATCAGAACAGCCAGAAGGCTCCGGAATATTTTCCCTTGCTTTCTTCTATTTTTCATCGCTCTCTGCCTCCTCTTTCCTTTCTGAAAGCTGCTTCTTTTTCCGTTTTTTGTCCCTATGACGGACGATCAGATAAATCAGCAGGATCAGAACAACAAGCACTGCAGCGCCGCCGGCCAGAACCCTCTTCGGATCCACAACAGCAAGCTTCTGCGGTATCGTTTCGTCATTCTTTGTATCTTCCACCACATATTTCGTCCGCACTCCCCGGACAAGAAGCCTGTGGGTGTTAACTCCATAAGGGGTACACGTGATCAGAGTCACATGATCTTCACCCTCGATAATATCCAGGTCACTGGTCTCATCCGGAAGCACCGTCTTGATCTGATCCACCTTGTAGGCCAGATGCTTGCCAAGAATGTGCAGGATAAAAATATCTCCCTTTTCCATCTGATCCAGATCTGTGAAAAGCTTTGCGTTAGGAAGACCTCGATGCGCCGCCAGAACCGCATGGGTGCTCTTGCCTCCAATGGGAAGGCTGGTACCCTCCACATGACCGACACCCTTTTCCAGGACCGTTTTGCTCAGTCCATGATAGATCGCCAGTCTGGCTTTGATCTTCGGAATCTCGATACTCCCCATCAGACCATCACCGTTCGGATCCAGAACCCTGTCATAAGGATGACTCAGCTCATAAGTATCCTCTTCCTCAAAAGCATCTACAATGGCATTCACCGGATGCTCGGCATTATACTCCTTCGCCTCTTTCCACAGCCTGTCATAGTCGTTGTCCGAAAGCTCCGTTACCGCTTCCTCGTACTTACTGACCAGCTGGGCATTTCGATACTGGTTCCACATATCACTGATCGTAGGATAAAGGAACACACCCGCACCCGCCAGAAACACCAGGGCGATAAAAATGTTCAGGACAACATTACTCTTTTTCTTTTTTTTCTTTTTAGCCATAAATCATTTCCTGCGTCGTTTTTTGTTCTGAACAGAATTGATACCGGCAACCAGGATCACCGCGATCACAATTCCGATCACAACACAGAGAGCAAGCATCGGAAGCGTCGGATTGGTGATTCCGGTAACCTTCTTCTCTGTTTTCTGAACCGCCTTCGCAGCCTTCATCGGAACTCTGTGTCCCCTCACCAGAAGTCTGTGCGTATTCACCGCATAAGGCGTACACGTAACCAGCGTTACATAATCATCCCCATCCGTGATACCCAGAGACTCTGTCTGCTCCGGAAGAACGGTAAGAATCTGATCCACCTCGTAGGCAAGAGTCTTACCCAGCACATGCAGGTAAAAAACATCTCCCTCTTCCACAAGATTCAGATCTGTAAAAAGTTTCGCACTTGGAAGTCCTCTGTGTGCCGACAAAATACAATGGGTACTCTTGCCGCCAACTGGAAGACTGCTGCCGAACAAATGACCGGCACCCTTCTCCAGAGACTCATCTGTCGTGTAATGATAGATTGGAATACTCACATCGATCACAGGAATCTCCACATACCCCATCATTCCATCACCATTCAGGTTCAGAAGAGACTCATATGTACTGTCCGTCTGTCCATCCCTCACGGAAAAAGCATCCGGCACACTTTCCTGCTTGATCTGTTCGTTATACTCCTGAGCTGCCTTCCACATACTGTCAATCTTCTCCGAATTATCATCCGAAGAAACACTGCTGCTATAATTACTGATCAGCAGGCTGTCCCTGTACCGGTTCCAGGCATCACTGACCATTGGATACAGCAGTATGGACAACCCTATCAGAAACAGCAAACCAAGTCCAATATAATTTTTCTTCTTATTCTTTCTCATAGGTTTCTCCATACTGTTGTATTTACCACTCCCGGCCCCCGAAAGGGCCGGGCGGTAAAAGATTTACTACTATGTTTTAATACTTGCTTTGTCGTTGCTTATAAATAATTTTTGAATTGAATCAATCCGGCAATCAAACGATTACTCCTCAGATCCTTTTCTGCGGCTGATGAAGAAAGCACCAGCAGCGCCAGCCATAACTACAACACCGATGATAGTGAAGAGGTATGTTCCCATGCCACCTGTGGATGGAAGGGCGGAAAGTTTTGTATTTTTAAATACACCTGCATCAACAGATACTTCTTTCGTTTCATCTGGTGTAATTGTAAATGCTTTATTCTCAGAACTTACTTTATAACCTGTCGGTGCTTTTGTCTCTTCGAATTCATAGTCGCCTTCATCAAGACCTGTAACTTTTAATGTACCGTTTGTTGCTACTAATGTAGTTGTAGCACCAGTTTCTCCCTCCAGAGCAACCTTGTACTCACCATCGTTTACTCTCACAACATTAACTGGTGTTTTTGTTGCCTCAGCACCTTCTTTTTCAACAGGAGTTACCTTTAATAACTGGAACTCTGCGCCATTCAGTGTCTTTCCGTTTGTATCAACTTTCTCTAAAGTAACATTTCCTGTATAACCATTTACAATACCCGGTACATAGTTAACAGTATTTGAATTTACTGTAGCACTGTTGTTATATGTGTGATCATTTTCTACTATAGCACTATATTTTACTTCAATTGTTGTTCCAGCGTCTGTAGTTGAAATAAAATCACTTAAATCTACAGTATATGTTACTTTTCCATCATTACCAGTAATAGAAGTTACTTTTGTTTTATCTACATTTACTTTTTGTCCAGCAATTTTAACACTATCAAGAACAAAGCTGTCTGCCTTCAGACCTGTTGAAGTATCTACTACTTTGAACGTTGTTAAAGTATCACCATTAGCCTTTGTTTTTGATGCCATCTGTGTAGTTACTGTAAAGTTTACACGCTGTCCTCTGTGAACAAACTTATCCTCAGTTTGTTTTGTAACATTATAGCTTTCCATTTTAGCAACTACATCAGCTGCTTTATCAGCCATATAAGTTTCACCGTCTTTGTCATAGGTATTAGCTACCATAAGACTATATACACCTTTTACGTCAGATGCACAGATAACATATGCACCGATTGGAAGGTTACTAAATTCATGTGTTGTTCCTGTTTCTTTTTCTGTTACATCTGCATTTCGACTATCTGCTGCCGCTTTTAATCCTGCAGAATCAGTAATATTGAAATTACCAGTGACAGTATCTTCACTAATATATTTTTTAGCCCATTCAACTACCTGCCATGTCTGATTTCCAGCATTATTCTGATCAAGATAAATAATATTATACAATTTTAATGTAGTCTCTACATCAGCTGCTAAATTTGTAACAGTAATTTTATTTGTGTATTTATCTGTTACCTTTGCTGCAAATGCTGTAGATGCCATAGCCAGCACCATAATTGCTGCCATCAGTATTGCACTGATTTTCTTAAATAAATTTTTCATAAGGTTTGCTCCTTTCTTTCTCTGCATTTTTCTTTTTCGCCCTTCATCGGCCATTTACAATTAATGTGTTACGATCTCTTTGCTTCTTCCTCCCTTCGTTTATTATTTATAAACAACAGGAGTGCAGTTGCAAGAATCGCTACACCACTGATTGTAAATCCATAAGTACCCGGTCCACCGGATTCTGGTAAGGAATAAAGTTTTGTATTTTTAATTGTTAATACTTTATTCTCCAGTGACCACATATTACTTTCCTGTGCAGGATCGCCATTTTCGTCAACAAGTGTTACATTTCCTGTTGCGACTTTGAAGTAAATACTGCTGCCTAATAATGAATATCCTTTTGGAGCAGTTGTCTCTGTCAGCTTGTAGATACCTGCCTTCAGATTATTCAGTTCAATCTCTGAAGTATCATTCTTTACTTCTATGTTATTCTCAAGAGATTTCCAGCTGTTACCATCTTTCATCTCTAATTTGAATTTAGCACCTGTTAAAAAATTGTTTTCTGTATCTGTTTTCTTCAGATCCAGACTGATTACTGCTTCGTTTGTGTAAGATGCAACACCTTTTACACCACCAGATGTATACGTGTAATCTGTTGTAATAACATTTGCTTTGTTTACATCATTACCAAGTGTAAACTTAAGTGATTTATCTGCATCTGATTTAAAGTTTTCACAATCTGTCTGGCCATCACCTGTAACAATATCGAATGTCTGAATGAAATATCCATCTGCATTGTCTTCTGTTACCGTATACTCTCCTCTTGAAAGATCCGGCAGCGTAACTGTTCCGCTTGTTTCATTGGCCTTAACTGTTACACTTACCTGGCTGTCTGAAACATTCTGACCATTCTTCGCATTCACATTAAATGTAAACGTTCTACCTGTGTCAGATGCTTCCGTTACATTCTTTGTGATCTGAATCTGACCTTTGATGACATGAATCTTATAAATACCATATGGATTGTTTCTATTATCTGGATTATAAGCCTTCTCAGCATTTCCTACGACATATTGATTAGTATTCGTTTTACTCTCATCCGTTGATGTCTCATTTGGATTATAAGTTACTTCCAGATAATACTCTGTATCATCATCCGGTGTTGTTGCCATATGCTCTTTACTGATATCGGTTCGATTTCCAGCTTTATCTTTCTTGAACCACTGCAAAGTAATATGGCCTTCCGCATCGGCGGCACTTATTGTACCTTTTGAATAAGATGTCTCTGATTCACTAAATAGCTGGTTCAGAATCTCATCATTCGTCGGTACTGTATCACCTTTGTATATCCAAACGTCTTTGTCCTTGACTACTAAGTTAACTTTAACATTAACTGTCGGCTGTGGCAACTCAACATCGCCATATCCTGTAGAAATCTTGGATTCCGGAGATACGTTGGTTGTGACATTGTTTCCACCAACGAAATTGTCTTTGGCTTTTACTTTAATTGTTTTGTTCCATTCGCCATTTTTCTTGTTCGGTATTGTCTGATCTGTCCACTGGATCTGATAATTTCCATTTACCAGAGATACCGTACCACCATTTACGCTAACACCATTATTCAAGTCATCCTGTGTATATAACGTTCCATCATCTTTCAGAAGTTCAAACCTCGGATCAATAATATCTGTGATTGTTGCTCCTGTAATGGAAATGTCCTGAGTGATCGTATTCTGAATATCTTTGAATATGCCTCCCAGCTTTGTTGCATCATTCGCAGTAAATGCACAATTTGAAGATGCTATTCCCGGATAACCATTGGTTACATCACCTGCCAGGAATTTTGCTTCACGGCTGTTATCATCGAATCCATAACCAATAGTATAGACCGTGTATCCAGCCGTTTTCAATGCCGTGGCTGATGTCTCTGCAGCTTCTTGGGCAGTTGGACTCCAAGTATTACCACTACCTGTTGGCATTCCATCTGTAAACAATATTACATATTTAGGTCGCCCATCATCTTTCAATGTATCCAACTTATTTTTCGCATCGTTAAGTCCTACCTGTGGATCCGTTCCGCCATTCGCCTTTAATTTATTAGTAAAATCTTTCAGGCTATTTTCACCGCTTTTAGCTTCTTGTAAGTCTATATTTTTACCATTATCACCATATCCGTTACTACTGAATGCTGTAATTCCGATTTTACTGTCTGATGACTTTGACGCTGTATCTGTGATAAACTGATCTACAGAATTTTTTAGAGCGTCTAATCTTGAGATTTGATTTGTATAAATTTTATAATTAGTAGGGTAATCTGACGCCTGCTTCCAATCAATATACCATCTCTTACTCAATTTACCATAAGACATGGCTTTGTACGAATCATTTATTTTCATATAATAAGTTCTACTTGTAGCCAACTTATTCCTTCCATCATCAGTATTATCCGCAACATACCTATAATCTTCAGTAGTTTCTATTATTTCATCCATAGAACCAGATACATCCAATACCAACATAATATCCGCTACTGCTTTTTCAGTAGTAGTTATTGTACTTGTACTTGTAGAAGCAGCCGTAATATTGATGTCATAAGTTCTCTTATCCCAGTCGTTTACAGTTGCAGTCTTACTGTAATCCATACTGGCTTCAATAATCTCCTCCTGTGTGTAATTCATAATATGATACAATGAATCACTTGTATCTTTTTCTATCTTTGTCTTGCCATCTGCTTTATAAAGAGTTGCCACTGCTTTATTATCATCAGATAACGTAACCTCTACAATCCAAGATTCTTGTGATGCTTCATAGCCATTAGGTGCCATGGCTTCTGTTAATGTATATGTTCCAGGTCTTAATCCTGTAAATTCAACACGTCCTGTTCCATCTACGGATGTAGCAGTCTGTGATTCATTGGTATCTGAATTATTTACAAGCTTAAATTGAGCACCACCTAACGCTTCCTGGCTTTTATTTACTTTTTTTAATACAAGATCTGTTGTAGGTACATTCGTAACTTCAGAAATACGCGCGGAAGGAAGGGTAAATTCCATCTGGCAGTTTGATTCATACGCACCTCGTTCCATATACAGAATAGTCAGGGTATGCTCTTTTTCTTTATCCTCACCTTCAACATACGGCTTTAGATTTACTGTCTTTGTAGCTGCCTGATGAATTCCACCTAAATCGATTACAATGTGCTTTCCATCCAAAACAACCCATAAATCATCATCACCTGTAAAGGTATAATTTAATGGACCTACGTAATCTCCAATTTTAAAAGTTACATCATATCTCATTCCAAAAAAGTAATTGTGACTTTTTTCACTTTCTTCGTTGCTGGATACTCTGTCCAAAGGGTAGAAATTATTTCCTGCTGTTGTAAGCTGTTTTCCATTCTGATCAATTACTTTTGTAAGTCTATAAGAGTCTCCGTTCTGATCAAAAACTAATTTATAATCCTTAATGACTTTTCTTAAATAAGTTTCAGTACCAGGGACTGTTTCATCTTTATCTACAAAAAATCCTGGCTCGGGGTAATTAAATTTTACTTTTCCATCTTCCTCTACCCCTTTTAATAATCCTTCTGTCCATTTGACATTTTGATCATATCCATTTACAGTGGCTGTAGTGGCTGTAAATTTGCTTCCGTCTGCTTTATAACCAGAATCAACTGTAAAATTATATTTATAAGAATCATAATTTTGATCCTGTGTACCTGATGTTATTTTCTGCTTAACATTATTAACATATTTTACATCATCTCCTAACATATTAAATGAATAATATGTCCCATCTTTATAACCAGCCTTAACTGTATAATCATAAAAAGATGTCGGTCCCTGGAAGTTATCATTACGCTTTGGTTTATAATACACTTTTATCGTACTATCCTGTGCAACTTCAATCTTTTCGTGATTCGTAACTACAACATCATTTACTTCTACTTTTGAAACTTCCCAGTTCTGCGCCTTGGTATAATCATTTATCTTTCCGCCAACTAAGATTGTTCTCTCATCAGCTGAATAAATCTCCTTACCAGTCGTATTATCCAGATGCTGAATTGTTACTTTAACATTTTTTCCGCCTCTCTGCACAATTACATACGTAGAAAAATGCGTAGTTTCAAACTCAACATTACCATTCTTATCAACGCTTCCGTCCATGTTCTCAACATTGTCTTCTGCGTCTACATGGTATACGTCTGCGTCTTTGATCTTTTTCTCATCGTTGAGAGTCACTGATACTTTTACCGTATTACCTGGCTGAATCTCTTCGCCGTCTACCAGGAATTTGATATCGTAGGAATGGATCTTCTCGATGGCTTTCTTTTCTTTGATTGCTTCTTCTGTGATCTGGTCTTCGGCTTCCTGGCTGAGCTCTACCGGTGTTACGGAAAGCTTTGCGTTGTCCGGAAGGTCTGCCGGATCGGTAAGAGTAACCTTGACATTGACCTCGTCACTCTTGTAATCATATCTGGTGATCTCAGGCTGAATTTCTTCTTCCTGCACATCCTCAGGCTCTTCTGCCTCATCACTGCTGTCAACAACCTGTGCCATATCACTTCTTATGTAAGCCTCGGTTCCTTCCCAGGAAACCTTGTACCAGGTTGCTCCGTCCTCTGCTGTTACGGTATCCAGAAGTGTGAGCTGTGTTCCTGCGTTTACAGTTGCCAGAACCTCTGCCTCGACAGATGGACTGACACGAAGATTCGTATCGTCTCCCAGAACCTCGATCAGGCTTGTCTCACCATTCTCATCTGCTGCCGGAACATCATCCGGGCTCGCAATATCCTCTGCCGGTTCTTCCACCACATCCGGATCCTCTGCCGGCGCTTCGGTAGGTTCAGCATCCGGATTCTCCGCCGGAGCCTCAGAAGGCTCTGCCTCAGGAGTTACCTCCGGATTCTCTGCTGCCGGTGTCTCAGCTGCATCCTGCTCAGGCTCGTCCGAAATATCCATTCCGTCCGTAAGCTCCTCTGATGCGATAGACACCTCGTCCCCATTACCGGAAACAGCTTCCGCCTCGACATCTGCTGTCTCAGGAGAATCCCACATAACGGCAAAAACAGCTGCGTTGCCAGTCTCAACCTGAAGTGTCTGGATCTGTTTGCCCTCGTTGACATTCAGAACCTTCAGATCCTCGTTGGCCTGTAAGGTGTTAACATCAGTATCACCGGTACTGCTGTTATAATGAAGCTTCTCAACGGTTACACTCGTGCTGGCTGCATCGGTAAGCTCCGGTGCTGCCGGTGTCTTGTACTCAAAAGTTACTCTGACTCTGCCGTTCGGCTCGACTCTGTTTCCGTCGCCATCAGCAAAATACACATCATACGCAAAAAAACCTCTCAGGCTGCTGCCCTTGTCTGTAGCTGCTGCTGAAAGCTTCTGAGAAACTGTATCATAAGATACGGATGAATTCTCGTTTACGCCGTCAGCCTTCAATGCTGTATTCTGCGGAAGAGCTCCGTCCTCCAGTGCCTCTGCTGTTACTTTAACAGAATCATTTTCATATGTAAGCGTCGATTGCTGCGCCTGTTCCGTTTCCTCCTGGTCAGCGCTGCTTACATCCGGTGTCGATTCTTCGGCCGCTGGTTCAGATGTAATTTCGCCATCTGTAAATATATCCTCCGTTCCATCTCCGAACGCTTCACTCGCGGAGATCGTATATGCACTCGGCATACAGGATACCATCAACGCCAAAGCCACCATAAATGCCAGGAGTTTTCTGATCTTATTATTCCTTAATTTTTTCATACCTTTCCCGCTTTCCTGTGTGTGCATTAACGTGTACTGTATTTCTTATTACTTTACTTCTGTTTATATTCCTTTCTCTTAAAAAAGCTTCATGTTTTTAGCCGGTGAGTAAACAGGTTACACCTTTACAATATTTTACCCTTATGTGATTGTAGTGTCAATATACCAGACATTTTTGGTAAGGATACTGACATTATCAGATGCTATCGAAAATCAGCCTTCAACTCCTCCTTCTTAACTTACTCGTTCACTGGTTCTTTTCGCCTGATTTTTCAATAAAATCTGACTATTCGTGGTATTTATTATACAACACTAATAGTTGTTTTGTAAGGCACTTTTTTTCATAAAAAAGTGCCTCTGTCACTATTTTAACATGAATTTCTTCAGCTCATCCCGCTTCTTGACATTCAGCTTGCAAAAGATATCCGTAAGGTAATGCTTGACAGTATTAATGGAAATCCCCAAATGCTCTCCTATCTCCTTATTGCTCCATCCCCCACTTGCCAGCATGGCAATAGAAAACTCCATCGTCGACAGCTCCCCCGTAACCTTTCTCCGGTTTTCCGGATTATGAAGCGCCATCCAGCCCCTGCTGAAAGAAATCACCCCTTTCGTGATACGCTGATACGCCTCCGGATCCCGATTCCGGATACAAGCCTCGACCAGCCCCCGCAAAAGCCCATGATGCTCAATAAAAGGCTCCAGAAATCCATCCATCTTCGCCAGCTCCGGAGCATCTCCTCCTGCGCCTCCTGCTTATGCTTTCGGTTTATCGCACACACCGCCATCATACAATGGATATACGTCATACTGATCGGATACGGCCTCTCCGCCATAAACAAAGCAGCCTTACCCATCCCATAAGCACTCCATATCTCCCCGTTAAGATAAGTATGGTGAGCCATCACATACGTGGCAAAAAGCCTCAGCCCCTCAGGAAGCATCCTGCTGTACTCCCCAAAAGCAGGCATCCCATCCGTAGGCAGATGAAGCAAAACCGCCCCCACATACCCCGCCAGAAGACAGGACGCATAAACATCCGCAGGAACCTTTTTCTTCATAGCCAGCTTCAAACAGGACTGGATTCCCTCCATCCCCCGCTTAGCCGCCGCCACATTCCCCAGCGTCAGATTAGAATACCCATACAAAATACACGCCGAAAGCCGCAGCTCAATAACCCTGCTGGACAGATACCCCCTCGTGATCTCACAACACTCCTCAGCCCGCCCCGTAAAATAAAAAAGCTCAGCCCGCGCAATATTCCTCAAATCCACATCCACAAACCCCTCAACAACCTCCCGAGCCCTCCCAGGCTCAAAAGACGAATTCAAAAGCGGCAAAACCATATAATCACACAAACAACCCACTCCCCTTCCAAAACCCAGGCAGCCCCCCAAAAGACCACCCTCAAAACCAGACCAACAAACCTCCGAAGCCCTCACACAAGCCACATCAACACACATCCGAAGCCCATCACACACCCCTCATCAACACACATCCGAAGCTCATCTCTCAAGTCCCACAAAACAGTCACCAAAACTCCGGATATCAATCAATCAGTCAATCAGTCAACCAATCAGGCCAACCATCTTTTTCCATAATTATAATCCAAAATACTCCAAAAATAAATTTAAATATTACACAAAAACACCACACCCTATCCAAAACAGCCTCTATCCCCAATCCCCTCACGACAAACCGCAAAAAAACTCACCCCCACCCACATCCAGCGCAGCGCCGATGCCACACCATCTCCCAACACACCACAAGAAAACTCAGCCCCTGCAGCCATCCAGCGCAGCGCTGATGGCTCCCCCCTCCCGTCAGACCACCACACCTCACACCCCCAAAAACCAGAACGGATAGACTGCCAGCGGGACGGCTGCATGGTCGGGACCCGGTGCGTCGGAGTAAGCCGCTGGTCATACTTGGCGCCTGGGGCTTCTGACGGGAAGGTACTCTGTGGCCACAAGCCGCAGAGTAAGCCCCATCTGTCTGAGCCAGGTACGCATCAGCGTACATGGCGAGTTATGGGGCGCCCTGCACGGCAGAAGACTCAGACGCTTAGTATGACCCGGCGAAACGACCGCACCAGGCACGACCATGCAGCCGCCCCGCTGGCAGACTGACCGTTCGTCCCTCCGTTCGTCCCTCCCTCCATTCATCCCTCCCCACCCACACAAAAAAAAAGAGCCCCCAGGCCCAAACACCCGGGAACTCTCCCAAAAACAAAACAACATCATCTACCCCTCCGCAACTTCCTCAACTCCCTCTCTAACCGATCCGCTCGCGCCTTCTCTCTCAATGTATTCACCCTCTCTTCACTCCGCCCCTGTTCAATCCCTTGACTGATTCCTTGACTGATCCCCTGTTCAATCCCCTTATTAATCCACATCTGCTCAATCTCAAAACTCTTCATATACGCCACCGTAACCTTTCCATCCTCTTTAACAACCCTGACCATCTCCAGCAACTCCCTCAAAACATCATTTACCGCATTCACCTCCCTGGTATCCTCCATAAACCGAAGCAGCGCCGCCAGCTCCTCCGGCACACCCGCACCATCCCCCTTCGTATTCAGAAAAACCGTCCTCAGCCCATCATCATACTCCATCTCCGGAACCTCCTCACACATATTCCGGATCGTATACACCATCCTACCCCGATCAAACGGATCATACGAACAGACAAAGATCACAAAAACCCTCTTAAGCTTCCCAAAACCCTCACCCTTTTTCAAACACCGGCTGTCAATGATCGCATGATAAAACCTCACCCGCTTCGGCAGATCCTTCAGACTCACAACATCATCATTATTATCCGGCTCAATATCAAAAACAGAAGGATCCGCCAAAACATCCATCAGCTCCTCCTCAGCCAGAACATCAAGCCGCGCCCCGCGAAAACCCTCATCCCGGCCACCAAAAGCCCTCTGCGCAACAACCCGCAGCCTCCCGATCTCACGCCCCAGCACCACCTGCAGCAGCAACCTGCAAAACCTCTCACCAATACCAGGAAACGTCATCACCGCGTTAAACAAAAAATCATCCAGAAGATTCATATCCTCAAGCCGCTTCCTCTGCATAAGACTCCTCCTTTCACTATGATGGCAAAAGAAAAAACCTCACACAACCAACCGGCTCCTCCCCGCCATATTTATACAACCAACCATATGGGGATCAGATAGCCGAACGGCCCAGAATGTTCCCAGATATGTACCTTCAGTATAACCACCCCACCAGCAAAAGTCAACAAAAACCCTTCGACAAAAACCGCCAATCCCCCACTACATCCACCACAGCGCCGATGCCACACACCCTCCCGACAAATCACAAGGAAACTCAACCCCTGCAGCCATCCACCACACCACTGATGACTCACCACCTCCCAGCACACCACAAGAAAACTCAGCCCCCGCAGCCATCCAGCGCAGCGCTGATGGCACACCACCTCCCGGCAAACCACCACACCTCACACCCCCAAAAAACAGAACGGACAGACTGCCAGCGGGACGGCTGCATGGTCGGGACCCGGTGCGTCGGAGTAAGCCGCTGGTCATACTTGGCGCCTGGGGCTTCTGACGGGAAGGTACTCTGTGGCCACAAGCCGCAGAGTAAGCCCCATCTGTCTGAGCCAGGTACGCATCAGCGTACATGGCGAGTTATGGGGCGCCCTGCACGGCAGAAGACTCAGACGCTTAGTATGACCCGGCGAAACGACCGCACCAGGCACGACCATGCAGCCGCCCCGCTGGCAGACTGACCGTTCGTCCCTCC
>OHAU01001747.1_pt1 | contig 23611 bp, 20 predicted proteins | sample 1577181 | NCBI WGS metagenome assembly OHAU01 (sample SAMEA3541472, study PRJEB24748) | human gut metagenome | biome: human gut; feature: human-associated habitat; material: faeces | place: China | collected 2012 | reverse complement strand
GCGCAAACAATGTGCTGCTCTCCTATGTGAATGTGAAGATAGCGGAACTGGACGGACGCAAGCAGGAACTTCTGGCGAGGATAGCGGAGTTGACGGTGGAAGCCATCAGCCCGGAACAGGTCAGCCAGATTTCCGGCTACCTCGACACTTGGGAGGATGTATCCTTTGATGACAAGCGGCGTGTGGTGGATTTGATGATTACCACCATAGCCGCCACAAGCGATAGTTTGAATATCACATGGAAAATCTGACGGGCGGCACACCTCCCGTCAGACCGTTACCCTGTGTAGTCCCTTGTAAACTGTACTTTGTAGCGGACAAAATACTGGGCCAGATCGTGGACTGGTTTTATGGACAGGTGGTGGGTTTTCTCGGAAATTTCTTTTCGGAGATGGGCAGCATGGGCGCAGAGCTCTTCGAGATGAACTGGGTGCAGAGCGTGGTGCTGTTTTTCTCCTATTTGGGCTGGGCCCTGTTTGCCACGGGGCTGGTGGTGGCTGTGTTTGAATGCGGCATCGAGTATTCCGCTGGGCGGGGCAATGTGAAAGAGACGGCGCTGAATGTCCTCAAGAGCTTTTTGGCCGTCTCTCTTTTTACCCAGGTGCCGGTGCGGCTCTATTCCTTGGCAATTTCCTTGCAGGGCACCTTAACGGCGGGCATCACCGGCTTCGGATCCACCAGCATTGGGGATGCGGCAAAGGCGGCGCTGGCAGATCTTGAAAACCTGGAAAGCCTAACGGAGTCCACCTATCCCCTGCGGGGCTTTGGGCGGGAGACCAGCGGGCTTATGGTTCTTTTCTGCCTTATCCTCATGGCCTATGCGGTCATCAAGGTGTTCTTTGCCAATCTCAAGCGGGGAGGTATTTTGCTGATTCAAATTGCCGTGGGGAGCCTGTATATGTTCTCTGTGCCCAGGGGGTATGGAGACGGATTTATCCAGTGGTGCAAACAGGTCATCGGCCTGTGTCTCACCGCTTTCTTGCAGGCCACCATCCTTGTGGCCGGGCTGATGGTGTTCAAAGACCACGCCCTGCTGGGCTTGGGACTCATGCTCTCTGCCGGGGAAATTCCCCGCATCGCTGGGGCCTTTGGGCTGGACACCACCACGAAGGACAATCTTACCTCGGCGGTTTACACAGCTCAGAGCGCCGTCAATATTGCCCGGACGGTGGCGACCAAATGAGGTGCATTACTATGGGCAGCCTGTTTGACGGCATTGGCGGCTTTCCGCTGGCGGCTATACACAACAGTGTCATCCCCCTATGGGCCAGCGAGATCGAGCCGTTTCCCATTCGAGTCACGCAGCAGCGGCTGCCGGGGATGCTGCATTATGGAGATATTACGAAGCTGGATGGGGCCATGTTGCCGCCGGTGGATATCATCTGCGGCGGCAGCCCGTGTCAGGATCTGTCCGTAGCCGGAGCCAGAGCCGGGCTGGCCGGAGAGCGCTCTGGCCTCATCATGGAACAGATCCGCATCGTAAAGGAGATGAGAGATGCAGACAGATCACGAGGCCGGGCAGGTATCCATATTCGGCCCCGATTTATGGTATGGGAAAATGTGCCGGGAGCCTTCTCCAGCGGAGAGCGGAAAGGCGAGGACTTCCGCATCGTCCTGGAAGAGATCGTCCGAATTAAGTGCGGTACCGTTTATGTCCCTGGACCTTACCCCTGGGCATGGCAACCTGCTGGGCGAATCCTACTGGGAACTGATTTCTCCCTATGCTGGCGGTGCCTGGACGCTCAATACTGGGGTGTCCCCCAGAGGCGCAAGAGAATCTTCCTTATCGCGGATTTTGCAGGGCGCACCGCCGACAAAGTATTATTTGTCAGCGAAGGCTTGCATGGGGATACTGCGCCGGGCGTTTGAACGGGGCAAAGCGCTGCCAAAGAAGCTGGAACGGGCGCTGAAGATCCAGGCGGGTCTTGCGCTCCCGGACGGCCAGATCACAGATATAGATGCCTATCACATCAACCAGCGGGACGAGGGCTTTGACGGCTACAACGGAGACCTGACCGGTGATGTGGCGGCGACCTTGGGCGTGAACTGTGGGATGTCCACCGGCAGGAATGGCGTTATAGCCTTTGCGGCCAACCAAAGAGATGAGGTTCGTGACTTACATGATGTGGCGGGTGCTCTAAATGCACAGCCGGGAATAAAACAGCAGACATTTGTCGCCGGTTTTTCTGCAGGAGCCGGAGCCAGTGCCGGGAGCATCGGATACCACGAAAGCGTTGCCCCAACACTGAAGGCAGGCGCCAGTGGCAACTGTATGCCATCTGTGCTGTGCATCAACGATCAGGGTGGTCAGGTCATGGAAATTTCTGAGAATATGACGGGCACACTGCGGGCGCAGGAGCACGGCCATCAGCCGTTGGTGTATGAAAACCACGGTATTGACAGCCGCTACCGACAGATGGAGGAGGTAGCGCCCACCATGTCGACCCGCTATGGGACGGGCGGCAATAATGTGCCGCTGGTGGAGCAGGAACCTGTGATCTGCATTACGGGAAATGCCATAGACCGACAGCCGCAGAACGGCGGAAACGGCATCGGATACCAGCAGGACATCGCCTATACCCTGACTGCCACAGATCATTTATCTGGATATCCAGATAAGTGATCTAATCCCGAGGATTGAGTTATCCCGAGGGAGTAAGATTGGCCATCGTTTTTTTGTTGAGAGATAGTGTTTTTTCTGCTGTAATTCATGTTAAATCCTCCGGATAATAAATTTGCGGCGACCAGATCATAGCTGGTCGTCGCATTATGAACACGGTTAAAATGTGGTAAAATCAAGCCAAACCATAAAGATGCTTTATCATCTCCTCATCGTTTGCCCATATTGGTTCAATAGAATCTTCTGCTGTGGCCTTGGATACCTTTTGAATTGCCTGCCGCTTCATCTCAGTATCGGCCCATGCATAGATTCGGGTAGTGTTGACGTCGGCATGGCCCAGAAACTCAGAGAGAAGGACAAGAGGCATACCGGCACGATACAGATGCATGGCACGGGAATGCCTAAGTTGGTGTGGATGTACTCGTTCCGGTACTTCAGGGCAAGCCCGCCTTGCCGTTTCACCATATTTTTTCATAAATAGATTAACAGCATCGGTGGACATTCTGTTTTTACAACCATGATGCGTTGTAAAGAAAAGATAGTCATCACTCTGCCTCTGCTCGGTCGGATGCGCTTTATCCAGATAAGTTTTGAGCAATTCAACCACAGATGGGGAGATTGGGACTATTCGCAGTTTATTTCCCTTTCCAGCAAGGCAGATTGTTGCATGAGTTTTTCGAATGATCAAATCATGAATTTTTGCATCCACCAGTTCCTGACAACGTGCTGCGGTGTCGTACATCAACCGCATAAAACAGAAATCACGATATCCATTCGTCTTGAAGCGGTTGGGTTGCTCAAAAAGAGTTTCCAATGCTGGTACCGTCAGAAACTCCACAACTGTTCCCGGAGTTTTCCGAATAGAGATGTTGCCGACTTCGACTTGCATATAGATTTTGCCAGAATCTAAGATTCCTGCATATTTTGTGAAAGAACGAATTGCCATCAAACGCAGATTCACCGTTGCCGGAGAACATCCTCTGGATTTTGAGAGCCATTCGAGAAAACCGGTTATATTTGAGTAAGTGATATCCTCGAATCCAACATTGGCATATTCAAGCCCACGCTCCATCTTGAAATAGAGGAGAAGGAGATTTATTGCCTCTCGATACGATTTCTGTGTATTTAAACTATAGCCTTTGTGCCTGATCAAGTAGATGTCAAGGAAATCCCTCACTGTTTTATAGAACTTCTCATCTTTCAGTCGCATAAATCCGCCTCCATCTCAAAGGAACTATCAAGGTGCAGTTCCGGCAAATCGGTATAAAGCGTTGGAAGCAAATGAATATAGTATGCCGTGCTCTCGAGATTTGAATGGCCCATATACTCGCTCAAATACGCAAGGCAGGCATTTACATCTTTTCCTTCCTTTACCCACTGATGCAGCCGATGTGTTGCAAATGTATGCCGCAGGTCATAAAGTCTGGGCTGGATCTCACCGTATCCGGATATGCCTGCCGCCTGAAGGAACCTTCTGAATGTCGGAATGATCCACTCCATTGAGTACATTCCGTCGCCTCGGACACTTGGACTCGGGAAAAAATATTTGCGGTCGGGATATATCGTTTCCACGCACTGGTCGTAATTTCTGCACAATTCAAGCATATCTTCGGACAATACAACGATTCTGTCTTTGTGCCCTTTCGATTCAAGGATATTCACCGTCCCATTAAACAAGTTGACATCCTTTCTTCGGAGCCGTCTGGCTTCTATAGGTCTGAGACCACAACAGTAAATCATTCGGAATATTACAGATACCACCAGATGTTTTGTGGGTGCTCTAAGGCTGGGCTGCAGAGAATCTATTTCTTTGAACAACTTGGACAGATCTTCTTTTGAATAAATGTACGGGATATGCCGTCCGGTTTTCTTCGTGAGCTGAAGTGGCAAAAGATACGCCTGTTCTCCTACACTATTCATGTGTTTGGCGAGCTCCCGAATCACAGATACCCTATTCAATCTGGACAGATTTTGCTCGGTCTTGGACTTCTCGGCCCATTTCATGGCTAACTCCGCGGTCAAGCAGGTCTCATTTGGAAATTGCTCACGGCAGAATTTATCAAAGGTTTGAAGAATGCACGCGCTTCCGTGGTAGTCATAGCCGAGTGCCTGTTTCTTTTCGATCAGGCCACAAATATGGGGTGCAAATGCCCCGGTGAACGTATATCTCATAACAGGGCCTCCTGAATGACCTCGATGCCGTCAAATCCGAGCGCACACATTGCCAGCTTGTCCCGGCTGATTCGCATATATGCTTTCAATGAGCCTATCTGCGTATGGCCTAAGATTTCCTTCACGGTATCGATGGGAACTTCTTGGTTTATCATGGAACTGGCGATATACCTTCTGAAACTGTGAAAACCTTTGCCGTCACCCGGAGTATACTCAACATCTGAGAGTTTCATATATTTTCTCAGGCGGTCTCCTGCAGCGGTCGAGGTCATGGCGTCAAAAGGAATACGGGAACGAATAAAGAGGGCCCGGGATTGCGTTTTGGGTCGCTCGTGAAGAATATAATTCGCAATGGCGTTTCCTACTGATGCTTCAAGAGGCAGATGCAGTTCAATTCCGGTTTTATTCTGTACGAAGTGTATTTCATGATGAATCCAGTCAATATCAGAAAGCGTTAAACGAACAATGTCCCCAGCTCTCAGCCCCAAACTGGCGGCAACAGCAAAAATAGCAGTATCGCGGAGCGATAAAGATGGATTTTTTGCCGCTGCATCCATGACGGTATGAACCTCTTTTGAGGAAAAGGCAGGTCGCAGCTTCTTTCGGGGTGCAGGACGAGTAGTCAATACGGCGCTGAAATCGCAGCAGTTTTGTATGGACACCAAGTATGCGCTCAGATGTTTCAATGTGTTGCGCACTCTGTCCATGCTCGATTTTCGTTGAGATGCGATGAACAGCAGAAAATCGTTGACATTTACTAAATTAATATCTTGGCAAGTATGGTAACCGCTGGCATCGAGGTATGCAAAGAATTTGCGGCAGACATTCTCCTCGTCCCGTAGACTCTCAAATCCAATGGCTCGTGTATTCGCTTCATGTTGACAGAAGCTACACAGGAGTTCTTGATAGTACGGAGTCAAGGGGATTTTTGGAGCAGGTCTAACACGTTTCCAAACGATTTTTCCGGTTTGGACATACTCCTCAAAGAGAGCTGCAGCCTTTCTGACTTTCGCCCAGATTCGGTCGGCTACCAAGCCGTTTTCGTGTTCCAAGCGAAAACGATCCACAATTTCATTTGTAAAGGCAGCACTATACAATATCACCCCCTCGGAACGGTAGACCTTTATGATTGGCCACATTCCTTCGTAGTAGTAGTTTCGTATGCTGAACTTACCAAGCCCCAGAGCCCGCAATGCATCCAGCACTTTTGTGCATAGAACATCAAATACAATTTCATCGGACATAAAAACACCTCTGAATGCAGTTAGTCGACTTTCGCCGCCAACTCCATTATAGAGGTATTTTTATAATTTTTCTTATCTGGAGGTTATTTATGAACAACACACAAAAAGCATTGATAAACCAAGACGTTTGCGAACAGACCACGCCTAATCTCGGGATAACTCAATCCTCGGGATTAGATCACCATGCGGTCTACAGCCGCCAGCGTGTGGATGACTTCAGGGAGAATGCTGTGGTCAGCACACAGAGCGCACGGCAGTGTAAAGATGCCGTCGATCTCATTTGCCAAAAGGCAGATGTCCATGCCCATCTCATTCGCCGCCTGACTCCATTGGAATGTGAGAGATTGCAGGGCTTCCCGGACGGGTGGACGGACATCCCCGGTGCATCCGACAGCGCAAGGTATAAGGCCTTGGGCAACAGTGTGGCCATCCCTTGTGTGGACTTCGTGATGCACTGTTTGGTACAGGCGGTCCAGATGAGCGAAAATATTCGTTAGACTTGTCCGGTATGCTGCCTCTGCGCTTCTATTCTCGTCATACTTGTCAATAGCTTATGCGCCGCAGTTGGGCTATGCTTTGCTTGCCTCGGGAGAGGCGGAAAGGAGCAGGCTATGGAAAAAAAGAACCTCTGCGCACCCATCCCGCTGTCGCTGCACCAGCGGCTTCGTGCGGAGCAGGAGCAGCGGGGCCAGACCCTGTCCGACTACATCACGGACATACTCAGAGAACATTTTGAAGGAGGAGCACGAACTATGAACGCCAACAATCGCACCATCGCCTTTCAGGTACCGGAGGAACTCTTCGGCCGGCTGAAGGACTATCTGGCCAGGAACGGCCTGAAGCAGAAGGATTTCATTCTGGGTCTCATTGAGCGCGAGCTGAATGATGCCGGGAACGAAGAATAAAACACACAGAAGCCGCGGGCACACACCTGCGGCTTCACTTTTGGGAGGAGAACTATGTATCTATACCCCGAAAATTTAACGGCCCGGCCTATGCTGTGGCTGTGGACACTGCGGGATGTGGCGTGGATCGGGACAGGGCTTTTGCTGTCGGTGCTGGCGCTGACCCAGACCGGCAGCATGATCCCCTTGGTCATTACAGCGGCGCTGGCCTTTCTCTGCATTCGGCACGGAGGAATCAGCATGCTGGACTTCCTGCGCTATGCTGCGGCGTTTTTCTTTTTCGGACAACAATATTATGTGTGGAGGGAATCGGCATGAGCAGGAAAAAATCTACCCGGCAGCTCATCGGCATCGATGATATTAAAAACGGCAGCGTTGTAACGGCGGACGGAGAGCTGGCCTTCTACTTCGTTCATCCCAGCAATCTGAATGTTTTGCCGGAGCAGGGCGTTCGGGCAAAGGTGCAGGAGCTGCTGGGCGTGCTGAAGGGTATGGCGGAGCTGGAACTGCTGGCCCTGGACTCCAAGGAGTCCTTTCAGGATAACCGCCAGTTCTACCGGCAGCGGCTGGAGGCGGAAGACATGCCCGCCATCCGTGGGCTGCTGGTGCAGGATCGTCAGCATCTGGACAGCGTCCAGACCACCATGGCCTCCTCCCGTGAGTTCTGCTTCGTGCTGCGGCGCAGGAAAACGGACGGGGCCATGAACTATGCATCCCTGGAGCAGCAGTTCCGGGACTGCGGATTTGTCGTTCAGCGTGCGGAGGGCCAGCGGCTTCTGGAGCTGCTGGCTATTTATTTTGAGCAGGACGCCACCCACGAGATATTTGATCTTGTGGATGGGGCGCAGTGGCTGACAGCGGAAACGGAGGTTTGAAATGCGAATTCTGAAAGTGGAGCCGGGAAAAGCTCCGTATGCGAAAGAGATGGAGGAGGGCCTGAAAGCCATCCAGCGGGAGGTAGAGGGCCTGTTCCAGCCCCTCTCTATGGGAGACGGCGTTATTCTCTGCTGTAACGATGAGGGAAAACTGAACGGCATGCAGCCCAACCGACGGCTGGGAGGTGATATCATCTGCGGGCCTTTCTTTTTGGTGGGAGATGACCATGCAGGGGGCTTCTGCTCCCTGACGGAGGAGCAGATACAGCGGTATACGCAGGTGTTTCAGGAGCCGGAGCAGTTTACCGGGCAGGAGCCGGAACTAGAGCCGCACATAGAACTATATATGTGGTAAGGAGGAAAAATGAAAAATCCATTTTCTAAAAAGGCCTCTTCCCAGCAGGAAGCGTTTCTCCGCACTTATCTGGATTGCATCGCACCGGGGATTGTGAAATTCGAGGTGGATCATTACATCTTCGGCAGCACTTACCGCTGCGTGTGGGCGCTGCGGGAATATCCGGCCAGCACCGAGGCCCAGGCGCTCTTGCGGGAGCTGGGTGAGAAAAGCGGCGTGACGCTGCGCATTTACTGCCGGCAGGTGTCCCCCGGCGAGGAGGACAGGATCATCGACAACGCCAACAAGAAAAACAAGCTGGACGGCTCAGACCCCAACAAACTGCGGCAGGCGGTGGCGGCGGAGAGCAATCTGCGGGATGTGGCGGAGCTGGTGCATAAAATGCACCGGGAGCACGAGCCGCTGGTCCACTGTGCCGTGTATTTGGAGATGACGGCGGACAGCAAGGAGCGGCTTCGTCAGCTCCAGACGGATATACTGACGGAGCTGGTGCGCTGCAAGCTGAATGTGGACAAGCTGCTCCTGCGGCAAAAGCAGGGATTCTGCTGCGTCAGTCCTGTGGGCAGCAATATGCTGGGACGGGAGTTCGAGCGGGTACTGCCCGCCAGCAGCGTGGCCAATCTCTATCCCTTCAACTACTCCGGCAAGACAGATCCCAACGGCTTTTACATTGGAAAAGACAAGTACGGCAGCAACATCGTGGTGGACTTTGACCGCCGGGACAGCGACAAAACCTCTGCCAACATCCTTATCTTGGGCAACAGCGGCCAGGGCAAGAGCTACCTCATCAAGCTGCTGATCTGCAATCTGCTGGAAGCGGGCAAGTCGGTGATTGCCCTGGACGCCGAGCATGAGCTGGAGGAGTTGTGCGAAAACTTAGGTGGGTGCTTCATTGACCTAATGGCCGGGGAAAAGCGCATCAATGTGCTGGAAGTGCGGAGCTGGAACGAGGACACCGACAAGACAGCCCCGGAGACATTTCGCAAGTCCACTCTACTGGCTCGGCACATCTCCTTTTTGAAAGACTTCTTCCGGGCGTACAAAGATTTCTCCGACCCACAGCTGGACACCATAGAGCTCATGCTGTCCAAATTGTATGCCTGTTGGGGCATTACGGAGGAGACGGACTTGCGCCAGCTTGCGCCGGAGGACTACCCCGTTCTCTCTGATCTGTATGACCTCATGCAAGAGGAGCTGGCCCAATACAAACCGGGTGCGCTGTACACGCAGGAGCTGCTGCAGGAGGTGCTGCTGGGTCTGCACTCCCTGTGCGTGGGGGCGGATGCACCGTTCTTCAACGGACACACCAATATCTCCGGCGACCGATTTCTGGTGTTCGGCGTAGGCGGTGTGCTGACGGCGGCCAAGAGTCTGCGGAACGCCCTGCTGTTCAATGTGCTGGCGTATATGTCGGACCGGCTTTTGACGGCGGGCAATACCGTGGCGGTGCTGGACGAGCTGTACCTGTGGCTGTCTAACCCGGTGGCTATCGAGTACATCCGCAACTGCCTGAAGCGTGTGCGCAAGCGGGACTCGGCACTGGTAATGGCCTCCCAAAACTTGGAAGATTTTGACCAGGAGGGCGTGCGGGAGATGACGAAGCCGCTTTTTGCCATCCCGCCCCATCAGTTCCTGTTCAATCCCGGCTCCATCGGGAAGCGATTCTATATGGATATGCTGCAGCTGGACGAGGCGGAGTTTGAACTCATCCAGCGGGCAAGGCGTGGCGAGTGCCTGTATAAGTGCGGCATGGAACGGTACCATTTGGAGGTGAAAGCACCGACGCATAAGGCGGCGCTGTTTGGCTCGGTTGGCGGCAGATGATAATGCAAAGGATTTGAAAAAAACTCAAAAAAACCAAAAAGGATTGTTGCGAAAAGCAGTTTTGGTTGTTTTATATAGTGAAGGGCATGCGGATATCTGAAGAAAAATGGAAGGAGGTCTATATATGATTCTGGAGATTGAACATCTCCAACAGATATTTGAATTGCCTAACAAAAAAGGAAAAAAGTTAGGATAGCCACATGTTGTACCTGGAAGGATATAAATCTGAACTGGAATATGCCAGTATTAGGAATATTCCACGGCCAAGAAAGTGAGGTCTACATGAGTAAAACAGTTAAACTGCTGTCAATGGTTTTAGTGATTGTTTTAACGATTTCGATTTTGATTGTGCCTGCCAGTGCAGTCAGTTATACCCAGATAGAAACCGTGAAAGATGCCAACATGTTTTCTTCAGAGTGGGAGAAGACCAATACATATAGGGTTGGCAATACTGTTATTGGCCACATGATATACGGTTTTGATAAAGACTGGATCCATGAAGACTATGTTTGGACAAAAGCCACCCAATGTTATTCTACGGCACTAGTGTACCGAACCTATTTCGATTCCTCCTCTTATTGCTCTGGCAAGGAGGCAGAGAAAAATGTTTATTCGAAGATTGAAGTGACGCACAAAACATATTATGTGCTCTATAGAATAGACTTTTCCGCCAGCTATTCTAATGTGACTTACACTACTGTCACCTCTCATGTGAAATAATTTTATGAAAAAGGTGGGATGAGCCTTCAGCTTCTCCCACCTTTTTCAATAGAGGATGCTACTATGAAAATCGCCAAATACATCATTTCCGTTGTGGTGATCTTGTTTTGCTTTGCGTTGGGGAGCGAGCTGTATCAGGCCCACTTACAGAATTTTTCAAACCGATTTTTCTACATAGAAATCGACGCCGAGGACCGGGAGGCCGTGTATGGGACCATTATAGCTGCCACGGAGAAGTACGGGGAAAAGGTTTTTGCCGTGGAGCGCAGGGATCTGGACGCATATCACTCGGAGCTTGTTGTCTACGCAGATGAAGACATGCAGGAAAACCTGGTGGCGCAGCAGGACATTACCCAGGGGGACGCGGGCAGCCTTTTCTCCGGGAGGACCGAAGTCCTGTATCGGCCCTTTGAGGAAGTCGTATCCCATTCCAATGTGATTCGGTATTATTTTACCGGGTCAAAGGAGGCCGTCAGCTTCATTCGGCAGTACATCAATTCTATCATGGCGACCTCGTACCTGCACAAGGAAACCGTGACCGGCAGCGAGTGGCTGGTATACCTGATTTGGGGCCTTTCGCTTGGATTTATCCTCCTGATGACATGGCTGGATATACAGTACAGCAAGAAATCCGACTTCCTGCGGCTATCCATGGGAAGCTCCGTGGGGGCCATGGTGGCGGGGAAAATTCTCGTTGATATTTTGGTAAATGGCTCCATTGCGCTTTTGATATATCTGCTCTTAAAAGGGAAAATATTCGTCGGCTACAAGCTCGACTTTGCGCTGGTCGCGTTTATCGCGTTCAACATCATCAACTCCTGTTTGTATACAACGCTTTTCCGGTCGGACTATAAGGAGATCATGTACGGCGCGAACATCAACGGGAAGCTTCTGGCAAACACATATTTGCTGAAGGCGATGACCCTGATCCTGCTGGTGATCTCCCTTGCCTTTAATTTTACGACGATCTTGAAAAATGCGGAGGGCCTAAAGGCATACAAGGTCATCGACCAAATGACCGGGTACAGCACCCTATCGTTTACGCCGAAGGGCGCGCAAAGGACGGGCCTGGAAGGCATGGAACGCAGGGAAAAGCTGAAATCGCAAATGTTTTTGGAGGCCTACGCACAGAACAAGGTGCTGCTCTCCACATCCTCCGCTGCCCTGGAGACGCCGATTCTGGTGGTGAATGACCTGGCGCTGGAAAAGACGGTGCAGAGCGCGGAAAAGTTTATATCGGACGGCGACAAAATGTTTGTTTTCTATATTCCCCAAAGCAAGGCGGACACGATCACCGACGACGACATCGAATTTGCGGTCTATTCCACCGCCGCGAATTTCTTCGGCCTGGACGAGTATGACTTTGCTGTGCAGTATTATTCCCACGCGGAGGCGGTGCATTTCGACCTGCAAACCGTATCTGCGCTGCCGCTGGGGTTTGAAATGTGTTCCGACCCCTTAATCGTAAAGTGCAACATAGGCGGCGATGTGATCGCTGGGCTCCTGGCGGAGGGCGTGAATATCGAGTTTCAAGGGCAATGGACAAATATCTTCTTTTTGGAGGAGGGGCTGGAATTCTCTAAGGAAATAACGGACAGCCTGGAGGAACTATCCTATAACAGCGTTGCTGCGCAGTGTAACCAGCACAAGGCGGGGCTGCTGCGGACGGTGCTGATCAATTCGACGCTGAGTGTCTTCCTGCTGGTAGTAAGCGTGCTGCTGATCTCTGTGATCGTAAAGATGGAGTACTTGATCAACTCGAAGGAAATTGCCCTGAAGAAGATACTGGGCTACTCCATTTTCCGCCGAAATTTGAGCATCATTTTGCTGAATGTGTTTTCCGTGTTCATTGCTTTTATCACAGGGCTGATCTTAACGATCATGTACAGCCTTTTCAGCATTGCGACATTGTGCCTGGTGTGCCTGCTGGTTTTCGTGATAGACACCATCTTAATACTTCTCAATATGGCTGTGGCCGAAAATAAAAACACGGCCCACATCCTGAAAGGAGGCAGTTTATGATCGAGATCAAAAATTTGTGCAAACGGTTTGACAGCAAGACCCTTTTTGAGGACTTTAATTACACCATTGAAGATGGGGATTTTGTTGTTTTCTGCGGGGAGAGCGGCTGCGGAAAAACGACGCTGCTGAATATGATCGGGTGCCTGGAAAAGCCTGACGGCGGGTCCATCATCATAGACGGGGTGGATATTTGGCGGTGCAAAAACAAACGGGAGCTGTTTTCGTGCAAGCTGGGGTTCCTGTTTCAGAACTTTGCGCTGCTGGAGGGGAAAACCGTTTTGCAGAATTTGCAGATCATTCAAAAAAAGGTCCGCACGGAAATGAGCCTTGACGAGGCTCTGGACGAGGTGGGGCTTTTGGACAAGAAGGATACCCGGGTCTACAAGCTGTCCGGCGGAGAGCAACAGCGGCTGGCGTTGGCGCGCTTGATGCTGAAAAAATGCGACATTATCCTGGCGGATGAACCCACCGGGTCGTTGGACGAACAGAATGCGGCACTGGTGTTGGACATTCTGCACCGCATCAATGACACCGGGAAAACCATCATTTTGGTCACACACAGCAAAAAAATTATTGAGAGCGAGAGGAAGGTAGTAAGATTATGAAGATTTTCCAGGATGATCAGCGGTCTGCCATCGTCAAGAGATTGGTGCTGCTTCTGCTTGCGATCTTAACTGTTTTTGCTGCTATAAACGCGGTTTGGTATTTTGGATACCGGCAAAAGTATACACGCCTGTCGAGCCACCTTGACGCTAAGTACATAGATGGCGTGGAGGAAAAGGATATGCTTCGGTACTCCAAGGAGGTGGACGGTTACTCCATAACCTTAAAAACGCCGGCATATTTGGGTATGGGTGGTTTTGTGGCTATCTCAAGAACAGGCGGCTATGAAACGCAGCTGGACGAGGAGGGGAATATTGTCGCCGGAAGCGATATGCTGATCACCCTTTATATTTGGCCCAAGTTTTTTTCTGACTACAAATTGGGTTTGGATTTCTTTGACGAGTTTCATTCCATTTGGAATCAGGTCGAGTTCACTTCCGATATGGAAATGATGAATACCGACACGATGGATGATGAATACATCAAGAATATAAATAACCTCATGGCCGAGCACCAGGCGGAGATCGAGAAGATGATACAGATTGCACGGGAAACACTGGATATTGCTATTAAGGGCTTAGAGGGCAATCTCTGAGAGGTGGCAATGTTACGCACAGAAGCGTGTGAGAAAAATGAAAGGAAACTTATTTCACAGTAAATGTGTTGCCGCTCTATTGGCGCAAACAAGGACATAAGGGCGCCGTATGACAATTCATGCGGCGCCTTGTTCTGTATGCAATCAAAACTTCAGCTTGTTTGAAAGCTATGAATATTGAAAACACAGGGGATGATGCAATGACAACAATGATGGCACGGCTGGCAGCTACCGTGCTGACCAGCGAAAAAGGCCGCAGGACAGTCGGGTGGGTGCTGACGGCGATTTTGTCGTCGATGATTTTATTGGTGGCGTTCTTGTGCTGTGTGGGTTCCGGCACAGCTGAGCACAACAGCGCTGTTGTATCAGCGGCATTTTATGTGACGGAGCTATCCACTATTCACAAGCGTCTCGACAGAATACCTGGTGCAGATCACGCAGCTGCGGGGATTGCTTTTCCATCTGGATCCGGCGGTGGCCGAAGTCAATCATAAATCCGAGGAAAACAGCCTTGACCCGATACGGGTTGAGGCTACTTCCCTCGAAAATTTTTTCAAAAAACCGCAAAAAGGATTGTTGCGAAAAGCAGTTTTGGTTGTTTTATATAGTGAAGGGCATGCGGGTGCCCGGAAAAGGAATGGAAGGAGGTCAAAACAAGGTCCCGGAGCTCGGGTAAACCCAGTAGATGCGAATGAATTGCCAAAAGAAAAAAGGAGAGAAAGAAAATGAAAACACCAAGACGGCAAAAGTTCCTGGCATTTTTCCTGGCGATAGCACTCTCCCTGACCCTTATCCCAGCGCAGGTGCTGGCCATCGAGATCGACAAGCGAAAAGAATCCTTGCAGATAGAACGCGCCGAAGCGGCGTCTGCGGAGCCTGCGCAGGATGCAGAAATAGTAAGTGAGATCCCTTCCGGTCGCGATGCGTACCAGAAGGAATTTTTATTATCTAACGGCCAGCGGATGCTGGCGGTCTACCCCACGGCGGTCCATTATCAGGAGAACGGCCAGTGGGAGGAGATCGACAACACCCTGCGTGCTGAGAGGCAAAACGGCAGCACCGTCTACCGCAACACAGCCGGTGCCTGGGATGTGGCCCTTCCGGCCCAGATGGATGCCCAGCAGGCCGTCTCCGTGGAGCAGGACGGGTATCGTCTGTCCTTCCGTTTTTCCGGTTCCCTGCGGCGCACCCCCGGTACGGAGCTCTATGCAGCCGCTACGGATCGCGCGGCGGAGATCAGCCGCCTGCCCGATTCCGTGACAGAGGCCCTGCCTTTGGAAAGAGGCGAGAGCATTCAGACCGCGGCTGCCCGAGATGCCCGGGCCGCAGTGGATACCGTGCAGGCAGAATCCTCCTGGGATGCCATGCAGCGGCAGATCCGGCCGGAGGGTATGCACTCGGTGGTGGAATATGCATCTATCTATGAGAACACGGACCTGAAATATGACCTGACGGCGGAGAAACTGAAGGAGTCCGTCATCATCCGGCAGAAGGACGAGGCTCTGTTGGGCTACCGCTATCACCTGGACAGCCAGGGCCTGCGCCTTGCGCTGCAGGAAGATAACTCCATCCTGGCCTATGCGGCGGACGCCGGGGAAGATGCCCGGCCTGTCTACTACATGCCCGCTCCCTTCCTGGTGGATGAAAATGAGGCCTACTGCGACGATGTGCAGGTGCGGCTGCTGGAAACGGCGGAAGGCTATGACCTGTATTACCTGCTGCCCGGGGAATGGATGGCGGACAGCAGCCGGGCCTATCCCGTGGTACTGGACCCCGTGCTGCAGCCGGTGGCCAACACCAGCACCATCCGGGACCAGAGTATCTTTGAAGTTGATCAGTTTAGCCATTATTGGGGCATGGTAGAGTGCGGGTGGAATCCTCGCCACGGTCGTGAAAGAATTTTCATGAAATTCAAGAATCTGCCCAAGCTCACCTCTGCCGATGTCATTGTGAACGCCACTGTCTCCATGCTCAAGTGCGGTGTGGACGCCCCCATCGACATCGAGGCGCACCAGGTCAACGGTGACTGGGACTCCGCCACCATTACCTGGAGTAACCAACCGTCCCACAACGCCAATATAGAGGATTTCCAAACCGTTTCGGCGGAAAAGTGGTACACCTGGACCATTACCAATATCGCCCAGAGCTGGTATGAGGATAACCGAAACACTGGCGTCATGTTCAAGATGCCCGACTGGGTAGAAGCAGGCAGCGAGCATTGGGAGCAATTTTACTCCTCGGACTACAGCCCCGCCTATTCCCCGGTACTGACCATTTCCTACATAAACAACTGCGGCCTGGAGAGCATTTGGAATTACACCGCCCAGTCAGCCGGAACGGCGGGCACAGGCCAGATCAATAACTATACCGGCAACCTGGTGTGGTCCACCAACAGCTTCGGGTTTGCCGGAAATCGGATGCCGGTATCCGTTACCCATATCTATAACGCCAACGACAAGGACAGCAACGCCTCCTTTACCGGCTATGGCTGGCGCACCAATTTCAACCAGCGGGTCTATCCCTTCACCCAGGACACTTCGTACTACATTTGGGAGGACGGGGACGGCACACGGCACTACCTAAAATACAAATCCTCCGGGACCTATGAGGATGAGCTGATCCCCGGCCTGATCCTCACCACCACCGGCAGCGGGGAAACCAAATACTGCCTGACAGACAAGAGCGGCAACAAGAGCTACTTTACCGATGGCGGTTATCTGGTACAAATCAGCAACAACCAGGCCACAGCCAGCAATATCAGTGTGAGCTATGACGGGGTGAAGCTCTACCGAGTCCGGGACGGTATTGGCCGGACCTACATCTTCTCTTACAATACAGACGGGTATCTCAGTAAGATCGCGTTCCTGGGTACCGGCACCACGGAGCTGGCCGCGGAGACTTTCACTTACAGCGGCGGCAACCTGGTATCCATTCAGTCCGCCCTGTCCGGCGCGGCTACCTTCGGCTACACCAGCAATCATCTGCTCAGCACAGCCACGGACGCCCAGGGCTACCAGGTGCGTTACACCTATAACACCGTAGGCGCCAACCAGCCCAATCGCGTTACCGGGGTGGCTGAATACCACAACGACACAGCCGGAGGCACGCTGGCTATCGAGTACGCCCACAACCAGACTGTATTCCAGGACCACAGCGGCAACAAGGAGATCCACCAGTTCAATAACTTCGGCAGCACGGTGTCTATCCAGGACGGCCAGGGTAACGCCCAGTTCTACCGCTATGCCGGGGAGTCCGGGTTCAAGGCCGCCAGCCAGATGACCCTTTCCTCCAAGATGCAGAACACGGTGGTGAATCTGGTACGCAATGGCAGCTTTGAGTGGGAAGGCGCTTTCTGGACCGGCGACAGCGGCAACGCCTCCACCGGCTCCTGGGGCAACACCAAGGAGTATACCTACCTGGAATGGGAAGCATTGAAGATCTCCCGCACGGAGAACGGCACGGCATACAGTGTCCGGGCTACCGATGACGCCGCCTGTCCCGTTCAGCCGGGCAAGACCTATACCCTTTCGGCTTATGTAAAGACCACCGGCATGACCGGCTCCGGCAGCGGTGCGCAGCTGCTGCTCAAACGTATGAGTACCGGGGCTACGGTAGCCCAGAGCCGGGCCATTACCGACACCTCCGACTGGACACGGCTGGAGGTCACCTACACCCATCCCGCTGACGCAGCGGCGGACAGCCTGGTGGTGCATCTGTCCAACCGCTCGGCGGGCACAGCATACTTCGACTGCGTGCAGCTGGAGCAGAGCGCCAATGCCAGCCGCTATAACATCATGGAAAACGGCGACTTCCACACGGGCACCTGGAGCAACTGGCCTACCTTCGGCTGGCGCTTTAGCTCCGCCTGCACCTCCTCCGACACCAAGGTGGCAGCGGACACCTCCGCCGCGCCGCAGATGGACGGAAACGCCCTGCGCATTATAGGCGGCACCAGCGCGGCCAAGAATGTATACCAGAACATCCTCATTTCCGGCAAGGCAGGGGATGTGTACACCCTGGGCTGCTGGGCCAAGGGAGACTCGGTGCCGCTGACTTCCGGCACCGGGCGCAAGTTCGGCATTGTGCTGCGGTTCATCAACAACGATGTTATTGTGGGCGAGGAGACCGCCAGCTTTAACCCCGACTGCAGCAGCCAGAATGACTGGCAGTATCTGTCCATGCGGGTAGCGGCGAAAACAGCCTATACCTCCATGCGCATTATTTTGGTTTACGAATGCAATGCAAACGTGGTATACTTTGATGGGGTGCAGCTATTCAAGGAGGAATTCGGACACAGCTATGTCTATGACGCCAATGGGAACATCATCAGCGTCACGGATCTGCAGAAGAAGAACACCACCTATGAATACGCCAACAACAACCTCACCAAGATCACCCTGCCCAGCGGGGCCAAGCAGACCTACACCTACGACAGCTACCACAATGTAAGCACGGCCACCAGCCCGGAGGGCGTGATATCCAGCTTCACCTACGACACCTACGGCAACAACACCAAGGTGACGGTGGGCGGCAGCAGTCAGACACAGAAAATTTCCGCCACGGCGGCCTATACCTCCGACGGGAATCAGCTCGCCTCCGTGACGGATGCTCTGGGGAACACGACCACCTACGGCTACGACACCCAGACGGGTGTGCTGAACTGGGTGCAGGCACCCGGGCAGACGGACACCACCCGCACCAACTACACCTACGACAGTCGGTTCCGCACCACCGGGGTCAGCCAGGGCAGCGCCCAGGTGGGGTACACCTACTCTGGGGAGCTGCTGGATGCCATCTCCTCTGCCTCGGGGACGGAGTACAGCTTCGACTATGGTGCCTTTGACCTGGTGAACAGCGTGCAGGTGGGCCAGCGGACGCTGATTAGCCACACCTATTCCACAGACGCGAATCGGAATCTTACTCAGTCCACCTATGGCAACGGGGACTCCGTTTCCTACACCTACGACTCCCTGGGCCGCACCACCGGCAAGAGCTACGAAAACGGCGACACGGTGGACTATATCTACGACAACAACGGCAACCTGGGTATTCTCAAGGACAGCGCCACGGGCCGGAACACCCAGTATTTCTACGACTTCCAGGACCGCCTTATGCGCTACGAGGAGTCCGGCCAGGGGTACAGCAACGCAGTGCAGTGGGGGTATGACGACGAGAACAACCTCTCCTCGCAGACCCAGACCCTGAATGGAAACACCTATACCACCCAGTACACCTATGACAAGGACAATAGGCTGACGAAAACCACCGTTGGCAATGTCAGCGCCAGCTATACCTACGATGAATACGGGCGCATGACGGGGATCGTCACCAAAAGCGGTGACAGCACGGTGTTGAATTCCACCATTTCCTATAATTCGCCCAGTAATACCGCTACCAGCACACAGGTTTCCGCATGGAATAATGGGGTGGATAGTACTTATTACTATACCTACGATGATGCCGGGAATATCACCTCTATCTCCGGCGGAAAAGGCGAAATTCTCTACTCCTATAACGAGCTAAATCAACTGATTTATGCAGATGTTCCGGCTACAGGTAGAACTCTGACCTTTAGCTACGACGACAATGGCAACATCCTTAAGCGTTCCTCACGGTTAAGATTTGACAAGCCGAGTGATCCTCCCAGAGAGGTGTCGTATGTCTATGGCGACAGCGACTGGCCAGACCTGCTGACGGCCCACTGCGGTACGCCTATTACCTATGACGAAATCGGGAACCCTCTCGATGATTGGACATGGACTTACACCTGGCAGCATGGGCGGCAACTCGTGGGCATGGAGAATGAAGAAACAAGCATTTCCTATGCCTACAACACGGATGGCCAGCGCATTTCCAAGACCGTAGACGGCACCACCTACAACTATTATTACTTGGGAGACCAACTGGTGGAAATGGCTTGGGGCACCAATCGGATGCACTTCACCTATGATGCTGTTGGGCCGCTGTCCGTGAACTTTAACGGCACAGAGTATTTCTACCTCAAAAATGGCCAGAGAGATGTGACCGGGCTGGTGGACAGCACAGGGGCGAAAGTGGTTCAGTACACCTATGACACATGGGGTGAAGTCTGGACTGTGAGTGGGTCGCTTTCGTCTACACTCGGCAAGCTAAATCCTTTCCGTTACCGAAGCTATGTCTATGATAATGAGACGGGGCTATATTACCTCAATAGCCGGTACTATAATCCCGTTTGGGGTAGGTTTATCAATGCAGACGGCTTTGTTTCTACTGGTCAAGGCATTTCCGGCGACAATATGTTTGCCTATTGTGGAAATAATCCTGTTAATCGGTACGACCCCAGCGGCAATGCATTTTTAGGCATTATGGCTGGAGCTGCACTTTTGAAACTTTTTATTGCAGGTGCGGCATCGTGTTTAGTGTATATTGGCTTCAAGAGCATTGTTAATAATCCTCCAGCCTCTCCACCAATCACTATTCCTAAATTCGAGTTCAAATCTAAGACTGCAGAGAGGGCTAAAGAAAAAGAAAAGAGCTCCTCGCCAGTTTTACCAAAAAAGCCTAAAGATCCAGTCCACCACATTGTTGCCAAAGCCGACCCTCGAGCAGCAGAGGCAAGGCAAATACTACGAGATGTTGGAATTGAACCTGTAACTGACTTGCGGAATCTTGTCGTATTACCCGCTAAATATCACGCCTCGTTACACACAACTGCCTACCATAATTATGTTACAGAGAGATTGCGTCCAGTCGCCGGAGATAGAGTTGGTATAGAACTTGTTTTAGCTTCGCTTAAGGCTGAAATAGTAGCTCGCTCTGCAGTCGGAATTAGGTGGGATTAGGCACGGGCTACATCGATTCAATTATGTGTTCATTATGGATGTTAGGCTCTTATAATTCAATCCATCATTTTCACAAGTTAAAAGGAGAATCCCTCATGATTAATCTTCAAGATTATATTGAAGCTAAATTACACGCTCTTATTTCGTCATGGGATGAATCGGGAATATATGCCATCTCATTTCTCGTGCAAGCGAATGAATCCTATACATACAACGGCCATTCCAATGTGCCGGAGTTTTCTGTGAGTTATAACACAGAGAAAGACTGCCAAGGGGCAGCTCCTTTGTCAGAAGCACGCTGGAACTATGCCTTTTGGCGACAGAACGAGACCTATATTATTGAAGCTGATGTAGCCAATGACGGAATAAGACTTCTTTTTAACTGGTATGAAGAAAACGGCATTGACAATGTTGGCTATGAAGACACCAGCTCCTGTTACGATTCAAAAATGCGGTATATTGGTAGAGGGCCTGTGGGCCTCTACCAGCTACTTCAAGAAATTTCGGCGGTTGCAAAAAGACTGCACAGTAGCGGTTTTATCCGTCACAAATTCGGCAGGCCCATTCCGATTATCATTCATGACCTGGAATATTCCTGGTATACAATCGAGGCAACCAAAGCGGCTAACACAGAGGGTGAAGCAGACGAATTCCTTTCTGCCATGAAAGAGCTCGGAATTACCGATTGATAATACAAATATTGCATAGCGAAGCTGATTCAACTCATAGTTCCCATTTGGGGAAATGAATGGTGTCTTTACTTAGTAGCCTACTTAACTGAACGAGGGCGCCGCGTGGCATACGCGGTGCCCTTTTCATGACTGGCAGTATCTGTCCATGCGGGTGGCAGCGAAAACGGCTTATACCTCCACGCGCATTATTTTGGTTCACGAATGCAATGCAAAGGTTTTCAAATGTGTCTTTACACCAATGCAACACTCTCAGGCCCGCTGCAGCAGTTAGTCGATAGTGGTATAATTAGGTTATATCCGTTAGGATGAGGAGCAAAATGATGGGAATCAATGATACTTGCACCAGTAAATCTAATACAGATAATTTACGAATTCGTCATACAAAGGAGGCTGCCGAGCGTTATTACAGAGAAAATCCCGATTCACTGATTCCTCTTTTTGAAAAAGAATTGCGGGAGTTAGGATTTGACTTTGAAGTTTCAAGTCAAACATTCGGATTTATCCCAAAATACAAGAAAGACATATTGCCGATCGCTGTCAGATATTATCAAGTTGCAAAAAAACTCAAAAAAACTAATGAGCAAATACATTTTATGGGTTTTTTCCGCATCAAAGGCTTTGATGATATTGTTCCAATGCTACTGGAAGATTATTACTCTAAGGAAACGGATGATTTGACTCGTTGGTTCATTTCGGATTGCCTTTACTATATCCGCTCAAGAAAATTTGTAAGAGAATATCAAGAAATATCCTCTAACAAAATTTTCGGAATAAATCGGCAGATGATTATTTTGCTCCAGGGAAAGCTGAAAGAGGAAACTTCCGTTCCTGTACTGGTTGCATTGTTAGAGGATGAAGAGGTCTGTTTGCAGGCAATTTGCGCATTGGGCGACTACAAACGGGAAGATTTTCGCTGCTATTTTGAGCGGTTCAAGGACGACCCGCATCCCGGATGGCGCAAATATGCCAGGGCGGCGCTGAGGAGACTTGACAGATTAACTAAATAACGGTTTTTCTCAATGGACCGGGAGTAAAAAAATAAATATTTATAGCTCCGGGCTGCCGAGCGGATGGGATAGATTCCAATAATCGTATTATTTACGAATTGAAGCCAAATAACCCGCAAGCAATTGCAAGAGGAATAAAGCAACTAAACAGATATACCGAAGCAGCGAAACAGCAATACGGCGGTACATGGACAGGTGTCCTTAAACTAGGGGGATAAAACAATTATGGGAATATGGGGTCCAAAATTATATCAAAGTGATATAGCAGAAGAGGTAAGAGACTATTATAGGGATCAACTGCGCAGAGGAAAATCCGGAAAAGATATTACACAAGATTTGATTGCGCAAAACAAATTTACGACACTGGATTCTGACGATGCGCCTGAATTCTGGTTCGCACTGGCAGATACACAATGGGATTTAGGCAGGTTAGAGGATTGCGTCAAGGAGCGCGCAGTGTATTATCTCAATGAGGGCCACGATCTGCTGCGGTGGGAAAAAGAAGATCCTGCAAATGCTATTAAGAGAGCCAAAGTGTTGGATGAATTGCGCCAAAAGCTGATGTCACCACAACCTGCGGAAAAGAGAGTTGCTCCATATAAGTTGTATCGTTGCGCTTGGTCCATTGGTGATGTATATGCATATCAGCTCAGCAGCGGTTTTGCAATACTTTGATGGGATGCAGCTATTCAATACCTACGGTCCGTGGGGCGAATCGTGGGGCGCGAGCGGGACACTTGCCTCCACCTTGGGAGCTATAAATCCCCTCCGCTACCGGGGCTATGTCTACGACACCGAGACGGGGCTGTATTACCTCAATAGCCGCTACTATAATCCTATCATGCGGATTTTGACTGCTGGCAGCAGTATTTTGGATACAACGATTTCTATGATTTAGTATTTGACTGGGCTACCAGTTGTGTACCCGCAAAATTCCAGTTTTTCTATTTAACCCTCTGAAAACTCTGTATTTTCAAGGCTTTTCGCCAGTGTAATTCTCAAACCTTATGTATTTTCCCTTGTTTTTGCCCTTATGAGCGAAAACAAGGGAAACTTTTTGTTATTCGCCGCCGACTACCTTATCCAGCAGCCTTGCGGAAGTACGCTTCGCTTCCCTTGTAGCGTGAGCGTAGATATTCATTGTGGTACTGACATC
>OHAU01001746.1_pt1 | contig 23635 bp, 18 predicted proteins | sample 1577181 | NCBI WGS metagenome assembly OHAU01 (sample SAMEA3541472, study PRJEB24748) | human gut metagenome | biome: human gut; feature: human-associated habitat; material: faeces | place: China | collected 2012 | reverse complement strand
ATCAAAGTCAGAAAAGGAAAGAAAAATTCAAAATAAATATACGGCTGAGAAGAAAGCTGTCGCTTTAGCGGTTAATAGATTGCAAAGCGACAGCTTTTATTTGAGATGAATTGCAATTTCTTTTGTAAAATTGTAGAATGAAAGAGCTTATGAAAAAGAGTCATGAAAGAGAGAATCGGGAAATGAATGATAAAATCGCAGTCTGTCTTGGAAAGGGCGGACAGAGAGATATGGCGGAAGCCTTTTGCAGGAGGACCGGAGCGCAGCTTCAGGATAAGCCGGGAGATTTTCTGACGGTGCGGTTTGATTCCAGGGGCGTTTCGCTGTCCGGTTTCGGGCTGACCTATCAGGGGGATTTTGTGGAGACGATGCTTCACAGAGTTACCAGAGGCAGACTTCAGCATGAGATGCTGGTGAAGGCGGTGAAGTCAGATAAGGAGGGAAGGAAGGCCATCGATGCTACGGCAGGAATGGGTGAGGATGCCTTTCTTCTGGCAGCCCAGGGCTATGAGGTGACGTTGTACGAGCAGAATCCGGTGATTGCAGCCCTTCTTAAAGATGCCATTCGCCGTGCCAGGAAAAATATGGATCTGAAAGATATTGCCGGTCGTATGAAGGTGATCGAGGGAAACAGTGTAGAAGGTATGTCAAAGCTTCTTGATCCTGTAGACGTGATCTATCTGGATCCTATGTTTCCGGCAAGACAGAAATCCAGCCTGATCAACAAGAAACTTCAATTGATCCAGAAGCTGGAACCACCGTGTTCCGGGGAAAAGGATCTTTTTGATGCAGCTATCAGAGCAAATCCAGATAAGATCATCGTCAAGCGTCCGCTGAAAAGTGAATGTCTTGCCGGCCGGGAGCCGTCTTATACATTGAAGGGGAAGGCAATACGATATGACTGCTATGTATTATAAAGTCAGACACTATCAATACAAAAATCGAATCGGAAACCTTAAGGCTGAAGCTGTAGGCGTGGTAAGCGGGGAAAAACATTTCCCTATATTTCCGGGAAATATGATCTTCAAGCCACTGACGAAATCTAAACCATTTTCCACGCCACTGTATGCTTATGCAGAGGTATTCTGGTCAACGATCATTAATGAATATTTCATGCCTGCGCCCAGATATGAACTGGCCATTTGTGAAGGGTATGAGGCAGTAAATGAAAAATATCTTGACTACGGAACGACAGTACCCATGGCATATAAAGAAGGGGAAAGCCTTTTGAATCTTCTGGAATTTTTTCGGAAATATCCGGATGAAAAGGTAGATATTGATAATTATGTAAACTATTGCCAGATGTTTTATGATTATAGAGATATTTTTGAGGCTGATTTTTTTCAGGAGCATCAGGAAATGGCGGAACAGCTTGCCATGCAGGTACTGATCTCTGTCCTGAAAGGAGACCAGAATTATCATTATGAAAATGTAGCATTTCTCTGTGATAAAGATGGCGGGATCATAAGTCTTGCACCTATGATCGACCATGAATTTTCTGCGTATTTTATGTTTCCGGACGATATTTCCCGTCATGTATACTGGCTGATGGAATTAAGCAAATCCATCCGCGGGTGGGAAGTCCGGCCTGGGGAATATGATAATTTCAAAGATCCGGAAGAACGGAAACTAATGGAAAAAAGTGCCACCTGTATTCATAAAAATCTCCTCTATATAAAAGAACATTATCCGCAGACAACGGAAGAATTTCTGGATAAAGCAGAAAAACTGAAAACAGCATTGACGGAAGCTTCAGAGGATTTTCTGATCCGGGGAAATACGGAATATCCGGACTGTGCGGATTCCAGTGCCTGGCTGATCGGAAAAGCCCGATACAAGGATAAAGATGAAGAGAAAGCCAGCGCTTATGAGGCGGAATTATACGGAAAGGGGAAAAAGCTTGATTTCCGGGACGTAAGTATCAGTGCAATAAATGAAATAAAAGCTGTGATCAGTCAGATGGAAGAAGTTTTGAGAAAGAGAGAATAAACAAATGGAACAAACAAAAACAATATTAAAAAAAACCTGGGTGGTGGCAGCGCTTGCCTGCGTCTGCTGTCTCCTCTGGGGGAGTGCGATCCCGCTGATCAAGACAGGATACCGTCTGATGCAGATGGATTCTGCAGATACGGCAAGTCAGATCGTTTTTGCAGGAGTGCGTTTTGCACTAGCAGGAATCCTCGTACTGATCTTTGCATCTTTGCGTGAGCGCAAGGTTCTGCTTCCCGATCGGACTGTTTTGAAATATGCGGTGCCGGTATGTATGGCTCAGACAGTATGTCAGTATTTCTTCTTTTATATAGGTGTGGCACATACCTCCGGTGTAAAAGGCGCTATTATCACAGGTCTTGGGAATTTTATTGCGATCCTGCTGTCCTGCCTTGCTTTTCACAAGGAAAAAATGACCGGGCGAAAGATGCTTGGCTGTATCCTGGGTTTTGCAGGCGTGGTCGTGATCAATCTTATGGGAAATTCTCTGGATGCAGGTTTTAGGCTTACAGGAGAAGGATTTATTCTGATCGCGCAGTTTTCTTACGGAATGTCCACGGTGCTGATCAATATTTTTTCCAGAAAGATATCTCCGGTGGTACTCAGCGGAACGCAGTTTACCATGGGCGGGATCATTCTGTTCCTGATCGGAAAAGGGATGGGAGGACATCTCGGAAGCGTAAATGCTGCCGGTATCGGGATCATCTTTTATCTGGCAATGGTGTCTGCGGTGGCCTATACACTGTGGTCAGTGCTGCTTGCCTGGAACGATGTATCCAGGGTAGCTATCTTTGGCTTTGTAAATCCTTTGTTCAGTGTGATCCTGTCTGCACTGGTTCTGGGAGAGGTACGTCAGGCATTTAATATGGGAAGTCTCATCGCACTGTTTCTTGTCTGTGTGGGAATTTATGTGGTAAATCAAAAAAAATCTTCATAAATGATATTGCAGTTATTGTTCCCAGGCAATATTTTTTGAAGTGTGTTACTGAGAACGGAGCGAACAGTAACGGTCGCAGAATGAACAGTAACGATGCCGGAACTCCGAAATTGATTTCAATACGGCATTGTGTTAAAATAGTTCCATAAAAAATGTGAACATATAAATCCGTGCCGGAATAACTGCAGGATCCGGAAGCAGATCCTGCACCGGACAGATAAGGAGGAAAAATATGGAATTTCAGAAACTGATCGAAGAGAGAAGGACCATCCGTAAATACAGCCCGGAGAGCAGGATCACAAAAGAAGATCTTCTTGCAGTGATCCGGGCCGCTCAGGAAGCACCCAGCTGGAAAAACTCCCAGACCGGAAGATATTATTGTGTAATGTCCGAAGAGATGGTGGAGAAGGTCAGCAGAGAATGTCTGCCGGAAATGAACCAGGCAAAAGCAAAGAATGCCTCCCTGATCGTTACAACCTTTGTACATAACCATGCCGGATTTCAGAAAGACGGAACACCGGATAATGAGCTCGGAAACGGCTGGGGTTGCTATGATCTGGGACTTCAGAACGAGAATCTGATCCTGAAGGCAAAGGAGCTTGGATATGGAACCCTGATCATGGGACTTCGTGCCGGAGACAAACTCCGTGAGATCCTTTCCATTCCGGAAACAGAAACGGTAGTGGCAGTGATCGCCATCGGAAAAGCAGCCGAAGAGCCTGCAAGACCGAAACGTAAAGAAGTGGAAGATATTGTGAGATTTTATTAAATAATAGAAGAAATGCCCGGTACATATCAAAGTGTTCGGGCATTTTTTAACAGAAATTAAAGAGCAAAATGGTCTGAAAAGGATTGCCTGAAGGAATGAATTCTGTTATCCTGTAAGAAAACAGCTGTGACAACATGAAAGGGTTTTGAAAAGCAGAGTTTGGGAGAAAAAAAGCAATACAGTAGGGAGGTTTTTAACCAATATGCAGATCATACATGAAAATGAATACGAAGAAACCATGAAAAATATCGTAACGCCATATCTTCTGTCACACAGAAGGGAACTTTATGTACCTAGCGCGGATTATCCGTTTCGTAACGAAAGCAAACGGATCACAGGTAAGATCCATATGCTGCAGTATCTGTCTGATATTGATATGCCTAAAGGTGTGGTAGTCATCAGCCACGGATTCACAGAATCAGCAGTGAAATATGATGAAGTGGCCTATTATTTTCTTAAGGAAGGCTATCATGTATATATTCCGGAGCATTGCGGCCATGGCCGCAGCTATCGTCTTACCGCAGACCCGTCTTTGGTCCACATCGATACATGGAGAAGATATATCCGCGATTTTCTGAAAGCATGCCGCTACATAAAGAAAGCACATCCGGATCTGTCACTTAACCTGTATGCACATTCCATGGGTGGTGCCATCGGTGGTATTGCTGCAGCCTGGGAGCCGGACTGGTTTCACAAGGTGATCCTTTCTTCTCCGATGATCCGTCCTCTTACAGATAATGTTCCGTGGCCGGCAGCCACTGGCATAGCTCTGGAGAAATGCATTTTCGGAAAAGATGAGGAATATGTAGCTGGCCGAAAGCCTTACGATGGCAGCGGTTCTTTTGAGACAAGCTCCGCAACATCAAAACCAAGATACGAGAGATACAAAAATCTCCGTGCAGAACATAAGGAGCTCCAGACCTGGTCTCCATCCTATGGCTGGCTCTGGGCTTCTGCAGAAATGAGCTGGTATCTGCGTCTCTATGGATGGAAAAAATATACGGCACCAATGCTGCTCATCCAGGCCCAGACTGAAGATCTGGTATCTGTCCGCGCCCTGAAAAATTTTGCCGGAAAGATCAATCACCAGGGAAAAACAAGCTGTGATTATATCCATATGATCGGAACAAAGCATGAGATTTATGGAAGCAGAGGCAAGATCCTGGAGAAATACTGGGGATATATATTTACATTCCTGGACGATACGGAAAATGATACTGACCACAGATAAGTATTTTTACTACAGGTGTATCACATATTTGACAACAGGATTGGCAGCTTTTATTTACTTTCTTTCTTTATCATAGTAAAATTATAAAGCTTTTCTCTTATACATTCGACAGAAAATGTGATATAATTTAGCGAGTCGTCTTTTTTGTACAAACAAACGTACAATCCAAAAAGACAAAATTAAATAAGGGAAGGATTATAGAATGTTATCTGTTATTGAATCAGTGAATGCTGCCGTAAACAATTTTATCTGGGGCGTTCCTGCGATGATCTGTATTATCGGAGTAGGTCTTTATTTAAGTATTCGTACAAATTTTCTCCAGATCCGGAAATTCCCCTATGCCATCAAGGTCACTATCGGACGTATGCTTAGGAAAAGAGAAGCTTCCGATGGAAGTCTGACACCGTTTCAGGCTGTTTGTACGGCGTTAGCTGCTACCGTGGGAACGGGAAATATTGCAGGTGTGGCAGGTGCTATCGCCATCGGAGGACCGGGAGCCGTATTCTGGATGTGGATTTCCGCACTTCTTGGAATGTGTACAAAGTTTTCCGAGGTAACACTTGCGGTACATTTCCGCGAAACCAATGCCAACGGAGATCTGGTTGGAGGACCAATGTATTACATTAAGAATGGTCTGAAAAAACACTGGCACTGGCTGGCATATTTGTTTTCCGCTTTCGGTGTGCTGACTGTTTTCGGAACCGGAAACGCAACACAGGTCAATACTATCACAACTGCTATTGATTCTGCGCTGATCAATTACAATGTGATCACTGCAGACAATACTTCCATAGTGAACCTTGTTATGGGAATCATTCTTGCAGTACTTGTAGGACTTATCCTGCTTGGCGGAATCAAAAGGATCGGCCAGGTTACAGAAAAGCTGGTACCGTTTATGGCACTGTTTTATATTATTCTTGCGATCGGTGTAGTTATCATCAACTGGAAAAATGTTCCGGGTGTTTTCAGCTCTATAATCAGAGGAGCATTTAATCCGGCATCTGTGACAGGCGGTGTTGTAGGAAGCTTTTTCATGAGTATGAAAAAAGGTGTTTCCAGAGGTATTTTTTCCAATGAGGCAGGTCTTGGTACCGGTTCCATCGCACATGCCTGTGCAGACACCAGAAAACCTGTAAAACAGGGATTTTTCGGGATTTTTGAGGTATTCACGGACACGATCGTGATCTGTACGCTGACAGCACTTGTCATCCTCTGCAGCGAGGTGCCGATCGGTTATGGCGCAGCAGCAGGAGCGGAGCTTACCATCAGCGGTTTTACCAGTACATACGGAAACTGGGTTTCCATCTTTACAGCAGTTGCCATGTGCTGCTTCGCATTTTCCACTATCATTGGATGGGGACTTTACGGAGCCAGATGTGCGGAATTTCTTTTTAAGGAAAAAGCTATCAGGCCTTTTATGGTACTGTACTCTCTGATAGCGATCATCGGCGCAACTGTTGATCTCGGACTTCTCTGGAGTATCGCAGAGACCTTCAACGGTCTGATGGCGATCCCTAACCTGATCGCAGTATTCCTGCTTTCCGGTGTGGTTGTAAAGCTTGTGAAGGAGTACTTCGCCGGAGAAGGAAAGAACGCCTGAAGGAGTTTTTGAAAAAAAAACTTGACTATCAAAACAAACAGAGTTAGAATTGGTTTAGCTCATTAAAGAGTTAACACATAACAGAAGTAAATTCTATGAAGGGAATCAGTAAAGACAGAGGAACCGTCTTCAGAGAACTGTGACTGGTGTGATGCAGCGTCGGAACTGCCTTGAATATCATCCCTGAGAAGGAAAGCCGAAAGTTTCAGACAAGTAAGTAGGTTTTCACGGGTGCTTCCCGTTACAGAAGTCGCGTATGCCGGTACGTTGCAGAATCGTGCTTGTTTCAATTGAGAAACAGGGTGGTTGCGGAATTTTATATCCGTCCCTGAAAGGGGACGGATTTTTTTTATCCAAAAACATTTTAAACCACGGGGTAAGGATCTGAAACCGGAAAAATATACAAAAGGGGAAAGAGTATGAAAGTGTACAAAAAACTCATGAACGCACTTGCAGCAGTAGAAAAAATCGTACTGGTCATTTCCACCCTGCTGATCCTTGTGCTGACTGTGGGAAATGTATTTTCCCGCAAGGTCATCCATCGCTCATGGTCTTTTACAGAAGAGCTTGTTGTAGCGGTGTTTGTTCTCATCACACTTCTGGCAGCAGCACTTGCCTGCCGTGAAAAGGGAGGACTGGTAAGTCTGACACTGGTTACGGACCGTCTTCCGAAAAAACTGGAAAAACCATCTGTGATCCTGATCACGGTCCTGTGCATTGTTTTTTCTGCAATTTTATTTAAGTATGGAATGGACAAAGTTCTTACACAGATGGCAAACGGCAAAAGAACTTTCGTACTGAACTGGCCGGAGTGGATCTTCTGGTCCTTTGTGCCGATCGGAGCAGGCTGCATGATCCTTCATTTTATTGAGTACTGCCTGGACTTCTGCCTGAAAAAAGATGATGAAAAGGAGGACAAATAAATGATCAGTGCAATCTTATTTATCTCCTTCTTTGTTTTTCTGATCCTGGGACTTCCCATTGCGATCTGCTTAGGTCTGTCATCTGTATGTGCCATCCTTTATTCCGGCACATCTCTGACGATCGTAGCTACAAATATGTACTCTGGAATCAGTAAATTCCTGCTTCTTGCTATCCCGTTCTTTGTTCTGTCCGGAAACATTATGGCAAAAGCCGGTATTTCAAAACGACTGATCAACTTCGTAGATACCTGCGTAGGACATAAAAAGGGCGGTATCGCCATTGTATGTGTTATCGTAGCCTGCTTCTTCGGAGCAATTTCTGGTTCCGGTCCTGCAACTGTTGCGGCACTTGGAGCAGTTCTGATCCCGGCTATGGTTGAGCAGGGCGGTTTCTCCGCACCGTTTTCCACGGCATTGATGGCAACTTCCAGTTCCATCGCCATTGTCATACCGCCGAGTATCGCATTCGTTGTATATGCTTCCATCACAGGCGTATCTATTGCAGATATGTTTATGGCTGGTATCGTTCCGGGACTTCTGATGGGTGTTGCTCTTGTGATCATCGTTATGATCGAGGCAAAGAAACATAACATTCAGCCATCCCGTGAAAAAGCTTCCGCAAAAGAGCGCTGGGATACATTTAAAGATGCATTCTGGGGATTCCTGATGCCGGTTATCATCCTCGGAGGAATTTACGGTGGTATCTTTACACCAACTGAGGCCGCAGCCGTATCTGTTGTTTACGGTCTGTTTGTTGGTATGGTGATCTACCGTGAGGTTAAGCTCAAAGATTTGTTTGACATTCTTGTGGATTCTGCAAAGACAACCGGTGGAATCATGCTGATCGTAGCAAGTGCTTCTCTGTTCTCTTTTGTATGTACCAAGTTTGGTATTGCAAATGCGGCATCTGAGCTTCTTGCCAGCATTGCACATAATCAGTTTACCTTCCTTCTGATCGTAAATATCATTTTCCTGATTGCAGGATGCTTCATTGATGCAAACTCTGCGATGTACATTTTTGTACCGATCATGCTTCCGGTATGTAAGGCTCTGGGCTATGATGTGGTAGCATTCGGTGTTATGGCAACAGTTAACCTTGCGATCGGACAGGTAACACCTCCGGTAGGTGTAAACCTTTTTGTTGCAATCAGTATCAAGATCAAAAAAGGTCTGGAGGTTACTCTTCAGCAGATCTCCAGAGCAGTTATGCCGATGATCGCTGCATCCGTTGCAGTTCTTCTGATCATCACTTATATTCCGGCTGTTTCCACAGCTCTTCCGAAGGCTCTTGCAAAAGAGGGCTCCTATACAGGAGACCAGTCTTCTGACACAGAAAGCCAGAGTTCCAAGGATTCCGGGGACGGAAGTGATTCCTTTAATACTATCGCTGATTACAGTGATCTTGACTGGCCGGAGATGACTTGGAACTTTGCATGCTCTACAACCGAAACAAGTACCTGGGCTGACGGAGGACGTAAGTTTGGCGAGCTTATGGAAAAAGCAACCGGCGGAAAAGTCAAGGTTAATATTTATGCAGCAGATCAGCTGACAAACGGAAATCAGTCCGAGGGAATCCAGGCACTGATGAACGGAGATCCGGTACAGATCTCCATGCATTCCAATCTGATCTATTCTGCATTTGACCCGAGATTCAATGTAGTATCCCTGCCGTTTATCTATGATTCCTACGATGACGCAGATGCAAAATTTGACGGTGAGGCCGGAGAAAAGCTGAAAGAGATCCTTGGTGAGTACGGACTTCATTGTATGGGAATCGCAGAGAATGGTTTCCGTGAGCTGACAAACAGCAAGCATGAAGTAAAAACAGTAGACGACATGAAGAACCTGAAGGTTCGTGTGGCCGGTTCCAATCTTCTCATGGAATGTTATAAGAGATGGGGGGCAGATGCCACAAACATGAACTGGTCCGAGACATACACAGCACTTCAGCAGAATACGGTAGAGGGTGAGGAGAACCCGCTGCCTGCGATCGACGCAGCCAGTGTACAGGAGGTACAGCCGTACTGCTCCATGTGGGATGCAATCTATGACTGTCTGTTCTTTTGTATCAACCAGGATATCTATGACAGCCTGACACCGGAACAGCAGCAGGTTGTTGATGAGGCAGGCCAGAAGGCTGTTGAGTATGAGCGTTATATCAACCGTTCCGGCGATGAGGAGATCATGAGCCGCTGGGAGAAGAGCAACGGTGTGACCTTTACAAAGAAAGAGGATATGGATATCGATTCCTTCAAGAAAGCAGTAGACGGAATCGACGACTGGTTTGTAAATGAGCTTAAGAGTGCAGGCTATGACGATGCACAGGATCTTGTAGATCTGTTTACAGAGGATTCGGTAGATACCGTGGAGGATTACAGTGATCTGAACTGGCCTGAGACAACCTGGAACTTTGCATGCTCCACAACAGAGACAAGTACCTGGGCTGATGGAGGACGTAAGTTCGGTGAACTCATGGAAAAGGCTACCGGAGGAAAGGTCAAGGTTAACATTTACGCAGCGGATCAGCTGACAAACGGAAATCAGTCCGAGGGAATCCAGGCATTGATGAACGGAGACCCGGTACAGATCTCCATGCATTCCAATCTGATCTATTCTGCATTTGATCCACGCTTCAATGTGGTATCCCTGCCGTTCATCTATGATTCCTATGATGATGCAGATGCGAAGTTTGACGGAGAGGCTGGAGATAAGCTGAAGGAAATCCTTAACGGCTACGGACTCCACTGCATGGGTATTGCAGAGAACGGATTCCGTGAATTGACAAACAGCAAGCATGAGGTAAAATCTGTAGATGATATGAAGAATCTGAAGGTTCGTGTAGCCGGCTCTAATCTTCTTATGGAGTGTTATAAGAGATGGGGCGCAGATGCCACAAATATGAACTGGTCCGAGACCTACACGGCACTTCAGCAGAATACGGTAGAGGGCGAGGAGAATCCGTTGCCCGCCATCGATGCAGCCAGTGTACAGGAGGTACAGCCATATTGCTCCATGTGGGATGCAATCTATGACTGCCTGTTCTTCTGCATTAACCAGGATATTTATGATGCGCTGACACCGGAGCAGCAGGCTGTTGTTGACGAGTGTGGCCAGAAAGCTGTTGAATATGAGCGTTACATCAACCGTTCCAGTGATGATGAGATCAAAGCACGCTGGGCAGACAAAAATGGTGTGACCTTCACAGAGAAAAAGGACATGGATATCGATTCCTTTAAGAAAGCAGTAGACGGTGTAGATGACTGGTTTGTTCAGGAATTGAAAAAACAGGGCTATGATGATGGTCAGGATCTGGTAGATCTGTTTACAAAGTAGTCTTCATACATGTTTATAAAAAAATAAAATAGCCGGAAAGAGGCAGTTCTGAGAGAATTTTTCAGGACCGCCTCTTTTCTTTGCGGAAAAAAGATTATATACTGATAGCAGTCTGGCATTTGTCGGGCGGGAGATTGTTGAAATATGGACGGAACATAAGTAAAGGAAAAAATATGATAAAGATCGATCTGATAACCGGGTTTCTCGGATCCGGAAAGACAACATTTATAAAAAAATATGCCTCCTATCTTCTGAAAAAAGGCATGAACATCGGGATCCTGGAAAATGATTTCGGGGCAGTGAATGTGGATATGATGCTGCTTCAGGATCTGATGGGTGACAACTGTGAGTTGGAGATGGTTTCTGGCGGTTGTGATGCGGACTGTCACAGACGGCGATTTAAGACGAAGCTGATCGCTATGGGAATGTGCGGTTACGACCGTGTCATCGTAGAACCATCCGGAATCTTTGATGTGGATGAGTTCTTTGACGCCCTCCATGAGGAACCGCTGGATAAATGGTATGAGATCGGAAATGTGATCGCCATTGTGGATGCGAAGCTGACAGAGGATCTTTCTGCGGAAGCTGATTATCTGCTGGCTTCTGAGGTGGCAGATGCAGGCTGTGTATTACTGAGCAGGAGTCAGGAAGCTACGGTGGAAGAGATCAGCAGCACAAAAGAGCATCTCAACCGTGCACTTGGCCAGATCCAGTGCAGGCGCTGTCTGGACAGTGAGATCCTCACCGGAAACTGGAATGATCTCACGGACACAGACCTGGAAAAGATCCTGAATTGTGGGTATGTGTCAGAAGCTTATGTGAAGGAATCCTATGCGGAAGGCGGTGGATTTGATTCTCTGTTTTTTATGAACGTTCATAAAAGTGAGGAGAAACTCTATGAAACTGCAGAAAGGATCCTGAATGATCCATCCTGCGGAGATGTTTTTCGCGTAAAAGGTTTTCTCAGAAAAGAAGATGGACAGTGGCTGGAGCTGAATGCTACCCGCCATGAGATCTGCATCCGGCCAGCAAAGCTGGGACAGGAGATCATGATCGTTATTGGGGAGAAACTGAATAAAGAGGTAATTGATGGATACTGGAAATAATACTGCAGAAAAAACAGCACCGGAGAGATATGTCTCAGAGAAGGCATTTGAAGAGCTGCCAGATACATTTCAGAAGCTTGCAGAGCTGCTTGGAGAAGATCAGTTTGAACTGGTGGCAGTGAATGATGAGAAAGGCCCGCAGGATCAGAAAGCAGCTTCAGAGAGTGCTTTTTCGGAAGCAATTGCGGAAAAGTCCGATGACAATATATACAAAGTGGATTCTTATGTAAAAAACGGAGAAATCCGCCTTGTGTATCTTATGAATGATGCGGTAGAAAGCTTTCTTGTTTTTGGAAATGCCCGTATGACAGGTGTATACAAACCGGATTACGAGGGCGAGATCCTGGCAGATTTAAGCCGGCAGGGCAGAGAATATATCCTTGTGGTTCACCAGGATGATTCGGTGGTGACTTTGTTTTTTGAAACCCTGTCTCTGGAAAAATATCTCTACGATTACAGCCGGATCGGTCATTTCTGGATAGAAGGGTATGAATATTTACGGCAGCTGGAATATCGCCTGGCAATCCTCCGCGACAAATATGATTATATAGGCGGGGACAGCTGCAACGCTCTGGAGGAGAAGCTTTCTGTACTGGTGGAATTTCCGCCATTGAATTACTGCTGTTATCCGTCTGTTCCGGAAAAGTATATTGTTCCCAGGGAAAATCCGTGGATTCCCTCGGAAAAGGCAATTGAGGTAATGGGAGAGATCGCAAGGCAGGCAGGAGACCGTACCTTTGTCAGGTGGCTTGAAATTTACCGGAAACTTCCGTTTAAATGGGTAGCACGGAAACTGGCAGGAATGCTTCACCGTACAAAACACATTCAGGTAACGATGTGCCTTTCCGAAAAGCTGAGGGAAGCGTCATCAGGATATGGGGATCGGTCTTTTGGAAAAGAAGCTGACGAAGAAATTAAAGTTCTTACGGAAAAAGCCAGTGCAAAACAGGCAGAGCTGAAAGAGCAGGGTATCGGATCCGAAGTATTCAGAGAAGAACCGTTTACCATTGCCAGAGATTCTCTGGGATTTAAGGTTTATCTCATGAAATGGAACAAAGGAAGAAAAGACTGTACCGTTGAAATTGAAGAAATATGACGAAATATATATAGATCCGCAGAGAATATCTGTGAAGTGTTTTTGCCCGGCAGGGATTGCTTTTTTAAAAACACTGGGGTATAATTTAATGGAAAGAGTTAAGAACAGCCCTTTGATAAGAAAGGAGATTTTTAAAATGAAAGTAACACATATTACAGATATCGATAAATTTTTTGAGGTAATTGACAGCTGCAAAGGCAGAGTAGAGCTTGTAACAGGAGAGGGAGACAGACTGAACCTGAAATCCAAGCTTTCCCAGTATGTATCTCTTGCAAACATCTTTTCCGCCGGGGAAATTCCGGAACTTGAGATCGTTGCAGCAGAGAAAGAGGATATCGACAAGCTTATGAACTTTATGATCAACGGCTGATAGGAAGAACGATTTTCAGGGATGTGAGCTTTTCACATCCCTCTATTAATCTGAATATAAAGCAGAATATGAATGTCTGTTTTGTAAAATGGATATAATGACAGCAGATACAGAAACAGATAGTTTTTCTCTGTCATCATGATCATAACAGGATACAACCAGGGGGTATAATACTTCCTGGTCAAACTACGTTAAAAGGAGTGTATACAAAATGGTTAAAATTGATATTATCTCCGGTTTCCTTGGTGCCGGAAAAACAACTCTGATCAAAAAGCTTCTGAAGGACGGATTTCAGGGTGAGCAGGTAGTTCTGATCGAGAACGAGTTCGGTGAGATCGGTATTGACGGCGGATTTCTGAAAGAGGCTGGGATCCAGATCCGTGAGATGAATTCCGGATGTATCTGCTGCTCTCTGGTAGGAGATTTCGGAACATCCCTGAAAGAGGTTGTTACCAAATACAATCCGGACAGGATCCTGATCGAGCCATCAGGAGTTGGTAAGCTTTCTGACGTTATCAAGGCTGTACAGGGTGTTCAGGACGAGGTTGACATTAAACTGAACAGCTATACAACTGTTGTTGATGCAAAAAAATGCAAAATGTATATGAAGAACTTCGGTGAGTTCTTTGATAACCAGATCCAGTATGCAGGTGCCATCATCATGAGCCGTACCGATATTGCAAGTGAGAAAAAGGTTCAGGAGTCTCTGGAGCTTCTCCGTAGCCTGAATAAGGATGCTGCTATCATCACGACTCCGATTGAGAATCTTGACGGTAAGAAACTGGTAGAGGTTATGGAGCATCCGGTATCCCTGGAGCAGGAGATGCTTGAGGAAGAGCATGAGCATCATCACCACCATGACGGAGAGTGCGGCTGCGGACATGATCATGAAGAGCATGAGCATCATCATCACCATGACGGAGAGTGCGGCTGCGGACATGATCATGAAGAGCATGAGCATCATCATCACCATGACGGAGAGTGCGGCTGCGGACATGATCATGAAGAGCATGAGCATCACCATCACCACGACGGAGAGTGCGGCTGCGGACATGATCACGAGCATGAGCACCACCATCATGACGGAGAGTGTGGCTGTGGACATGACCACCACCATCATCATGCAGATGAGGTCTTCACAAGCTGGGGCCGTGAGACTATTAAAAAATATACACGTGAGGGACTTGAGAAGATCCTTGAGGCACTTTCCGAGTCTGATAAATACGGTATCATCCTCCGCGCAAAGGGAATGCTTCCGGCAGAAGACGGAACATGGATCTATTTTGATATGGTTCCGGAAGAAACTGAGATCCGTGAGGGTGCACCGGAATATACAGGCCGTCTGTGTGTGATCGGTTCTAAGCTTGACGAGCATGCACTGGAGGAGCTTTTCGGGATCGCATAAAGCATATGATAAAATAAATGTCCGTTTTGACGCAAAACCAAAGCGGAATACAGATATAGATTGTTACAGAAAGGAAACAGATACTGTACATTAAATCGTACAGTATCTGACAGGATGGATTTATGGAAGAGACCAGAGTACCCGTTTATCTGATCACAGGTTTTCTGGAAAGCGGCAAGACCTCTTTCCTGAGCTTTACCCTGCAGCAGGATTACTTTCAGATTGATGGAAAAACACTTCTGATCCTTTGCGAAGAAGGTGAGGAAGAATATGATGAGGAAGCACTGAAACAGTGCAATACCGTTGTGGAGATCATTGACAGCGAGGAAGAGCTTACACCGGAACGACTTGCGGCAATGGAAATCCTGCATCAGCCGGAGCGGGTGATCATTGAGTACAATGGCATGTGGCTGGTAAGTAAATTTGAAGAGATGGAAAAACCGGAAGGCTGGGGCGTGGAGCAGCATATCACCTGTGTGGATGCAAGCACATTCCAGGTTTATATGGCGAATATGAAGTCCCTTTTTATGGACATGGTCCGCAATGCTGATATGGTTATCTTTAACCGCTGCCAGGAGAATGATCCGCTTCCTTCTTACAGAAGAAGCATCAAGGTGGTGAATCAGCGTGCGGAGATTATTTTTGAGGATGAAGAAGGCGAGCTTGGTGATCTTTTTGAGGATGAGATGCCATTTGATATTGATGCAACGGTGATTGATATTCTTCCGGAGGATTATGGTATCTGGTTTGTGGATTCCATGGATCATCCGGACCGCTATGTCGGAAAAACCGTTCACTTTAAAGCACGTGCCCTGAAGCCGCGTGGAATGGGAAGCAAATTCTTTGTTCCCGGAAGAACAGCCATGACATGTTGTGCAGATGATACCACATTCCTTGGTTACATCTGCAAGAGTGCTTTTGCTCCGAAGATCGCAGAAGGCCAGTGGGTGGATGTTACCGCGAAGGTTGCGTTTGAGAAGAGAATGGAATATCAGGGAGAGGGAATCGTACTTTACGCAGAGCATGTGGAAGTTTGCGAGCCACTTGCTGATGAGATGGTATATTTCAACTGATACGATCAGAGCATTTGTATGCCTTAAGGCATAAGAAGGCCTGGCATTGAAACAGGTAAATTACAGCTGAGGAGTTTTTATGTATTTAATTGCAGGTTTGGGAAATCCGGGAAAGCAGTATGAGGCTACACGCCACAACATGGGCTTTGACACTGTTGACTGTCTTGTGGAGAAGAATAATATCCCGCAGGGTGGCGTAAAATTTAATGCCATGTATGGAAAAGGTATCATCGGTGGTGAAAAAGCTATTCTGATGAAACCGCTTTCCTATATGAATTTAAGCGGTGGTCCGATCCAGGAGATGTCCGGCTATTTCAAGATTGATCCGGAGACAGAGCTGATCGTGATCTACGATGATATCGATCTGGAGCCTGGACAGCTTCGTATTCGCAAAAAAGGCAGTGCGGGCGGACATAACGGGATAAAGGATATCATCCGCCGCCTTGGAACTGAAAAATTTATCCGTATCCGTGTTGGTGTCGGTGCGAAACCGAAAGACTGGGATCTGGCAGATTTTGTGCTGGGGCATTTTTCGGACAGTGACCGCAAGCTTGTGGATGAAGGGATCAATGATGCGGCAGAGGCTGTGGAGATGATCCTGTCCGAGGGCGTAGATGCGGCAATGAATAAGTATAACAGGAAAAAGCCTAAGAATTGAGGTTTGTATGGAAGCATTTTTGCAGCCTCTGCAGGGTCTTGCAGAGTTTGGGGAAATAAAAAAGCGCTGTGGCGCAAACTGCGGAATTTTTAACGTTTCCGGATGCATGGAGTCCCAGAAGGTCCATCTGATGTATGGACTTTCCGGGCTTTTTCCATATCATCTGATCCTTGCGGATGATGAGCGTAATGCAAAGGAAATCTATGAGGATTACCGCTTCTATGACAAAAATGTATATTTTTATCCGGCAAAGGATCTTCTGTTTTTTCAGGCAGATATTCACGGAAATCTTCTGATCCGGCAGCGGATGCGTGTGATCCGGGCACTTCTGGAACAGGAAGAAGTGACTGTTGTTACCAGTATTGACGGATGTATGGATTTCCTGATGCCGCTGGAAAAGATCAGAAGCAGGCTTCTTCATTTTAAAAGTGACAGTGTGATCGATCTGGATCAGCTGAAGGAAGAGCTGGTAGAGCTGGGATATGAACGCACCGGTCAGGTAGAACTTCCGGGGCAGTTTTCTGTGCGTGGAGGAATCATTGATATCTATCCGCTGACAGAGGATAATCCTTGGCGTATCGAATTGTGGGATGATGAGGTGGATTCTATCCGAAGCTTTGATGCGGAAAGCCAGAGATCCCTGGAAAATGTAGATGAAATTACGATCTATCCGGCCGCGGAAAAGATGGACGGAGAGGATATGGTATCCTTTCTGGATTATTTTCCGGAAGAAAAAACACTGGTGTTTCTGGATGAACTGAACCACCTGGCAGAAAACGGCGAGGGTGTGGAGGAAGAGTACCGTCAGAGTCGTATGCACAGAGAGGAAAAAGGCGAGGCAAATCTTCCGGAGCAGTGGCTATGTGGTTTTCAGGAACTGCAGAAGAAGCTGAACAGACGGAATTGTGTGGCTGTATCCGCACTCTCTCCCAGACGTTCCGGATGGAAGATCAATGAGGAATTTGATCTTACAGTGAAGTCTGTAGATTCTTATAACAGCAGCTTTGAGCTTCTGGTAAAGGATCTCCTTCAGTATAAGAGGCAGGGATACCGAATCGCACTGCTCTCCGGTTCCAGGACCAGGGCGGAGCGTCTGGCAAAAGATATTTCAGAGGAAGGTCTGAATGCTTTTTACAGCCAGGACATGGATCGTATCATCAGTCCCGGAGAGATCATGGTGGTCTATGGTCATGCAAGACGTGGCTTCCAGTATCCGCTGATCAAATTTGCAGTGATGACGGAAACCGATATTTTCGGCAAAGAGCAGAAGAAGCGCAAAAAAAAGAAAAAGTACAGCGGAAACCGGATCCAGGATTTTGCAGAGCTTTCCATTGGAGATCTTGTTGTTCATGAAAAGCATGGACTGGGTATTTATCGTGGAATCGAAAAGGTAGAGGTTGACCGTGTTGTGAAGGATTACATCAAGATCGAATACCGGGGCGGCAGTAATCTCTATATTCTGGCAACCCAGCTGGATGTTTTGCAGAAATATTCCGGATCCTCTGAAAATGCAAAAACGCCCAAGCTGAACAAGCTTGGCGGTCAGGAGTGGAATAAGACCAAGAGTCGTGTTAAGGGTGCGGTAAAAAATATCGCAAAAGAGCTGGTAGAGCTTTATGCAGTACGCCAGGAGAAAGAGGGATATGTCTGCGGACCAGATACCGTATGGCAGAAGGAATTTGAGGAGATGTTTCCCTATGAGGAGACAGAGGATCAGCTGGCAGCCATTGAAGATACCAAGAGAGACATGGAAAGCACCAGGATCATGGATCGTCTTGTGTGTGGTGACGTTGGTTACGGAAAGACGGAGGTTGCTTTAAGAGCTGCGTTTAAGGCAGTACAGGAAAGCCGGCAAGTGGTTTATCTTGTCCCTACCACCATTCTTGCACAGCAGCATTACAATACCTTTGTACAGCGTATGAAAGAATTTCCGGTAAAGGTGGAACTTCTCTGTCGTTTCCGGACATCTGCCCAGCAGAAAAAGGCCATCGAAGGGATCAAAAAGGGGCAGGTAGATATTGTGATCGGCACCCACAGAGTTCTTTCAAAAGATGTGGAATTTAAAAATCTTGGCCTTCTGATCATTGATGAGGAGCAGCGCTTCGGTGTTACTCACAAGGAGAAGATCAAGCAGATGAAAAAAGATGTGGATGTACTGACGCTGACAGCAACGCCAATTCCGAGAACCCTTCATATGAGTCTCATCGGTATCCGTGATATGAGCGTTCTGGAAGAGCCACCGATGGATCGTGTGCCGATCCAGACATACGTTATGGAGTACGATGAGGAGACTGTCCGGGAAGCCATCCGCAGGGAGCTTCGCCGGGGTGGACAGGTGTATTACGTATATAATCGAGTCAATGACATTGCCGAAGTAGCCCTTCGGATATCCAGACTTGTGCCGGAGGCCAGAGTGGATTTTGCACATGGACAGATGAGTCAGAGGGAACTTGAGCAGGTAATGTATGATTTTATCAACGGAGATGTGGATGTGCTGGTTTCTACCACCATCATTGAAACAGGACTGGATATTTCCAACGTAAACACCATGATCATCCATGATTCGGACAGATATGGCCTTTCCCAGCTTTATCAGCTACGTGGGCGTGTAGGACGTTCCAACAGGACTGCTTATGCATTCCTGATGTATACCAAAAACAAGATGCTCCAGGAGACCGCAGAGAAACGGCTCAGTGCCATGAGGGAGTATTCAGACCTTGGAAGTGGTTTTAAGATAGCTATGAAGGATCTGGAGCTTCGTGGAGCAGGAAATCTTCTTGGTGCTCAGCAGCACGGGCATATGAACGCAGTTGGTTATGACCTTTACTGCAAGATGCTCAGTGAGGCTGTCAAGGAGGCAAAGGGAATCCGGACTATGGATGATTTTGAGACGACTATTGATCTTAACATTGATGCGTTTATTCCGGATTCCTATATCAGCAACGAGTTCCAGAAGTTGGATATTTATAAGCGTATTGCCGGTATTGAAAGCCAGCAGGAGTATGACGATATGCTGGAGGAGCTGATCGACCGTTTTGGCGAGCCGACAAAAGCTGTGCTGAACCTTCTCGCTATTGCAAGGCTGAAGGCTCTTGCCCATCAGGGATATGTGACGGAGATCAAGCAGCTTGGAAAAGATGTCCGAATCATGCTCTATGAAAAGGCCAAGCTGGATCCTGCAGGTATCCCGGCTATTATGGCGCAGTACAGGAGAGGTTTGCAGTTTAAGGCTGATCATGAGCCGAAATTTATCCTGACACCACAGGGAAGGCTGATCGAAGAGCTGATGAAGTTTGCGGGGGAGCTGGCAAAACTGGCAGAGCCACTGGAGTAAAGGGAAGAATCAGGCAGGCTCGGGGTTATCCACGGGAAAAAATATCCGGTTTGTGGATACCGGATATTTCCCCGGAAAGACTTGTGGATAATTTGTGAAATGTCGTGTAAGTTCGTGAAATTCCTTGCTCTTAAAGGTGAAAACGTTTATAATCAAGTATTATGGAATAAGAGCCGGACCGTGATTCTTATGGACGGATAGATGGAGGATGAAATGAGAAATTCAGTAAAGAAAGCGGCAGTTACTGCTCTTGTCTGCGTTACAGCAGCAGGAATGATGGCAGGCTGCGGAAATAAAAAACTCGATGGTACAAAGATCGCATTGACAGTCAATAAGCAGGAGATCCCGCTTGGCGTTGTAAGTCTGGCAGCACGTATGCAGCAGGCACAGGCTGAGGCAATGTACAAGATGTATCTTGGCGGCGGAAACGATATGTCTATCTGGAGTACCAAAATGGATGATGATTCCGATGAGACTTACGGTGAAAATGCGGTAACAACATCTGTTGAGACTGTTGAGAAGATGTGTCTGGAGAAAGAACACGCTTCCGAGTATGATGTTGAAATTACAGATGATGAGCGGAAGGCTCTTGAGGAAGCTGCCAAGAACTTTATGGCTGCCAATTCCGATGAGACAATTGCAGAGCTTGCGGTTGATGAAGATATGGTGAAGACTTTCCTCGAGCTTGAGACATACGATGTGAAGATGAAGGATGCCATTGAAGCCAAAGCGGACGTGAAGCTGGATGAGAAAGAATATCAGCAGATGTCCTTCAGCTATGCAAGTGCAAAAGTCAGTGGAGATGATCTTTCCGATGATGATATCAAGAAGAATAAAGAGAATCTTCAGAAGTTCTATGACAAGGTTAAAGAGGATCCGGCTGCAGATTTCAATACTCTTGGAGATGAGATTTCCGAGGATATGACTGCAACAACCGGAACATGCCCTGCCTATGAGGAAGGTGATGACAGTGCTGCCAACGGAACTACTTATCCGGATGAGGTCCGTACCGCTTTAAGAAAGCTGGATGAGGGTGCACTGAACGAAGAAATCATCAAGACAGATTCCGTATGGTATGTTGTGAGACTGGATTCCAAGAATGATGAAACTGCAACGGAGAGTAAGAAAGAGTCTCTGACAAACACCAAGAAGGATGATTTCTATAATGATACAACAGATGGATGGAAGAAGAAAGCAGATATCAAAGAAGAGAAAAAACTGATCAAGAAGATCAAGATCACAGATAATCACAGCTTTACGATCCAGACTCCAACTCCGACACCGGACCCGGATGTAACTGAGACACCGACAGCAGATTCTGCAGAGGCTGAGGCAACCGAGACACCGGCAGCTGAGGAGCAGACCGATGTGACCGAGACACCGGAGACAGAGGGAGATTCTGCAAAGGCTGATGAGGAGACTGCAGACAGTACAGAAGATGAGGCAGCTGCTACACCGGAAGCTGAGAAATAAGATACAATGTTTGCAATGGAATGATAAGAGAAAAGACAACGAGCCGTGTACGGGTTTATCGTACATGGCTCGTTTTTTGTAATGCTCATGCCTGCTTTACGGATCATCAGATCAGATTCAGATGCTCCATTGCGTGAAGAATCCCGTCCCTGTCCACTGCGCTTGTCTGATATGTGCAGTGCTTTTCGATGCCTCCGTAAGCATTTCCCATAGCAACGCTGACTCCGGCAGCTTTCAGCATGGGAAGGTCGTTGGGACTGTCTCCGAATGCGTAGCAGTTTTCCTTGGGGATGGAAAGGCGGTCCAGGAGAAATTCCATGCCTGTGGCTTTGCTGGTACCCTTTTGTGTGACTTCCCAGATTCCGTCTCCGTGATCAAAATAGGTGTAATGATCATTACAAAAGCTGCGGAATTTTTCGACATTGGAATCCGGAAGCATATGTACCAGGAATTTGTCATAGGAGTAAGTGCAGGCATCCTCCCGATTGAATTTCGTGATGTCGACCATTGGAATTTCTTTTCGCATTTTGACTCCGAATTCGGACTGGGCCGGAGATGCGCCATCATACAGGATCTCAGTGTTGGATTCAAAAAGTGCCTCGATTTTACATTTGCGGAGAAGATCTACGGTTTCCTTGCACAGAAGATTTGGGACTGTGCGGAAAAAAAGCAATTTGTTATCCATGTAAATGTGGGTTCCACAGCCATATATATAGCCATCGAAATGAAGCTCTGAGAGTGCAGAGGGCATCATTACTTTGGTGCGGCCGGTGTTGATGAAAAGAAGATGACCGTTTTCATGGGCTTTTGTGAGGGCTCGGCTGGTGCTCTCCGGAACCTTGAATGGGTGAGACGTAAGCAGTGTGCCGTCTATGTCGAAGAACAGGATTTTTTTATCGTTCATAAGGTCTCCTTTAAAATGGGATTTCTTCTTCGGTGTTATTGTTATTAATGTCAGTAATATCATTAACAGGAAGCGGTTCTGCGGATGTATCTTCAACAGAGTTCAGTGCGCTGACACGGATGCCATTGAGCTCTATTTCACTTTCCATGGGGATCACCAGGCATTTGCGGCCGTCGATGATCCGAGTTTCTACCAGCTCTGCCCGGTCCGGTGCCACGTGGATCACCACATCCGGGGTTTTGATCTCGAATTTTCTGGTGTTGGTGATGTTGGATGCTACCAGAGCAGATTTTTCTCCTGCAGCAAGCTCATATTGTTCATCGAAGTTCTGAAGCTTTTCGTCTTCTACGCCGCATTCTTCGAAGAGACGTTTGACTTCGGATTTGGTGAGGACAACAGGTTCCGGTTCGTCCTTCTGGGATTCAATGAGGTCGTTAAGCTTTTCGTGGATCTCAAGGACTGTGTCGTAGGCACAGTCATCACCAAGTGTTTCTTCCACCAGAGCATTGAAGGAGTCGCGCTGGGTTCCGGCAGATAGCGGTGTGGTGCAGCCGAAGACTTCTTCCATCATGGTGGAGCGGAGATTTTCGGCGTTTTTGGTGTAGTAGAGAAGTCCGTGGATATCGGTACTGCGGTCGTTGAACTGTGGGAAGAGGAAGCCCCAGTCAGGCATTTCTACCAGCCAGTCCCGGATACGGTCTTCGATGTTGTTTGTCTCTGTGTTGTAATGCAGGCCTGCCTTGGAGAGTTTGACCGGGCAGATGCTGCAGAGGATGTGGTCGTAGATCTCATCGGAGGCATCGAACATTTCGGCGCCGTCGGAGGATTTGCCGGGGATGTCGTAGACTGCATGGATGAGGATGATGTAGTAGTTTTCACCGTAGTCGTAGTTTTCTATGATTCTGTCGTAGAAGGCTTCGGTGAGGGTGTCGTCGGTGAGTTTGCTTTTGCGGAGTTTCATGAGGAAGTTTTGGGTTCCGCCTTCGTCTTCCTGATCCAAGGGAAATTCCATGTTGATGAGGTTTTTTCCAATGGTGCCGGTGAGGGTTTTTCGGAAGATGTCGAAGTATTTGAAGGTTTCTTCCTCTGATAAGGATAAGAAGGCTTCTTTGAGTTCGGTTTTTTTGTTTTTTTCACCGTCTACGTAGCAGCCGCAGATGCGGGTGATGGAGCAGCGGTCAGGGGTGAATTGTTTTTTTATTTCTGCGATTTCTTTTTTGTTCATGTGTGGTTTACCTCGGTTTTTTGATTAATTTGATTATAGCACAGGTGTTTGGTGGGGGCAAGATGACACGGACGGACGTGTGAGATTTGCAGCAGAAGTCCGGGTGCCGTCGTTTCGCCTGGTCATACTAAGCGTCTGAGGTGTCTCACGGAGCGGCCGGCCCATAACTCGCCATGTACGCTGATGCGTACCTGGCTCAGACAGATGGG
>OHAU01001735.1_pt1 | contig 23732 bp, 25 predicted proteins | sample 1577181 | NCBI WGS metagenome assembly OHAU01 (sample SAMEA3541472, study PRJEB24748) | human gut metagenome | biome: human gut; feature: human-associated habitat; material: faeces | place: China | collected 2012 | reverse complement strand
AGCATTTTCAGGATCATACTTCGCGGTTACCGGCCGGGTGCTATGCGTTCGCTTGGAAATAGTCCCCTCAGCGTCAAACATATCGTTGAACACCGCGCGCTTCGCCGAGTCGGTCAGATAGAGGCCGTCGGTGTCTTCGTCGGCGCTCTGAACCTTGACGTCGGTGGTGGCGGCGAGTGTTTTCTGTTTCTTATCGAGCCAGTCGACGACAGTCTGCGAGGTGGGCAAGCCTCCCTTTCCGTATGTACCGCTGTCGGTCAGCCACAACAGCATGATAACGCTGTTTGTCTCGTTGGCGTGGGCGTAGGCGGCACAGAGGGCGCGCGCATTGGCGCTCGTCTTATACTCGCAGAAGACTGTTGCCGTCTGCGTCTCGGTGTCTGTAAACGTCAGGGTGTCGCCCACTCTGATGTCGTCGAAAGCGGGACCCGACCATGTGCCCGTGCCCGCTACTGCCTGCTGTAGCGTGATGGCGTGCTTCTTTGCCGCCACAACAACGAGGTCGGCCCCGTTCCAATGGTACAGGCCGCCGTCATTCTTGCAGAGATAGAGCTTGCCTGAGACAGGGACGCGGCCGCCGCCGCTCGACGGGGACGCGCCGAAGCGGTCTTCGTCGGCGAAGTTGCCGTAGGCGGTGACGACACTTGCGTCGGTCTGAGCCTCTTCGCCGTAGTACATCAGGAAAAAGCGCTTTCTCGTCGGGTCATAGACGGCGCCATAGCCCGCGTCGGTCGACCCCGCGATGCCGCCCAACACGCTCGTCTGCTGAGTGGCGATGAGCGTGATGTCGTTTCTGACCTCCTTGAACTCGACGACGTCATCGAGCTCGGGCAGCTTGTCGTTGATGGCGCCGACGCCGCTCTTAGAGAGGATGAGCTCCCTGAGCTTCGAGAACGCCACGCGCTTGCCGCCGTGAATCTCGAAGTTGTCGGTATCGGCGACCTCGGTGACGATTGTCAGCTGGTCGATAGTCCGCGAGTTTGTCCGTATGGATGAGAGCACCGCGTTGATGATGCTCTGCTTTTCGTCGTTTGTTATTGCCATACTATTGAATTATGCGGTTAGTGGTTGATGAAATTGAACGGTAGGTGGTGTCGCTGACACGGCGCATGGCGACATGAGCGGCCTGTTCGAGAACGGGGTCGAGGTTAATAGACTGCTGTAGCGTCTGATTGAACACGAAGCTGTTCACGCCGTCGAGAAGCGTTGTCATCTCGGGCACGCTCGATTCCTTGCGCGAGTATTTCACGCCGTCGAAGTAGACATGAGTGCAGACGAGGATGCGGTTCAGCATCTCGCCGAACCACACGGGGACGCCGCTGCTGCCTCCCAGAGTGAACCGTTTCGTCGTCGATTCCAGCCCGAAGAGCTGCGCGATGTCGCTCTGCTGTGTGACGAACTGCTCGCTCTCGACGCCAAAGGCCCAGTTGCTGTCTTTGAAGCCGCCGGGCACGCGGAAATCGAAGTAATACTGCATCCCGTCGATGAAGAACACGGCGTCGGTGCGCTGCCGGTTGTTGTTCATCGAATACTGTATCAGGGTCGTATTGTCAAGTATGTTGGGGTCGTCAGTCACCCTGAAAGGCTCTGAGCGGCCGTGGCCGAAGACGGCGACGCTGTAGCAGCCCGGCGCCAGCGAGATGGTCGTGAAGTGCAGCGTCACGGCCTCGTTGATTTCCCATGTGTTGAAGATTATCGTCTGCATGGGCAGCTCGTGGCTCTTGGCCTCGTCGTAGATGTTGGCGTGCACCGACTGACCGGGCGCCGCGAACACCTCCAGAAGAATCTGGTCTGACGGCGCGAACGTCTGCATATATTCGCTATCGATGCCGTCGGCCTTGCGGTCGACGAAAAACAGCGGCGTGAATGGGCTGACTATCATATTTCGATTTCTTTGATGATAAGTTTATACTTGGCGGCCTCGGTGCGGGCGTATTTGACATCTACCTCTTTGAGGAATCCGCGGTAGGTCATCCCGCCGTCGGTTATCTCGATAATCTCGTCGGGATTGGCGATGTCGTCGGCGGCGTCGGTGGTGAAGTCTATCGAGCCGCACGTTGCCAGCGGGGTATTCAGGGTGATGTCGGCCGACATGGCTACGCCCGCGATGGTGATGTCGCTGTTGCCCGCCGACGAGGCAAAGGCAAGATTGACGACCTTGCTCTGTATCCCGATATATCCCGCATTGGCGCGAACACACGCCAGCGGCGAGAAATCGGCGTTGAAAACCTGGTCTGACAGCGTCCCCGTCACCGCCGTTGTCCTGTCGGGAACGAGCGCGCCGTTCTGATTCTTGCAGAGCACGAAAAACACATCTTTGTCGCTGGTCGAGTCGGTGGTCTCCTTGCCGCGTTTCTGAACGGCGAACTCTATGCCGTAGCAGTCGGCGCGATACTTGCTCAGCAGCTGTAGCGTCTTGTCGGTGACGGTGCTGCCCGTCGAGTAGGTGTTGTTGAAGTTGAACTCGTCGCGGCCGTTGATGCTGTCGTAGTCCTTTTTGTCGTAGCCGATGGTGACAGATGAATAGATCGCGCCGCTGTCGACGCTGTATTTCACCTCGCGGCAATGGGGGATTTTCCTGACAGGCGCATCGGGGTTGAGCAACTCGGAGCGGTGCACGAAGTAGACCGTCTGTTTGTCCACTCCTACGCTGTCGGCCGTGCCCTCGTAGAGCGTCGGCGTCAGCGGCCCGCCGTTGTATTGGCCGAAGTAGTAGAGGTTGGTCGGGCTCAGCTGCGAGATGGTGAAGAGTGTGTCGGTGCGGGCGCGTTCGTTGCTGCCGTTGTAATCCTCTGACCCCAGCCAGTGCAGATACATCCCGCCCGTCTGAGGATTGCGGTAGAGGAACCTGCCCTGATTGACGACGTAGACAATATCGTTGGCACTCCCAGGTGATCCCGCCGTGCCCGTCTGATACGAGCTGACGGAGTAGACATAGCGGCCGCATATCCTGTGACGCCTGAACTCAGGCTCGACTGGCTCGCCGAGATAGTAGACATAACCGAACACGGCGGCCATCCAGTCGCAGAACTCGTTGAACGACGAATAGAACTTGGCGCCCGTGATGTTGCGGGCGCTCTCGGCGGCAAACAGGCGCGTATAGGCAAGCCGCGGGTCGTGGCCGCTTATCGAGACGTCGACATTGACCTTGCCGCCGGCTATACGGCGCAGCAGCGTGCGGGCGACGTTCTGAGGCGTCACAACGGGGATGTCGACGCTCTCGCCGCGGCCTATCCAGCTGAACAGAAACTTGCTCTTGACGATGCGGAACTTGGTGTAGCCGACGCTGCTGCCAAGAGGTATGGGCGTCGCGATGACGACAACGTCACCGGCCTGTAGCGTGATGGTGCGCTTGCCGCTTACCTCGACTTTGAAAAAGTCCTCGCGCTTCTTTCCCGACCAATGCCACGAGCCGTTCTCGCCGTACCATACAGAGCCCGAGATGAGCGCCCACTGGCTGCTGGTCGGGCTCGGGACGCTGCTATGCAGTCCCGACGGGTCGTTGAACACACCGACGAAGGCGCTGTATTGCGACGGGCTGATGCCCGCGAGTGAGCCGGTTGCACCATTTGGCCCCGTGACGGCGCCAGCCACGTCGCTGCCGTTGCGCCGTACGACGACGCTGACGATTGTGCCGACAATCACATAGTCAGAGCGCCACGACAGCTCGAAGTCGAGGTTGAGCGTTACGTTAGCGACGGCCTTGAAGATGTAGCTCGTCTGGTCGGTGGTCTGGTCGTCGTTCCAGTCGAGCACGCGGTTCATCGTTATCTCTGAGCCGACATTGCCGATATAGGGCAGCTCGCCGCGGTTGACGGTGACGTAGATGTCGGCGCACTCGTCATATTGCTCGCCCTGGGTGAACTCGTAGGTCAGCGTCTCCATCAGCGGCAGACGGTCGAAGAGCATATTGCCCTCGGTGGCGATGTCGGTGCCGACGGCGAGCTCATATTTCGTGCTCTTGCCCGCCTTGATGAGGGCGGCGAGGCTGTTGTCGACGCTGCTTATCTTGAACGCATAATCCTCCCACGACGCCGTGGTGAAGTCCAGCGGGCACTCGAACACCTTGTCGTATTCCCATTTGTCGTTGATGACATGAACCGACACAGAGGCGGCGGCGTTAACCCCGTCTCTGAGGTAGATTTCCGTCAGCAGGTCTTTGGCGCGGTTGACGAACTCGAACTGCGACGTGAAAGAGCGCACGACGCCGTCGTAGCTCGCGCGCTTATAGGAACACTGGATGCCGTCCCAGTTGCTCAGGTCGTCGTCGCTCAGCTCGAAGTCGCTGCCGTCGATATGAAGATAGTATTTCGTTAGCATTCGTGTCCGCTGTTATGTCGGAAACAAATGTAACCCAAAAATGCAGCGGCTCAGCCGTTTGGCCAAAATACCGATTGCGGCGCCGGGCGCATAACCCGCTCTAACTCTCTGTCAGTGTGGATTATGCGCCGCCCGTCGCCTTTTTAGCGAGTTGGCTGTCGGCCTCAGAGAGTGCAGATGAAGTTCTCGACCTTGAAGCATCGGAATCCCTGCTTCTCGGTGTCGAAGTAGGCAAGCGTCTTGTATGAGGGCTTGGTCATCTTCTTGCCGCCGAGGGTGGCGCCGACAGCGATATTTTTCAGCGTGCCCGTGGCTTTGCGGATGGTGCCGTCGGTCTTGGTGTAGTAGAACGAGACAACGCCTGAGCGCATAGCTTTAGCGAGGCGATAGAGCTGCCAGGCTTTTATCATGCAGAGGCGCCAGGTCTGTTTGGTGCTTTTCCAAAGTTGCCATGCATACTTCATAACTCTCACGCGGAAATTGTTCTTCTGTGTCATAATCAAAGGGTCTTAAATGGTTTGACTTATATGTTATTTTTGATACTGCAAATTAGTCATAATAGTCTGAGTATGCAAATTTTACAGCCACCATTTTAGCCCGTTTTGACAGCCTTAACGTTTACTGACGTTTAACGCTCCAGGGCGCGGCGCAACAGCCTGCGGCCCGTGGCCACACGGCTCTTGACGGTGCCGACGGGGATGCCCTCCATCGCGGCTATCTCGTCGTAGCTGTAGCCGCGGGCATACAGCAGCACGCTCTCGACGCTGCGCGACGTCCGGGCAGTGCGACGTATCACCGACAGCAGCCGACGCACGGCGGCGCGCTGGTCGGCCCGCTCACAGCTGTAGGTGTCGTGGCCGTCGATACCCGTAAAGAGCACACAGCGGCGGCGGTTGTATCGCGTTATGTAGGTGTTGGCCATTATGGCAAGCGCCCACGGCCTGAAGCTCATCGACGTATCGAAGCGGCGGGCGTTGCTGAGACATTTGCAGATGGTCTCGCCCGCGAGGTCGTCGGCGTCGTCGCCGTTGTCGCAGTAGTGGCGGGCTTTGTTTCTTATCCATCCGATATTCTTCACGACAAGTTCCTCAACGCCCATCACATCGGGTCGTTGCGGTGGAACATTCCCCTGACGAGGTCGCGCTCACGTTCGCTCTGCTGCCTGATGATACGGGCTGAGCGGTGAAGCGCGTCGATGGCGGTGTCGATGTCGGGCCGCGTCAGACGGTGTCTCAGGATTAACAGCTCCGATAGGATTCTGTCGCACTTTCTCTCAATACGCCCCAGTGCTGAGGGGCGGTGTCTGTTAGGCTTGTTCATAGTCTTTGCAAGTTTGCAAGAGGTTACGAACAATCGGGCCTAAAGTGCGGTGAAAGTGTAAAAAATACCACGTCCGTAGTAGCGGCGGACGCGGTATTCACACAAAAAGAGACAGAGAACCGTTGTTATTTCTTCTTCATGGCGGCCCGTTGGGCTTTCAGCTCGCGGGCGTGGCGGGCAACGAGATGGGCGTAGAGCGTGGCCTTCATCGTCGACGTGTCGACCTGAAACTTGAAATAAGCCATCAGGGCGGCCGTCTGCTCGTCGAAAGAGCGGCGGATGTCGTCGGGGGTGAGCGAGGCGTCGCCTTTGCCGCTCTCGGCCTCCTCGATACGTCGGGCGGTGTGCTTGGCCCGTTCGAGCTGCGATATTACCTCGGCGCGAAGCCGTTCCTTGCTCATCCTTTCGGCGTTGACGCCGTAGTGAGCGAGGATGTCGCGCACGATGTCGAGCTTGCCGAGATTGTAGATGTCGAGACAGAGCGTGAATATCGACACGCGCATCTTGCTCTTTGTGAGGCTGTCGACATTCGCCAGATAGCTCAGGGCCTCTGCCTTGTCGGAAATCTCGCGGTATTCGAAGATGATGTTGCGGGCCGCGTCGGCGAGCTTCTCGGGCGTCGCTATCTCGCGGCGGTCGAGCAGAACATCGGCCTCGCCGCAGACGAGGTCGATGAACTGGCCGATGGTAAGCTGTTCGAGGCGCTGTTTCATATCTTCGACTTGAAAAGCTCGTAGCGGGCCTGATAGGCGTCGGCGTGCTGCTGCTTAATCTGCATCTTTATCAGCGAGGCGAGCTCTGAGAGACCGCGGCGCACGGCGCTGTCGTCGTAGGGCTTGACGGCGGGAGCCTCGACGACTGCGGGCGCGTCTATCGGGCCGGGCAGCCCGGCGGCAAGTGCGGCGGCGTCAGGGATGACAGAGGCGCCCGCGGGGATGTCCATAATCGTCGGGCGGTCGGGTGTGAGCCATGCGTTGCCGTTGAAGAGGATAAGCTCCTGACGGCCGCCGTCACCGACGATAGCAGGGCCGCCCTTGTGGGAGTCGGTGCCTTTGGCGTAGGCGGGTATCGGGGTAGCTACGATGTTGGCTATCTGAACGGCACCCATGGCGGCGGCTACAGCGGCCAGAGCAAGTCCGACCCAAAAGGGCTTTGTGTTGAGAGCGTTCATGACGGCAAGAGCGGTCGATATAGTGGCCTGAGAGATAGAGTAGGCCTTATCCCATTTGGCCTGTTTGATTTTCAGTTTCTGTTTTTCCTTTTCAAGTTTCTCATTTTGTTGGGCCGTTTTGGCGGCGGCGGCGCGCTTGCGGGCCTCGCCCTCCTCCTCAGAGATGACTTTCTTCTCGACAAGTTCAGAAATGCGCTCTTCTTCGGCGGCTCCAGCGGCCTCGTTGGCCTCTTGCAACTCTTCGATTTTGGCAATCTGATTGTCATAATACGACTGCATGGCGTCGTTGACAACGCCGAAAACCTCAAGCGCCTTGCTGCTCCACTTGTCAAAGGCTGCAATGAATTTGGGGTCGATAAGAGGCGGCTCTTGGGTATCGGGCTGGCCCATTTCCGCCTCTAATTTTTTGAGCTCGGCGCGAGCGCGGGCGAGTTTATCTTTCAGGTCTTCAATGAGGTCGTCGGGCAGATTGGCTGTTTGCAGCATCTTCTCGTACATCTCGATAACGTCCTTGGCTCGCTGTATGGCGTGCTCCTTGTTCACCTTGTCACACTTCTTCTGAAACCGCTCGTTCTCCTCCTCGATTTTCTCGTTATTGCCTTTGGCGGCTTTCAGGCGCTCATTGTGCTCCTCCTGCAAATGGGCCATTTCGAGGATGAACTGCGTCTCGGCCGATTCGTTGGTCTTGGCGTAATTCTTTTCGATAATGTCGGCCATCTTAGCGGCGTGCTCTTCAATGGCCTCCTCTCGCTTCTTGTCGTACTTCACGGCGAGGTCGGCGCGGATCTGTTCGGCCTCCTCCTCTTTGTAGATGTTCTCGTTCTGAGCTTTCTGCAACGCTATCAGCTCTGCCTGATGTTCTTTCTCGATAGCTTCGAGCGTCAGCTTAAGCAAATGTTCGCGGCCCTCTTTGGTGTCAGTCTCGACGGCTGACAGATGAAAGGCAATAAGGTCGGACTGCGCCTTATTGATGCGCTCTGCGCCCGTGATGGCGATGGCTGCAAGTTTGCGGTAGTGTTCGGCCGTCAGACCTTTAATTTGGTCTTGGATGGCCTTAATCATCGTCACCTGCGTGCTCTTGGTTTTGGCAAGTGCGGCGTTGAGCTCTTTTAGACGTCGGCTATAACCGAGCATCTCGGCCTGACGCTGTCGTTCGACGCCGTCCTCGATAACTTTAACAAGCGCGTCCTCGCCCGCCTGAACGGCTTTTTTCAGGTCGTCGGCGGCGTTTCTCGCGCTGCCACCGCCACCGCCGAACGATGAGCGCCGCGGCGTTCTCGGTGTTTGCTCGGCCTTGACTTTGCCAATCTTGATTTCAGCAAGTTTATTGACAGAAGCAACTATATCTTTGTATTGCTGCTGCGTTTTCTCGCCCATAAGATAAAGAAGCGTGGCAAGTTCAAGTTGCTTCTTCCTCTCAGCCTCGATTATCTCCAGCTTATAGGCGAGTGTGCCGATGGCTTTTTCACGCTCATAGGCGTATACCTCTGCCTGAATCTTTTCGAGATAGTTAAGTCCGTCTTCTTTCGAGTTGATAAAGTCCTCTTCGGCTTTATTTTTCGCTTCGAGGGCGTCCTTATACTCGTCTTCGTCTTCATCGTAGAGCTCGGAAGCGCGGGCAAAGAGCGCCTCGGCCGCTTCTTTTTCAGCCTGCTTGTTCTGCAAGGTCTGAACAAGCAATTCCGCCTCGGTGGCACCGCGGGCTTTCATTGTTTCAATAAGCCTGTCGTTAGCCTCGCATAGCTCATCGAGCGCCTCCCGCTGCGCGTTATAGGCCTCGATGGCCTCGTCGCTCGTGCCGAAGAAGTATTGGAACGCTTTTACAAGCCCGTAGATGACGCCTATGGCCGCGACGATAGCGGCGACAAGCAAGCCTATCGGGTTGGCGTTGGCGGCAGCATTGAACGCCCACTGGGCCGCTGTCATGGCGGCGGTGGCGATGGTGCCTTTGCCCTGAGCCGCCGTGTGAAGATTCTCGGCGGTGGTTCTGAGCTTCGTCTGAACGAGATTGACGCCCTGCATGACGGCCGACTGGGCCTGTAGGGTGTTCTGTATCGACTGCATGGCGTTCGACGCGGCGATGGCGGCCTGTAGCTTCGTCTGTATCGAGGCGAGGTCTTCTGAACTGATGCCCAACATCTCCGCGGCGCCCGTGGCAAGCCCGAACCCGTCGATGGCGAGCTGCAACGCCCCGCCAATCTGGTCGAAGCCGCGCGTATCAGACGCGGCGTTGGTGATGGCCTGATTGGTGTCGGCGATGGCGTCCTTGAGCACACCCGCCTGCTCGGTGAGCTCTCGGATATGCTCGGCAAGTTCCTGACCCTCGGCCGACGCCTGCTCTTCGGCCGACAGGTTCTGATACTCGATAGTGAGGTTGGCGATTTCGAGAACGAGCTCTTTGAGGTCGCGCTTGACGCTCGATGTCTTCTCGGACGTGTCGCCCAAAGAGCGGCGGGCTTCTTCGAGGGCGGCGTTCTGCTCTTCCATGGCGGCTCTTGTCTCGCGGGCAGACGCTGACACTTCATCAATGCTCTGTGCAAGTTTTTGACCCTCCTCGCTCGCCTTTTCCTCTTCACTGAGTTTCCCGAATTGCGACTGCAACGCAGCGAGGGTAATGACGAGCTCGTTATATTCTTTTTTCAAGCCGCGTGAAGCTATGGCATAGTTACCGACGTTGCGCTGATGATTGCCCATATTGGCGTCAAGGTCGATAAGATGGGCGTTGAGCTCTTGCATAGCCTCGGCCATCTCTTTACCAGCAGGGCTATTTATCTCTTCTTCTGTGAGTGACTGATAGACTTTCCTCATCAGCTCCAGGCGCTGAGAGAGGTTGCGGTATGAGCCCTCAACGGTGTTAGCTTCGCGCTCTTCGTTCTTCAAGTGAAGATTGAGGTCGGCCTGTTCCTGTTTCAGCGCGCGCGTTTCCGTTCTGAGCTCAGTCATTATCTCGATATAACGCTCTTTATCAATGAGCCCCTTTTTATACTCGGCATTAAGCGCGGCCTCACGGGCTTTAGCGGCCTTTAGCTCTTCGTCTAACTGAACCGACCGCCTTATACGCTCTTCATATGAACCGTTGACCTTTTCGAGCATAGCCTTGAACTTCTCAGTGTTGGTGTAGGCCTCTCGCTCAACCTTGGTCGCGCGTTCACGTTCCATAAGTTCTCGAGCTATGGCGCTGGCTGTATCTGTGACAACCTTGCGCTGCTCATCCATGACGGCGTTCATCTGTCGGGCCGTCTCGGCGGCCTCGCGGGTCTTCTCGATATAGATTTTCTCTATCTTGTCGAGGTCGCCGATAACGCTGACCTTGATTTCAAGGCCTTTGGCAAGCTCGCGCGCGGTGTTGGCGTAGCGCTCGACGAGTTTCTGCATCTCGGCGTCGAGCTCCCTGATTCTGTCGATTGTCTCCTGAGGGACAAGGTCGGTAATTTTTATCTCGCTCATATCAGTATGGCGTTATAAATTCAATGATTGGTTTGTCTGTCTCTAAGTCGGTGGCGATGCTATAGGTGCCGTCACCGTTGCGGCAGAGGGCTACGGTAACGCCCTGCAACCGCGCCGTCGCCTTGGCGAGCCGCCTCATACGCTCGTACTCGCTGGCGAGTTTCTTCTGTTCACAACCGCAACTCATCGGTAACCGCATTTGTTGAAGAATGAGCCGATGGCGGGCAACAGATACATCTCGGTGAAGTATTCCGTCGCTCTCGGCCCCATGTTCAGAATCTCGTCGCCGTATTTGCTGACGATGGCGGGGCCGTTGCCGTTGCCGGGATCTGTCACGAGGACGTCGCCACGGCGCACTGCCGTTATCTCGGAGTAGAATTTACCGTTGATGAAGAGGTTCGGCACCTCGTCGGGACGCGGGGCCAGCCCCAACATCGCACCCTTAAGCGGCGGCGTGATGGTGTATTTCCACTTCTTGTAATCGTCGGCGCGGTGGTACCACTGGCCCTCTTCCTCGAAGAACGGGTCGGTGTCGTAGGTCGGCGACAGAAAGCTGCCGTCACTGCCCAGGCCCGCGTAGAGCTGCTCTCTGACGGCCTCAAGGACTATGCCCTTGTTGTCGTCGAGACACTGCGCGCACGCCTCCTCGAGCCCATCGGCGATGCTGTGGATGATGGCTGCTACCTGACTTATATCCATGGCTCTGTGAAATCAGGGCGGGGATGTCAGCACCCCCGCCCCCGATTCGTTACTTTCCTGATTTGCGTTTCGTCTTTGCGGCGGGCTTGCAGATGAGGCCGTAGACCTCAGTGAGCATCTTCTCACGGGTCGCCTCGTCGCGGTCCCGCCAGAAATAGGCCTGATGACGCTCCACGAACTCGTCGCGGCTCATCTTTCTGACCTCCTCGCCGTTGAAGTTGACGCCCTCGTAAATCATACCTGTTCGATGCCTTTGATGTCCTTGCCGTAGAGAACCGACGGAGCCTTGAGACTGGCGGTGCTGCTGCCGCTGCCGGCGGTGATGGTGAGCGTGTTGGCGCTCTCATCGTAGGTGGCGGCGGTGGTTGAGCCGTTGAGGACGTCGGCGCCGGCGGTGGCAATCAGCGGGCCGTAGATGCCCGTGACGTCGAAGCCGCCGACAACTTCATAGAGCTTGTAGGCGTTGCCGCTGGTGGCCGTCTTCTCGAGCTTCACGTTGGTAAGGCCGAGAACAAGGTTCTGGGCGTTGAAGTCGAGACGGACAAAGTCATAGTTCTCGTAGGACTTCTTGACGTCGGCATAGGCGAACGTGATCGACATCGTGGCGGCGGCCGATGATGTCGGGCTCGGGGTCACGTCGGTGTAGATACACGACATATCGAACGGAGCGAGAGTGTCGGTGCCGTCGTTCTGACCATAGAGAACATTGTCCTCGTCGACGAAGTAGGCGCCCCACTCGCGGTTGCCGGCGCGCACGAAAGAGGCGTGCAGCTCGGGCGAGTATTTGGCCAGTGTGTAGGTCTCCTTGAGGGCCGAGATGCCTGTGACCTCCTCGGGGCCGTAGCCGTTGGCAGAGGTCTGTACCTCGCCGCCGTTCTTGGCGTATTCGACGAAGTTCATCACGCCGTAGATGCGCGTGGCGGGGGCGGCATGGGCAAGCTCTTCGAGGGCGTCGGCCGTCAGGGAGTCGGGCAGCTTGGCACCCTTGGGCACGATGATGGCCATCTTCTTCTTGCCGAAGTTGGGCGGGCATTTGGTCACGCCCGTGTTGAATTGTGCGCTGGCGCACGTTCTGAGTTTTCTCATTGTCTTGTGCAATTAGGTTGTTTGACTTTTAGTTCGAGATTGCTGATGTTTATGGCGTCAATGGGTTCGCTCACTTCTTCCCCGGTGCCCGTAAACGCCCCATATCGGCCATAGGAATAATTTTCAGAGTATTCGTGGGGAATCTGCCTGTCGTAGTTGACGGACAGCCGCCCGTCCTCTCTCAGGGCGTCAAGGAATCGGCGGTAGATGGGACGAAGAACGTTGCTGAACGAGGTCTGCAAACGCTGCTCGTTGCTCCACTGCCGCAAGGTCGAATAGGCAATAAGGATATTGACCTTCGCCTTGGTGTAGCAGTCCGGGGCGTCGCGCTTCTCGCTGAACGGGCAGAACAGGGCTATCAGGGGGAACTTCATGGTGTTCCCCTCGGCGGTCTTGCTCAGCTCGTCGAGCCGGTCCTTGACATATTGAGCGTTGCCAAAGGTGTAGTTGATTTCAGGGCATTTTATTGTCCTGAATCCTCCTTTGCCGTCCATCACGTCGATAGCACACCCGACGGCCGTCTGCCTGACGACGTCGGCGAGAATCTCGATGATTTCGTGGCTGTCTGACTTTGCGTTGCTCATAGGTTGAGGCTATTGATTTTTGTCAGCATATCGGCGTCGGTGCTTATGCTGTCGAGCGGGCAGTCGGCTGTCCCGCTCCACTGGGCAAAAGCCCTGTTCTTTTCCACCATGTCGTTCCACACACCGACCTGTCGGGTAATGGGCGCAACGTATTCGTTGGCACATTTGAGCCTGACAAGCCCCGTCATGGTCGACTGCGTGTTGCTGTCGCGGAGTATGCGGTAGAACACATAATCGGCGAACGGCTCGCGCAGACGCGCACAGACAGCGTCGAAGTTGTCGTTGTGGCGCGGGTTCTCATCGTCGTCGAGACATACGAGATAGGCATTGACGCGGTTGCCCAGCGTATGGCCCAGCAAGCGGCCGAGGAACCGCTCCTGATTCTCTTCGATATATGCCTCGATAGCGGCGTTGACCTCTATGTTGTTCGGGGCGGTACTCGTACCCAGCGAGGCGTTAAGAATATGCCTCGGCCCTTTTGTGAAATAAGAACTGTCGATAAGCATCTTTACTCTTATTTTTTGGCGCGTTTGGATGTCTTAGCGGCGGGTGCCGTTTCCTTAGCATCATCTGCCGGTACATCTTTGGCGTCATCGTCGTTGGCGGTTTTGCTGTCAGCTACAGCGGCCTCTTTGGCGTCGGCGGCGGGGACGGCCTTGCTGTCGGTGACCGTGCCCGGCTGACAGGGCGTGAATGTTATCACGCCTCTGTCAACACGGATTCGGTTTTCTTGCAGGACTTTCGCCGCTTCCTTAGGCTCGCCTGAGAGGATATAATAGACGCGGTCCATTAAGAGTTGGATTTCTTGATGGCGGTCTTAAGAGCGCTGATAGAGCCGTAGGCAAATGCCCAGGGGCAGAACACGGGAACAATCTCTTCGGCCTGAGCCATGAGAACGATTTGGTTCTTGAGTTTGGTGTTCACGTCATCGGCCCACTCAACGGTCAGCGGGGTGTAGTCGATGATCTGAGCGCCGCGCTGCATATCGCCAAGGAAATACTTGCCGACGGGGATGCCGGTGAAAGGAACGACACGCAGACCGCCGATGACGGGGTTGCCGTTGATGTCCTTGACAACGTCGAGGCGGTTGCCGTCGGTGGCCTTCTCGCAGCGGATGGCGTTGATGGTGATGGGGTTCAGCACAAGGACGGTCGGGGCGAACTGTGCGTAGGTCATCACCGAGATGGCGGTTTCCAGAGCGTCGATGCTGTTGGGCGATTCGATGCTGTTGGCGGCGCCGTTCTTGAACGTCAGGGTCAGCTTCGAGATGTCGGTGGCCAGAAGATCGTCGGTGTTACCCGATGCGAGGGTAGCGCCTTCGAGGAAGATGCGGCGGTCGTTGACCTTGATAACGTCATAGGTGGCGTTGAGCGAGGTGTTGGTGACAGCTGCGGCGCCGGTCACTTTCAGACCCTCGATGAGCAGGTCGTTGGGGGCCTTGAGCTCCACGATGAGGCCGTTGTCGGCTTTCTCGATAGCTTCGACACCACCGGCAGCGACGGTGAACACTGAGGTGCTGATAATGCTTTCGACAGACTTGACGCCCGAGTAGCGGGTGATACCCTTGAGGTTGTCGCCGGAGCCGTCGCCGAAGAGGATTTCGAAGTCCTCGGCGTCACGCACGCCCGAGATGAGGCAGTTCATGACGAAACCGCGCAGATAGGTGCGGCATTTCAGAGCGCGCTTCGACAGCTTGAAGTGGTGACCCACACGGCTAACCTGAGCGGTCTCTTCCTTGACCTTGATGCTCGATTCGGGCAGCATGCCGTTCTCAGAGACATAGCGGGCGTTGCGGTCAACGTCGTAGATCTGCTGGAAAGCGAAGATGGGGAACTCGGGGTCACCGGGCAGGCAGGTGGCGAAGTCGCGGACGTGCAGCTTCTTGTCGGCGGCCTGAGTCACTACGCGGTCGCTCTGCTGAGAGATGAGAGCGGTGCCGGTGTAGTTGCCGGTCATCGAAACATCTTTGAACGAGAAAGCGCCGGATGTTTTCTCGCGGTCGCTGATGAAGTCCTGGAACTTCGGCGAGTCGTACATCTCATCGAAGCGCTCGTTGAACTTGCTGACGAAGTCGAGGCCGATGCCGCGTTTCTTCATCTTGTCGAGAGACTCGGAAAGGGCCTTGACCTGCTTGACGAGCTCCTGGTTCTCTTTCGAGAGAGCTTCGAGGGTGACGCCGTCGGGAGTGCTCAGGGCTTTCTCCAGGGCGGTGTTGTCGATAACACCGTCGACGGATTTGTTGATGGCGTCGGTGAAAGCACCGATAAGATTGTTGATGAACTGTTTCTGCTCATCGGGGAGACCGGCGGTTTTGGCGCCTACAATCTCCTGAACTTCTTTGGTTGTCAGTTTAGGCATAACACTATGGATTAATTGGTTTATGATTATTTCTTTGTCGCGGCCGACAGAGAGGCCCAGAACGACGACGACGGCACATCGGCCGACTTCTTCTTAGGCTCTTTCTCCTCCTCTTCGGGCTTCTTGCCCTCGTCGGTGTCGGCGCCCTCCTGAGGCTTGCCGGGCTGCTGCGCCGGCTTTTCCTCTTCGGGCTTCTTTTCTTTCTGCTCGTCGCTGTCGCTGACGAGGATGGTGTTGGCGCGGTAGACGCGCGAGTAGCAGTGCGGGCAGCGGACGTAGGCCAGAGAGTCGGTGATGCTCTTCTCTGTCAGGGTCTCCTTGGTGCCTTTGAGCGAGTCGATGATAGAGACTACCTGCTCCCTGATTTCAGGGGCAAGTTTCTCCATCTCCTGACGCGCCATGTCGCGGGCGGTCCAGCTCAGCCAGTCGCCGGCAGCCTCGCGCACCTGTTCGGAGAATGTGTGCTCGGGGACGCTGTCGTAGTCGAACTGATAGCCGCAACACGGGCAGGACACCACAACGCCGCCGCTGAGTGATTTGAGTAGCAGGTTGAGTTCCATATCGTAGTTTTTAAGTCGCTCGTCGGAATATCCGTGCTGCTTGAAAGCCATGCGGATAAGCTCGACGGCATCTCTGAGCTGGTCGGCAGTGCCGCTCTTAAGCCCGACGAGGAACGTCTGAGGGTTGGCGCCCCATCCTGTCAGCGTCGAGTATTCGAGCATACGCCATTTCAGAACCTTGCGGCGGTCTTCAGGGTCGCGGGCGAGGGCTTTCACACCGATAGAGTGTTCGAGCGTGCGCCCCGCCTCATGGAAGAGCTTGTAGTCCTCGAACACGTCGCGGCAGATTTGCTTGTTGAGGTTCATCTGCCCCGTCATGATGAGGTTGCCCTCCTTCTCTTCGCCCGACAGAGGCACGCCCAACAGCTGGCGCGTGTCGTGGTTCAGATACCACCGCATCTTCGTGATGTCGTCGCGGAGCGTGTCCGCAAACGACCCAGGCATCGAGATGTCGTGCTGTGAATCCTCGATGCCTATACCGTTCACCGCTACGGTGACGATACCTTTCTCAGTGACGTCCAGTGCTTTTGTCTCGTACTGAAGATTAATCATCTGGTCATTCATTACTTTCTCCTTTCGAGGGTTATTTGGGTTGATTATTGGGTTGATTGGATTCGTTGTTGTCGTCGGGCTGTTGGCCGCTTTGCTGGCCGTTTTGCTGATTGTCGGCGGGACGGCCCGTGTTTATCTGTATCGGCGCGGCCTGAGATTTGATGACTCTGTCGACGATAGCTATCTCTTCGGGCGTCATCTCGAACTTGACTTTGTTGAAGATGTCGCCGTCGAGAGCACTCTCATGGATTTGCGCGCGCCAGTCGTTGATGCTTATGAGGCCGTTGTTGAACTGAGAGAGGCAGCGCTCGTTTACAAGCTTCTTGACCTCCTCGCCCTCTTTGAGGCCGACCTGTAGACAGGCCACGTCGGAGAAGTCGCAGTCGAGATAGAACCCTTTCTGCTCAAGCCCGAGGAACGTCGTCAGAGCCTCGCAGAAACGCTTTGCGGCGGGGATGATGACAGAGGTGTAGACGCTCTTCTCGGCGGCGTCCTGATTGCTAAATGTCGACTGGTCTTTACGCGGCACCAATACCGACGGGATGCCGAACACGCCCGCTATCTTCACCGCGTCCTCAAGCGTCTCCTCAAAGGGTTGCAGCTCGGCGATAGACAGGTTCGTGCGGATGAAGTTGATTGGCACGTCTGTGATGGCGAAAGGCGACTGCCCTCTGCCGACGCCGTAGTTGTCGTTGACCTCCTTGCGCAGCTCTCTCTTCTCGCTTGGCTCAAGCGCTATCGTGCCCGTCTGGTCGGCTTTCTGAGCTACGATGAATCCCAGGGCGCCGCGCTTGACGTAGATGACGTTGCGGGCCTCATAGACGGCAATGAGATTGGCGATGGCCTTCTTCACCGACAGCAGGCGGCTCGGCGCCTTCATGTAGTTGTAGCCGTTGGTGAGCTCGGGGACGCCGTCGCGGTCGTGCCATATCTGATAAGTCGGGATGAGGTTCACGGCGTTGTCGCCCAGAGCGAGCTGATAGCCCTTGATGAGGTCGTCGGCCGTGGCCACACCGAACACGGGCACGCCGTAGCTATAGCTCTGAGGCATCACGCTGACCAACGGAGCGGGCAGCGACCAATAGCACGAGCACCACTGGAATTTGACGGCGTCGGGTGTGATGGTGTCGGGCATGGCGGCGCGGAAGTAGGCGTTGCCGTCGGCGAGCTTGTAGACGAAATGGGAGTAGACGAGTTCGCGCCACGTCATCACGGGATTGGGCTGCTTGAGGATGGCGTCGGCACCGAGGCGGTTACACCAGACGATGCTGTCGTCTTTGGTACGTTTGAGGTCGAAGTGAGCCTCAGAGATGCGCTTGGCAATGAAGTCTATAGGCCAGAACACCTCGGGCACCGTCTTGAACAGCTCTATGAAGTTGTTGCCGACGACAGAGGGGCGCACAAGCCCGTCGAGCTTAGAGAGAATCTGCTGATACCTCCAGGCGTCGACGATATAGGGCGTGATGTTACCCCGGCTGTCAGTCTGAGGCACTATATCCTCTCTGACAGTCAGGGCCTCAGCCTTTTCTTTTTTGCTGAATATACCTTGTAGGAATCTCATGCGGTTTCTTTTGACGCAAAGAAACGCACTAACAACCCCCGTTGAGCCAAACGGCAAAAAAACTGAAATTTACCTCGGGCCGAAAATCGACATTAACCAGCTGTCTTTTCGCCCGTTATGTCGCTTTCGTCAGAAAAACCGAACTTAACAACGAACTGAATGAAGCCACTGAGGACGGCGCTCGCCTCGCGGTTCTCGCTGCCTTTGCTGTAGTCGAGCAATCCCGCCATGAAAGCGGCATAGGCGGCGCTCTCGTTGAGCGCGCTCTCGTTGAAGAGCAGATGATTTCTCACAAAGTCAGACGTCGCCGCTATGCGTCTGTCGAGGTCGCTGACCTCTTCGAGGGCGCGCACGCCCGTCAGCTCCTTGCGCAGCTCCCTGACGAAGCGGAAATAGGCGGGGGCGCACTCGACGATTGTCAGCGGGCTGCCGGCCTCGACGAGCGTCTGTTTTATCTCGTCGGTCGATGTGGTCTCTCGCAGCACGGCGTCGACGATATGCCACTTATCGCCGCATAGCTTGCCGTGAACCATGGCGAGCTTGCCACCGATGTTGGGCATGGCATAGACGACATCGCGGCTGTAACGGCACTCTGTCTCGGGGTTGTAGAAATGTATGGCGCCGTCGCGGGCGTAGAGGTTGCGCTTGCGACGGTTCGAGAACGCATAGAACTGCTCATGTAGCACGTCGGCGACGAGATAGCGCTTGCAGTCAGATATGTGGCCGTGCTCCTCATATGTCTGCATGGTGATTTTGTTCTTGACTTTCGTCTTCAGGATTCCCCCGTTGGCATCTTTCTGAACGCTCAGATAGTCCTCTATCGATGTGGGGCAGTTCTCGTCGATGGTGATGCTCAGACCCGGCAGAATCCCCTCATAGATGGCGTTGATGAACTCGCCCGTCATCGCTACGCTCGGATTCCTGTTGCTGACCTTATCCTCGACCTCGATGCCATCTTTCTGTAGCGTGTCGATGAACAGGTCGTGAAACGAGCGCTTCTCGTCGTCGATGTTGTTGGCTGCCCTTGTCGAGGCGTCGCCGTGGAGAATAATCTTGTCGGCGCCCAGTTCATGCAGACGGGCGGCGGCGAGGCGGGCGGCCTTGCGTACGGTGTTGTCGGGACTGCCCGCGCATATCTCGCCAATCTGACGGATGTCGTGGCGGTCGCCGTCGATGGCAATCTGCCAGAGGGTGACGGATATGTAGGGCAGCACGTTCGAGTCGATGCTCAGATGAACGGGCAGCGCGGGGTCGTAGCTGACGGCGTCGACGTGCTTGCCTCTGTTGAACGACCCGAAGAACTCGGAACCCGAACGGATGACACCCCACTCCCCCAGGGCGTAGATGTTGTAATAGTCGGGGTCGTGCTCTTTGTCGAAGTCGAACGTGGCGATACATTGCTCGTCGTAGTAGCCATATTTGCCATCGGGCGAGCCGACAACCCAAAAGTTATTCAGGTAGGTTGTCTGAATAACGACGGTATCGGGCGAGTGCTCGATAACTTCGCCCGTGCGCTTGTGTATCATAACGCGCGGCTCGTTCATCTTTATCGACTTTACCTGAGTGAGCTCTGCCGGCACTTCCTCGCCGCAGATGGTGACCGACATGGGGATGTCGTGCCACTTCTGAGTATCGAACACCTTGCGCTTGATGAAGTGCGTCTCCTTGATGGGGTTGAAAGCGTAGATGATCTGCTGGCCCTCCATGCCGCGCAGACGCAGTCTTATCTGCTTGTGGTCGCCCTCGTCGAACTCAGACCACTCATCGAGGAATACGCGCTTGAAGCTCGACAGGCCCTTTATCTTCTCTGAGTCGTCGAGGCCTTTGAACACTATGCGGGCCTTATTGCTCAGACACGTTATCGTCTTGAGGCCGTCGGTGAACTTGAAGCGGTTGGCGATGCCGAGTTGGTCGGCCGCTGTCTTGAAGTCCTGATAGACGGTGTCCTTGATAGTCGCCTGAACCTTACGTAGAACTAACAGATTCGAGCCCTCCCACATGGTGAAGATGAGGCCCATCTGGGCGAAGCTGTAGGTCTTGCCCGCCGACGAGCCGCCATACATGATGATATGACGTATCGACGGGTCCTGCATATATTTCAGCAAATGAAAGCCCAGCGGGTTGAGCAGCTTGAAGTTTAGGATCATCTGTTAAAGGCTGTTTTTGACATTTTGAAAGGTAAATCGGGCGGGCAGCTTGCGTTTTTCGGTGTTTCCCCGAGGATTTTTTGCCACTGTCTGACATTTTGATATGTAGCTACGGCGTTTCGCTTTCATTTTGCTATTTGCCGTAGTCGTCAAAACCGATGCGCAGCTCGCCCATGACATTGCCGCGGTTGTTGACGTTCAGTTCTTGCGGCGTCTCCCATCCCAACAGCCGCGACAGCACTCTGATAGCCTCTATCTTCGATTCAAAGGTGTAGCTGACTGAGCCGTTGTCGTTGGTCATGGTCTTGATGGCGTCGCCGACGGCCTTGTGCAGCTGTTGGGGCGAGCGCATCTTCGTCTTACCCGTCTTGGCATCGCGGTAGGTCAGCATCGACGGGTTAGCGCGCATGATGTTGGTAAGGACGCCCAGGGCCTCAAGTTTCTCGCCGATGGTGCGCTCGCGCGCCGCCTTCTGGTACTCCTGTATCCTTGTGTCAACCTTGTGGCTGTTTCGCAGATGAGACGCCTCTGACGCGAGTGTCTCGTCGCTGTAGTTTCCCTGGCCGTAGACGACGCGGTAAGCCTCTGTCGCGTTGCCTCCGTTGAGGGCGTATTCCAGAGCGAACTGGTCCTGGCGGGCGTTTAGCGGGGTGTTGTCACTTCTTTTTCTTCCCATAGCGATGTAGGTATGATGTTGGTGTGATGTCGGTATGATGTCGGCGAGAGGTAGGCGTGATGATTTGCTTGTGTTACTGACGCTGCCGCCGTTGTCGTTGTTGGCGGCAGTAGCGTCAGGCTGTTGGTCTTAGTGGCTGTAGAGAGAGGCAGAGAGAGCGTTGGTGATGTTGTTGTTGGTGTTGGTATTGATGATAGTGTTGACTTGAAAAGAGACTTAGACAGATATTTGTTTAAGTCGCTGTTCAGGTTCTTTATTTTTAACCCGCCCCGATAAAATTTTGTAGGAATCCTACAGAAAAGGCCGTTTGAGAGGGCGCTGAGACGTCTGAGAGACGCTTTTCTGTAGAGATGAGGGGCTGATTGTGGCGAAACAGCCGACGGTGTGGCGCATTTATGGCCCGTCAGGGCAGACACACAGAGACGCCCCTGCCCGTAGGCCGAAGCCGCGGGGCGGGAGCATCCCGTCTGAGCAATATCAAATCGTCTTATCATCGTCACTTTCAAATATCCGCCTTATGCCCTCAGCGACAGGCGTATATTGCAAAGGTACCGTATAAACGGCCACATTGACCGACTGCTCGGCTCTGTCAAAACGGCGCTCTTCTGCAACGAGCTCTATATCAAGCGGTTTATATCGCTGAACCTCTTTTGCGAGTTGCAGCGTCGTTGTCTCTTCGGGATTGGCGGCGTTGATGAGCTTACAGCCGCTGCCATAGGCAAAGATGAGGCTTTCGAGGATGTCGTCGATATAGGTGAAGTGTCTGATGTTACGGCCCATGTTGTAGAGTTTCACCCGCTCCTGAGTGAGCAGGCACCAAAGAAGAGTACCCTGACGTGGGTCAGGGCCGTAGACGTTATGAAACCTCACGCCCGTCGCCGTGGGGTTGTAGCAGCGGGCGTATTCCTCGTTGAAGCGCTTGCTGATGCCGTAGAGCGACGTCGTGTTCCCGTCGGCCGCTGTCGACGACGACGCATAAACCAACTTCGTGCCGTGGCGCGCACAGGCGTCACAGACGGCCTTGAACGTCTCGATGTTGTCGTGGATGATGTCGCTCTTGTTGGCATTGAACACCGACGTCTGAGCCGCCAGATGATAGACGCAGTCGACGTTTGTCAGATCTGCAGAGGTGAAGTATTCACCCGCCTCTGTTCCTGAGCGGCGGTCGACGCTGACAACCTCGACGCCGCGCTTTCTCAGCATGGCGGCGAGAGCCTTGCCTATAAAGCCCTCGCCGCCTGTTACTATTACTTTCATATGTTGTTGGTTTATTGGTCGGGATTGTCGGGCCCGTGGGCTTTTTTTGAAGCGTAGACCTCGATTCTCTTGCCGTCGCAGTAGATGACGGCATTATGTTCGAACTCGTCGAGGCTCCCGCGCATGAGCGCACGGGTCAGTTCCTGAACGGCATCGGCCGCACAGGCCGCGGGGTTCAGCGCAATCGGGTTGGCAGCGAACACAGCGTCGATTGCCTCGACGGCATTTTTGGTGGCGAGATCCTTACACATGGCAGTCGGGGTTTACAGCTGAGCAATCTCGTTGTTGATGCCGTCGAGCTGACGCACGGCGGCGTCATGTAAAATCTCGACAAGGCTCTGCCGTATCTTCTCGATGCATTCTCTCTCATCGGCTGAAAGATAATCAGCCACGGGGTATATATCTATATCAGGCACGAAGAACAAGACGCCGTTCTCGCGTATGCTTTTTATAAGATCTTCTACATCTTTGGCGCGGCCAATGAGGGCCTTTGCTCTTTCAAAATTTTCTCGTTTCATTGTTGGTTGTTGTTGGGGTTGAGTTTGTCGGTAAGTTGTCGGGAGTAGCGGAAGGTGTATTTGTTGGTAGTGCCACCCTCAAACACTCTACACAACAGCTTCGGAGCATAGCAACCATGTTGAACGTAGAAACAGCAGTTGCGACATCCGCTATGCTCGTTAGCTCTATATTTGACAGCCTCGTATATTTTACCATCTATAATGATTCCGTTAATCTTCTCCATCTGAGTTTCCTTTCTCCACTTCGGCTATAAGCGCGTCGGCAAACAAGAGTGAAGCCTTTGCTACGGCACGGTATGGAATGCCGTCTCCGCTCAATATTTCCGTTCCTGTCTCTAACGCATTTTTGAACAAGTCTATATTGCTCAGAATTCCCTGCATCGCCACGGCAGCAATCTGGAGACGATTATCGCAATTTTTTGATATTTTGAGACAAATTGACATAATTACTTCCGATTTATCCTCAGCCGTTTGCAATTTTAATTCCCCCGAATTCGAGGGGTTTGGATTTGACCGGGTATAGGGTTCGAGGTCGGATTCAAGAACATCTTTAAGCCAACCTTTTAGTGCATAATGCTGGCGGCCGGTCTTGCCTTCAACCTCATACACATTCCCGCTTGGGCGATAGCGCACCTTGTCACCAACCTTGAACTTCGGCTCGGCTGGCTTGTTGCAGTCGGCTGAGATATGGCTTTTGTTATCGCAATTTTCGGTCGGATTCTGAGGTAAGCTGTCAACATTAGGCTCGGAGCTGTCAACATTATCCGGCAGGCACTTGGAGCCGAAAAGGCGCTTGAGCATTTGCCGTCGTCCCACAGCTCGTTGATACATAATGTTGCAGGCGTTTTCACCTGCGGGGTGATATTTTTCTTCGTCTTCTTGTGCATCACGATAATATGCCATTACGTTATTACGGCTCACTGTCAGCATTTCCTCTCCCTCCGCGTCAGAGGTGAGGTTGTGGCGACCGAAAAGGGTGATGAGCATAGTTAATGTTTCGCACACATATCCCTTTCGGTACTCTTTCTTCACTTCCTCCTTGAACTCTTTCGGGAGGCAACTCCACGCGAGGTCTTGTAATGTCTTATCCATTATTCTTTTCTCTTAGCTTGTTATAAAAATAGTTGCTCGCTTCAAAGATGGTAGTACCCTCTGGCAAATCCCATCTTAGCAGATAATTCGCACAATCACGCCCTGTCTCTAATTTCATTTGCGAGAGTTTGCGTTTGCGCCACTTACGAGCAAATACCAAGCCTCTCGCTTCGGTTACAGAAAACCATACAAGCGCAACGGCAAAAACTACTATGGCTAATGCCAATATCGCTAATATGCTATATCCGATTATCAGTGCTGTTGTTTCCATTCTTCTTTCTTTTAATGATTATTTCTACTTCGATTGGGTCTGATTCCCATGTGAGGTTGGAAAAGGAATCACGCGGTAGGCTCTTTTGCGATTGCGCAGAATACCACTTTGCG
>OHAU01001734.1_pt1 | contig 23734 bp, 26 predicted proteins | sample 1577181 | NCBI WGS metagenome assembly OHAU01 (sample SAMEA3541472, study PRJEB24748) | human gut metagenome | biome: human gut; feature: human-associated habitat; material: faeces | place: China | collected 2012 | reverse complement strand
AAATGATTTTATTTCTTTGCCGCCTGCGGGCGGCAAACTCTGCGAGGCTTTTTTGCCACGCAGCCGGGCTTCGCCGCCGAAACGGCGAAGCCCGTGGTTTGCTTACTTATGCTGTTTTCTCTCCCGCGTTTTTACAGGCCCAGGCTGGCAGCCAGCTTAACAGCATCGTCGTAGGCCTTCTGATAGCTGCCGTCGGAGGTGACCTTGTCGATGACCTGGTTCACAGCGGCCACCAGATCCTCGTTGCCCTTGGCGATCACGACGGACTTACCGAAGGAGGCCTCCTCTGCGGTGAAGGCGAAGTTGGAAACCTCCAGGCCGCCGTTGCTGGTGGCCACCAGAGACTCACCCACAGCCTGATCCACTACCAGACCGGCAATGTTGCCGTTCTGCACCTCCAGAGCAAGAGCAGGATACTTTTCCAGCTCAAACAGCTCGCTGTCCGGAAGAGCGGACTGGATCAGCTGAGACTGAATGGTGCCCTTCTGTGCGCCGACCTTCTGCCCGGCAAGAGACTCCTTGGTGGCGTAGACATCTGCGTTGCCGGTCTTGACGATCAGCAGCTGTGCGCTGGTCTCATACAGATTGCTGAAGTCGATCTCCTTTGCACGCTCAGGGGTGTTGGTGAAAGCCGCGATGCCCAGGTCAACCTGTCCGGACTGCACAGCGGGGATGATGCCGTCGAAGGACATATCCACTATCTCCAGCTTAACGCCCAGGCTGTCGGCAATCTGCTGTGCCAGCCACATATCGCAGCCAACGAAGTTAGCGTCCAGATCCTTGAACTCATAGGGGGCATACTGGGCCTCGGTGCCCACAACCAGCTTGCCGCTGTCCTTGATCTTTTTGAGCAGGGCTCCGGTCTGCTCCTGCTGGGTGTCGCCGCTTCCGCCGCCGGCCTGATCGTTGGTCTTGCCGCAGCCGGTCATAACCGACAGCAGCATCAGCACGCCCAGTGCCAAAGCAAGCATCTTCTTTGTCAAGTTAAATTTTTTCATACTTTCCTCCGTTCCATGCATTTAAATGCATATTCTCTTGATTTATGTGCATAATTATACACCCGTGAATTGATTTGTAAATAGCCGCGTGTCACAAGAATGCAGGAAAAATATACCCTTGAATTGTGTAAATATGCAAAAAAGGAAGAAGCTGTCCGGGCGGCAGCTTCTCCCTGCGTAGTAAAAGGTCTTAGGGAAGCCGTCAAAACGACAGCTTCTCCATGCGGTCAAATGCGGTTTTAAGGTGTTCGATGCCCACGGTGCAGGCGATGCGGAAGTGTCCCGCGCCGCTTACGCCGAAGGGCGTGCCGGGCGTGACCAAAATGTGCGCCCTCTCTAACAGGGCCTCGCAGAACCGCTTTTCGTCCAGCCCGGTTTTCTCGATGCCCGGGAAGAGATAGAAGGTGCCCTTGGGACGGACGAGGCTGAGGTAGGGGATCTTTTCGATCCGGTCGGCGGCGTAAAAGATGCGGTCGCGGTATTCGGAAATATACTTTTCCCGGATCGACCTGCGCATGGAAAGCGCCTGGATGGCCGCACGCTGGGAAATAGAGGGCGCCGTGTAAACCAGCGCGCCGTTGATGCGGTTCATCACCGCCAGCAGCTCCGGCTCGGCGATAATAACGCCGACACGCCAGCCCGTCATGAGGTAGTTTTTGGAAAAGCTGTTCAGGGTAATGGTACGCTCGGCCATACCGGGCAGGGTGCGGATAGGGCAGAAGTCCCCCTCATACAGATAGGTGGTATAGATCTCGTCGGCGGCAATCAGCAGATCATACTCCTGCGCAATGCGGGCCAGCATGGAAAGGGTGTCCCTGTCATAGCTCATGCCCGTGGGATTGGCGGGGTTATTGAAGATAATGGCCTTGGTGCGCGGCGTGATGGCGGCGCGGAGGCGGGCCTCGTCGATGGCGTAATTCTCATCGGCATAGGTGGGCACATCCACGCACACGCCGCCGGCCAGCTCGATCTGGGAGCGGTATACGGCAAAATAGGGAGAAAAGACGATCACCTCGTCGCCGGGGTCCAGAATGGCGAGCATGGTAAGGGCCATACCCAGGCAGCTTGATGCGCTCACAAGCACATGGTCGCCGGAGAGGGGCTGGCCGAAATCCTCCTCCCAGGCCCGGCAGACCGCGGAGATAAGCTCCGGATCACCCTTGGGGTCGCCATAGTGGGTGTGGCCCAGCCCGGCGTCCCGGAATGCGGCGGCGATGATGGCCTCATCGGTGGTAAAGTCGGTGTCGCCGATGCTCAGGTCAATAATATCCTTGTACTTGGAAAGGGCCTCGGTGTCAAGGGATAAGCCCGTCCCCCCGAGCTGAAAACGCCGGGCAATGTAGTTACGCTTCATTTGCAGATACCTCCTTAACAACATGTGGGATCACAGTGGACCCATTGGGGATCACATAGATGGTTTTTCCCGGAAGCCGGGCCGCCTCAAGCAGCGCATCCACATCGGAGAAAGCCCGGATTCCCATGGGCTCCACCGCCTTGGGATCGATGCTGGAGTAGAGCAGGATATTATAGCGCTGTGCCTGCTCGCAGTTGAGGAAGAAAACATAACCGGCCACCGTGAAATGCTCACGCAGGCGCCGCTCAATGGTGCCGGCAAGGAGATCCTTCGACCAGCCGAAGTATTCGGCAGGTCCGCCCCCCTCCCGGGCCTCGATCACCAGGATCAGCGTGCCCCCCGGCTTCAGGGCCGATTCCACATTATCAATGGCCTTGGTGCCCTGGTAGAGCGAAATGTCCTTGGGAAAGCCGCCGCAGCTTGTAATGACAACATCCGCCTTCCGGGGCACATCCACCTGGTAAATGCGGTTAACCGTCCGGCAGGCCTGCTCCCAGGAGGTGAGATAGTGGCCGGAAAAAATGGCAGCCAGGCGCATCTGTGTGTTCATGACAAGATTGACCATAAACAGTTTTTTCACCAGGCCGGCGGCTTCGCACATATCCTCGTGCAGGGGATTGCCCTGCAAAATGCCATTGCCCACGGCGGGGTTAGACCGCAGGGCTGCGGCATCCAGGGAAAAGGCATGGTTGTGAAAGATGGTCTCCCGGCCGCTGATACCGGGCAGGATGCTCTTGCGTCCGCCGCCGAAGCCGGCCATCACATGATGGGTTGCCGCGCCGAGGCAGATGACCATATCCGCCAGAGCCGCAGTGCGATTGATGGAAACCGGCGTGCCGTGGGGCGTTGTGCCGAGGTAGACAAGATCCTCCGATTCGCAGTTGTGGTTTTCCACGGTGATCCGGTCGTAAACGGCGTCCGTCACCAGGGTGCGCAGCTCCGCCTCGTCGCCGCCGGTATGCGTGCCGTTGGCGATCACGATGGTGATGTCCCTCTCCCGCACGCCGCAGCGCTGGGTGAGATAGTCCACCAGATGCGGCACCACCAGATCCTGCCGCATCCAGAAGCGCGACATATCGCTGACCACCAGCGCAACGGTGCTGCCCGGGGTGACCCGCCGGCACAGAGGCGCGCTGTCGATGGGCGCATCCAGCGAGGCCCACAGCTCCTTGCGTATGTCGGAAATCGGCTCCACCACATTGCCGTGCAGCTCTCCGATGATGTTTTTCTCCTCCAGCGGGAACTCCACTGTGCCGCTGCCGTATGCAAATCGATAGGTTTTCATTCGCTCCACCTGCCTATCCTGTAAAAATAATAGTTAGAGTATACGGCAATGAAGAAAAAGATGCAACAGACAACATTCATAAAAACGAGAAAAAATTACAGCGTGTAAAAAAACTCACTGTGATACCTTTGTCGGAAAAAACGGAGCTTTTCCCCGACAAAATCACACCCGGCCGCTTTTGGCAGCCGGGTGTGGCAACATATTAAAAAAGCCTCGCAGAGTTTGCCGCCCGCAGGCGGCAAAGAAGTAAAATCATTTTCTCTCGCGACCTGTGCGTGAGAGAAAATACCTCTCAGGCTGCCAGTGTGGAATTTGTGCGTCTACAGCGCACAAATTATGCGCGCAGCAGACTGCAATCCTTTTGCCGGAAAAACCCGGAGGGTTTTTCGGCAGTCTCACAGCGTGTCGAAAAATTTTTCGACACGCTGATATAGGATTTGCTTTAGTCAACCACCACCGATGCAAGCTCCTTGGCGGAAATGCGGTATACCGCCCCGTCGATGCCGTGGCTTTGGAGGGCTTTCAGCACCGCCCCCCGCTCATAGGGGCAGCCCAGCAGCGCGGCGCAGAGGGTGCCTGCGTCCAGGGTGGAGAAGAAGTCGCCGTATACGGCGGCGTCCCGGATAAGCCCCTTCTGCACATCCAGCTTGAACTGGACCTTCCCGCCGGCAAAGCGGCCCGTGCGGTCAATGGTGAACTTCGGGCTTCTGCCGAAGATACGCTCCCAGCTTTGAAACTGCTCCCGGGCGATCTCCCGGATACGGGCGTCGTCCTCCGGCGTGACGGTATAGGTAGCGGTGCTGCCGTTCATGATGTGGCGCACCATGGTCTCCTTGAAGGTCTCCGCGTCCATGGGGCCGGGAAGGTGCTCGGAAATGTTGGTCACGCGATCCCGGACGGACTTGATGCTCTTGGAGGTAATCTTGTAGCTGTCCACGGTGGTGGAGGCCACCATCTGGGCAATATCCGTGTCAAACAGCAGCGAGCCGTGATGCACAATGCAGTCGCCCAGCCGGTACTGGGCGTTGCCGGAGAACTTTTTGCCGTCGATGGTCAGGTCATTGCGGCCGTTGAAGGCGGCGTTGACCCCCATCTCCCTCAGCGCGTCGATGACCGGGGCGATGTACTGGCCAAATTCAATTTCCCCGGCCTCCTTGTGCTGGATAAAGGTAAACTGCCAGCCGCCCACGTCCGTATAGATGGTGCCGCCGCCGCTCATGCGGCGCACCAGATGAATGCCGCGGGCATCGGCGTAGGGCTTGTTGATCTCCTCCAGCACATTCTGGTACTTGCCCACCATCAAGGTCGGCGTGGTGCGCCAGAATAGGAACACCGTACCCGGCAGACGCTTTTCCAGGGTGAAATAGTATTCCAGAGCGAAGTTGTAGTACACATCCGTGGAGCCGGTCTCAATATAGATCATGGACATCCTCCAGTGCCTCCCAGGCCTTATAGGAGCTCCGAGCCAGCGGTGCGGAGGCCACATGGCGGAAGCCCTTGGCAAGCGCCAGCTCCTTCCAGCGGGCGAAGTCCTCCGGCGTGGCATACCGCGCCAGGGGATAGTGCTGAGGCGAGGGCTGGAGATACTGCCCGATGGTGAGAATGTCGCAGCCGGTCTCTAAAATATCGTCCATCAGGCGGCTGATCTGCTCCTCCGTCTCTCCCAGACCCACCATGAAGCCGGTCTTGGTCAGCAGCGTGGGGTCCTGCTCCTTGCAGTAGCGCAGCACGCCCAGGGACCGCTCGTACCGGGCCTGGGGCCGCACGGCAGCCTGCAGCTCCTTCACCGTCTCCACATTGTGGTTCAGCACCTCCGGGTGGGCGGCGATCACCGTGTCCAGGGAGGCGTGGTCGCCCTTCATGTCGGAGATCAGCGTCTCCACGGTGGTGCCGGGGCAGACCTCCCGAATGGCCCGGACGCACTTGGCGAACTGCTCCGCGCCCCCGTCCGGCAGGTCGTCCCGGGTGGAGCAGGTCAGCACCACATGCCGCAGATTCAGCTTTTTGGCGGCCTTTGCCACATTCATAGGCTCCTCCGGGTCCGGAGGCAGAGGATGGCCGGTGGTCACATTGCAGAATCGGCAGTTCCGGGTGCAGACGCTGCCGAGGATCATAAAGGTGGAGGTGTGCTTCTGGTAGCACTCGCCCAGATTGGGGCAGTTGGCCTCCTTGCAGACGGTGTTCAGCTTCAGATCCCGCATCAGCGCCGCCACCTCGTTAACGGCGTCCTGATTATAGCGGACCTTCAGCCATTCCGGTTTCTTTTCCATGTCTTACTCCGCTTCCATCACCGCCACGGCGGTGTCCACGCGAACGGTGTCCCCCTCCTCCACCAGCTGCTTTTTCAGCACGCCGGAGGTGGTGGCCTCCACCTGGTTGACTACTTTATTGGTCTCAATTTCAAAGAGGGGCTCGCCAGCGGCGACGCTCTCGCCCTCCTCCTTCAGCCATGCGCACAAAACGCCGCTTTCCATTTCCGGTGCCAGCTTAGGCATATTGATCTTCTTTTCCATCGTGTTGTTCCTTTCTGCCGTACCCGGCAATACGATTTTCAAAAGCGCTTAAAGCTTCTTTACATGAGCCAGTCCATCAGCTCCTCCGCCCTCTCCCCTGCCAGTCGGCGGCAGATGGCGGCAAAGCCCTCCGGGTCTAAGCGCGAGCCGTTCAGAAGCTGCGTCGCCAGAGCCCCGTCAATGGCGGCGCAGTCGATGACCGCGCCGGAAACAATGCCTCCCTTGGCCTGATAGGCCACGCGGATGGGCGCGCCGCAAAAGTGCCCGGACTTTTCGTAGGTAAAGGCGGGGGTTTTCCCCCATGTCCACTCCCAGCTGCGGTATTTTTCATCCCGCAGGCGGCAGACCTCCTCCTCCTGCTCCTGCGTCAGGGTCAGATGCGGACTCCCCGGCGGCACCATTTGCCTCAGCAGCCGATCCTGAAATTCCCCAATGGTCATGGGGCTTTCCAGATGCTCCTGAATATTGGTGACGGTGCAGATGGCGGACTGGGTCCCCCGGCTTTGGAAGCAGTCGTTTTTCCGGTGGGTGGTGATCTGATCCAGCACGCCCAGGTCCGCGGAAAACAGCAGCGTTCCGTGGTGCAGCAGCCGGCCCTTTATCATCCTTTGGGCGCTGCCGGAAATTTTCAAATCGCCGATGGCGATGTCGCAGGTCCGGTTCTTCCGGGCGGGGACGCCGATGGCATTCAGCGCCGCGATCACCGGCGAGAGCACGGCGTCATAGTCCAAAGCACCGTTCGTGCGGATAATGTAGGTATAGTTCACATTGCCCAGGTCGTGATAGACCGTCCCGCCGCCGCTGATTCGCCGCACCACGGGGATCCCCCGCTGCCGTAGGGCCTCCACATGGACCTCCCGGCAGATGTTCTGATAGCTGCCCACCACCACCGCCGGAGAATTCTGCCACAGCAGGAAAATATCATCGTCCTGATAGGTCTGATAGATGTATTCTTCAAAGGCCTGGTTATAAAACGGATCGTGGGAAAGATTTTGCACAGTTAGCATATAAGCCTCCGCCTTTCGTCTTTGCTGCAAGGCACGCTGATTTTTATGTCACCGGTTTCATATTTTAATGGCGCAGAACACCCTTTTTGGGTCTCCCACGCGCACCCTTCTTTACCGTTATTGCAGTTTTACTGCCTTATCGGCAGCCATTAAGCACCATATTACAGGAAACACCCCGGCGGTGTCAATGAAAAACTTCCTTTCCGCAAAGCAGCGGCAGGCTTTCCCGCCGCATCCGCCCCTATATTTTTACAGTGCCTTGTTATCTCCCGCATATCCTGCTATAATACCATCGATTGACAAGGGTAGACACAGTTTGCCCTTGTCAATCGATGGTATAGAAAAAAATAAAGGAGTCTCCCCTTATGCAATCTATTAAGAAAAATATACCGGGCCTGGCCGTGTGCCTTGCTATTGCCGTTCCCTCCTGGCTGCTGGGAAAGCTGGTGCCGGTGATCGGCGGGCCGGTTTTCTCCATCCTCATAGGGATGCTTATTGCCCTGTTCTGGACACCGGGCGCATTCTGCAAGCCGGGCATAGGCTTTACTTCTAAGAAAATTTTGCAGGCAGCCGTGGTGCTGCTGGGCTTTGGTCTGAACCTGAATGTGGTGCTGCAAACCGGAAAGCAGTCGCTGCCCATCATCGTCTGCACCATTACCACATCGCTGCTGGTAGCCTTTGCCCTGCACAAGCTGCTGCATATTGACGGGGAAACCGGCACACTGATCGGCGTGGGCTCCTCCATCTGCGGCGGCAGCGCCATCGCCGCCACGGCCTCGGTCATAAACGCGGATGATGAAAAGGTTGCCCAGTCTATCTCCGTCATCTTCTTTTTCAATGTGCTGGCCGCGCTGCTGTTTCCGCTGCTGGGGCAGGCCATCGGCTTTGACACCACCTCCGGCGAGGCCTTCGGTATCTTCGCCGGAACGGCGGTAAACGACACCTCCTCCGTCACGGCGGCAGCCTCCACATGGGACAGCATGTGGGATCTGGGAAGCCAAACTCTGGATAAAGCCGTGACCGTCAAGCTGACCCGTACCCTGGCCATCATTCCCATTACGCTGGTGCTCTCACTGGTACAGGCGAAGAAGGCCGGAAACGGTCAGGGACGCTTCCGGCTGAAAAACGCCTTTCCCCTGTTCATTCTGTGGTTCATCTGCGCTTCGGTGGTCACCACCCTCTGCACATCCCTCGGCGTGTCCGGAGCCGTGTTCCGGCCCCTGAAGGAGCTGAGCAAGTTCTTCATTATCATGGCCATGGCGGCCATCGGGCTGAACAGCAATCTCGTCAAGCTGGTGAAAAGCGGCGGCAAGCCCCTGCTGCTGGGCGCCTGCTGCTGGGCGAGCATCACCGCTGTCAGCCTGCTGATGCAGCATGTAATGGGCCTCTGGTGATGCGGCGCAGGGTGCCGCACCGCCCCAAGAGTCCCGCCCTCAGTGCAGCGCCTTTGTAGGGCAGGCCTTCGTGCATTCGTAGCAGAGGATGCACTCTGTCCCATTTTTCCGCTTGCGGGATTCCCGGTTGACCTCCACATCCATAGGGCAGGTGCGCAGGCATTTGCCGCAGTGGATGCACTTTTCCTCGTCGCAGCGGACCCGCAGCAGGGAGAAGTAGCTCATGGGCTTGAGAAACACCGTAATGGGGCACAGGTACTTGCAGAATGCCCGGTTATCCCTGAACAGGAAGGCCAGCGCAATGCCCGCGATGTAGTAAAGCGCATTTCCGGCAAGGAAAAGCCAGAACATGATCTCCTCCAGGTGCGCGGCCTTCATCAGAAAGAGACCGGAAACCAAGGCCAGAGACAGCGCAAACATCACATAGCGCAAAATTCCCAGTTTTTTCTTCCGTGGCTTCTGCGGCTGCTTATAGGGCAGAAAGTCCAGCACCATGGCCGTCCAGCAGGCGTAGCCGCACCAGCCCCGGCCAAAAAGCAAGGGCCCAAAAATCTTCGCCACGGCGTAGTGGATGGTCGCCGCCTCAAATACGCCCAAAAACAGATAGTACCAAAAGCCCTCGATCTGCATATTCTCGTGGGAGATCACGCCCAGGTACAGCAGCATATAGCTGCCCACCGCCAGCTGCACAAAATGCCGGGCATAGCGCTTCCCGGCGGTAAACAGCGCCGTTCCCAGGCCGAGGCAGGCCCCGATATAGCTGAAATTCAGCAGATAAAACAGGTTGTCCTTTGTAAGCCACAGCGTAACCGCCACAGCTTCAAACAGTAAAAACAGCAGTGCCGAGGGGACATATTGGGAAGGCCCTCTGCTATTTTTCGTTCTTTTCCTCATCCTTTGCCTCCTTCCTCCTTCTTCGCAGCGCCCCCACTGCCCAGCCGCCGCACAGACCCACGGCAACGCTCAACAGCCTGCCGGAAGCGATACAGGGCAAGGCAGTCATCCACGATGACCGCCCCGGAGTATTTCCGTATATATAGTTTATTATAGAGTCGAAATGTAAATTGTTCAACCCAAACCGCATAAAATAATAGCAAAAAAGAGGCCGTCGATAAAACGGCAGGAATTGCGATAACGGCAAGGAAGGGAGTGCGAGGGACACCCAAAAAGGGTGTCCCTCGCCATTAAAATCAATAGTTTTTGGAACTATTTCAAAGTTTCACAGACTGCCCCGGGCGGGCAGGCCATCGGTCTGCCCACCTTAGGGGGCTCAGAGATCCGGCTCCGCCTCCTGCTTGACGATCGCGCCGGTGGCGGCGTTAATCTCGTAGCTGTACTCCATGCCGCCGGACTTGAACTCCACCTCATAGACGAGCATCCCGTCCTCCTCGTCCAGCTCGATCTCCATGTCATACGCCTTGCTCTCGCTCACGCCCGCGTGGTTCAGGGCGATGGCTTTCGCCTTGCCGTGGCCGATGTCGCCGGAGAAGGTGGGCTGCGCCGCAGATGTCTTTTCCTCCGTCTCGCGCTTACTCTCCAGGATCGTGCCGGTGTAGGCGTCGATCTTATACTCTATTTCCTCGCCCTTTTGGCCGGTGATCTCCACCTCATACTGTGCCGGGGATTCATCCAGCTCCGCATCCACCTCACTGTACCGTATCTCATCTGCAAGATCCCTGCTGAAGGTCGCCGCAGCAATGCTCAACGCCTTGTCCTTGCCGATGGGCATGGCAGGCGCGCCCGCCTCCGCCAGATCCTTCAGCTCCTCCACCGAGAGCTTTGCAAGCGCATCGAATTGCAGTGTCGGGTTGATGGTGAGAATGCGATTCACCAGCGCCGCCTTGCCGGTAGAAATGCTGTTTTCCCGGGCTTGCTGCTCCCGGGCCGCATCCTGCGTCAGGGTCTGCGTCAGAACCGATGCCTTTGCGTCGCTTGTCTGCAATACGCCGTCCACGGCGTCCGTCAGCTCCCGCTGAAGCTTTTCCGCCCGGGCGGTATTCTTGTCCTCCACCGAGATCATAATGGCGGAGGAAATGCTGCTGAGGTAGCCGTTACGCACAAGGCTGCCTACAATGGCGTTCACCGCCACATCCAGCTTGGCCCCCTTGAGGTCGGCCCCGCCGCCCATATCCGCAAGAATGGCTTTTGCATCCTCATTGAGCGGCGCACAGGCCAGCACCTTTTCACTCCGGCTGACCCGCAGCTCAATGCTGGGATTTACATCCAGGGACACTACGGACGCGGCCGCATTTGCCTGCTGGTAAAGCACGCCTCCGCCGCCCAGCAGGATCACCGCCAGGCAGGCGGCCACAAGGGTTGCCCATTTTTTCTTTATTGTATGGTTTGCTTTCATGCTGCTTACCGTTCCTTTCCGCACTTCACAGCGGGAGAGAACGCCGCTCACATCGTCCGGCGCAGTCTTTTCCAGGGCCGAGGCCAACCTCTGCTCCATTTTTTCATTGGTCATCGGGCGTCATCTCCTTCCAGAGTACTTCGCATCTTTTTCAATGCTCTGTGATATTTTGACAGGACGGTAGGAAGCGGCAGCTCCAGCAGGGCCGCAATCTCCCGATGCTTCATGCCCGTAACCGCATGGAGCAGCACAATGCGCCGCTCCTCCTCTGCCAGAGACCCCAGCGCCTGCTGCAGCAGAATGCGTTCATCGGCATCCAGCCCGCACGCCTGGGCAGGAATGGCGTCCCATTCCTCCTCACTGAGGGCGGCATTGTTCTTTTCCCGCCGCATACGCATCAGGCACAGGCTCCGGCACACGGTCAGCAGCCAGCCTATGGGCGAGCCGGTGGGGCGGTACTGCTGCGCGCAGTCCCACACCTGCACATAGACATCCTGGGTCAGGTCCTGGGCGTCGTGCGCATTTTTAAGGTACGACAGCGCCAGGCCGTACACCGCCGCCCGGGTGTGCCGATACAGCTCCGCCAGTGCCTCGCGTTCCCCTTCGGCAACCCGGAGGAGCATCCGCTGCAGCCGGTGCCGCTCCTCCGCCGGGGCATATTCACTTGTCATCAGCATATTGAGCATGGGCTTTTTTCTCCTGTCATCCGGGTAATGCACGGGAGGGGCGATTTATTGCACGGAAAATAAATTTTTTCGGTTTGGCCGGGCTGCCCGGGAATCAGGACAGCCCCTCTGCAGGGAAGAAATGTGAGGGAAACCCAAAAAAGGGCTTCCCTCACCACGGAAATCAGTCCCGGAGGCTGCCAAAAAGGGCCTGCGGTGAAATCCTCCCGCTGCCTTCCCGGTTTTCCCGCTTTCAATACTGGAAGCAGCTGCCGCCCACAAACTCCCGAACGATGGAATTCAGCGGCACATAGGGGGTGCGCAGGGGCGGGACGCTCTCCACGGCCTTCATCAGGTCCGTGAGACCGTACTGGCTGATGAACTCCGGCGTCAGCTCCTCCCGGAAGCGCGGGATCTCCTCCAGGTATTTGGCCAGGATGCAGGGCTCGTAGTCGTGGAAGCTGTCAATGTGGATGGCGGCGTTATTCTTATAGGGCTGGATGTAATTCACCTCGCCCCGATCCACGCTCTGGGCCTTGCGGACGGTGTCCTGCAGGGAGTGGCCCCGGGTCTTGTAGTCCCGGATCATGCGCCGGACCACCCGCAGCTGCTCGGGTCGGACGATCTTATCGTCGTTGGTTATAATGCGGGTGCGGGGGGCCACATAGATGCCGTTGGCCTCACTGCGCAGCTGGTCGAAGATCAGGGGATTGAGCATATGGATGCCCTCGGCGATGATGATGGCGTCCTTGTCGCCCTGCATTTTGTGCCAGCCGCCGGTGTTGCCGGTGACGAAATCGTACCAGGGAATATCCACCTCCTGGCCGTCGGATAAGCGGTGGATGCAGTCCACCAGGAGCTGGCGGTTGACGCAGTAAGGGCTCTCCCAGTCCGCGGCCTCCGGGGGACGCTGGTCCAGGGGCAGGAAGAAATTGTCCATACTCAGCATGCAGACCTTTACGCCCAGGTTTTCCAGATACTGCTGCAGGCGCATGGCTGTGGTGGTCTTGCCGGAGCCGGAGGGGCCGGTGAGGGCCACAATGGGCTTCCTGGTTTTATCAGCTAAAATGGTAGCCGCGGCGGAGCCGATCTTATCGTGAAAGACCTCCTCGCAGCGCAGAACGAACTGCTCCTCATTGCGCATGGCTGTGTTAATATTTTCCAAATCTATGACGCGCATAAAACAGAAACTCCTTTCGGGCAGGTATACATTTTATTATTATAGCAGAAAGAGGTCCCAGGTGCAACCTCGGACTTCTGGGTGCGAAATTATAGGAAGAAGCGATAAATCAGGGTATTCTATGCAGTAAATCTATTTTACATTCCGGGGTTTTGTGCTATGCTTAGAGTGTAGCCGTTTGACAAGGGCTGTTCTTATCAGGCGGCAGAATAAGGAGGCACCTTATGGGTAACGAAAAACTGTTTTGTAAGGGCGGCGGCTGCACCGCCAAGCTGGGCGCCGGCATTTTGAGCCGGGTGCTGGAAAGGCTGCCGAAGTTTGACAAGGACCCGGCGCTGCTCATCGGCTACGACAGCAAGGATGACGCCGCCGTGTATAAGCTGACGGACGAGGTGGCGGTGGTGCAGACCCTGGACTTTTTCCCGCCTATGGTGGACGACCCCTACACCTTCGGGCAGATCGCAGCCACCAACGCCCTCAGCGATATATGGGCCATGGGCGGCCAGGTAAAAACAGCGCTGAACATTGTGTGCTTCCCGGAGAAGTCGGACCTGAATATTCTGGGGGAGATGATGCGCGGCGGCGCGGAAAAGGTGGCGGAGGCCGGTGGCGTGCTGGCCGGAGGCCACTCCATCGCCGACAGCGATGTGAAATACGGCCTGTCGGTTATGGGCGTTGTCCACCCGGATCGCATTTACGCCAACAACACGCCCCAAACAGGTGACTGCCTGGTGCTGACCAAGCGGCTGGGCGTGGGCATTCTCTGCACCGCAAACCGTGTGGGCGAGGCCAGCCCCGAGGCCATGGAGGCCGCCATTGCCTCCATGACCACCCTGAATAAATATGCCGCCCAGTGCTGCCGGGCCTACGAGGTTCACGCCTGCACGGATGTGACGGGGTTCAGCTTCCTGGGCCACCTGCACGAGATGATGGACGGGGCCCACAGCTGCCGCATTGAGGCCGGAGCGGTGCCGGTTTTCTCCGAGGCGCTGCGCCACGCGGATGAATTTTTGCTGACGGCGGCGGGGCAGCGAAACCGCAACCACACCGGACCCTTCGTGCGGTTTGAAAATGTCCCCTTTGCCATGGAGGAGGTGCTGTTTGACCCCCAGACCTCCGGCGGATTGCTGGTGGCTCTGCCCAAAGAGCAGGCGGCGGCCTTGGTGGAGGACCTGCGCCGGAGCGGCGCGCCGGCAGCCGTCGTGGGAGAAGTGACGGACAGCGAGGACATCGAAATTCGCGTTATCGGATAAATACTATATTATACTGCATATTGATTGGAGGATATAAAAATGCTGAAAGTGAACGCTATGGGCGATACCTGCCCCATCCCCGTGGTAAAGACCAAGGACGCCATCCGCCGGCTGGGTGCAGACGGCGGCGTGGTGGAGACCTTCGTTGACAATGAAATTGCCGTGCAGAACCTGACCAAGATGGCCAATCAAAAGGGCTACGGCGTGGAGAGCGAGAAGCTGGGCGAGAACGAGTACCGGGTCACCATGACCGTGGGCGCCGGGGCCGACCTGCCCGCCGAGAATGAGGAGACCGTGTGCGCCGTTCCCGCTGGACAGAAAAACACCGTTGTGGTGGTGGCGGCCGACCACATGGGCGAGGGCCAGGGCGAGCTGGGCAAAAACCTGCTGAAGGCCTTTCTCTACGCTCTGAGCCAGCAGGAGCGCCTGCCTAAGACCATCCTGTTTTATAACGGCGGAGCGTTCCTCACCTGCCAGGGCTCCCTGTCCCTGGAGGACCTGCAATCCATGGCGGAGCGGGGCGTGGAAATTCTCACCTGCGGCACCTGCCTGAATTTCTACGGGCTGACGGAGAAGCTGGCCGTAGGCGGCGTGACCAATATGTACGACATTGTGGAAAAGCAGATGGCCGCCGACCTCATCGTAAGGCCCTGATATGCTGCAAAAGAAACTGTGCCTGGTGGTGACCTTTGACGCCACTGCCGCCGCCATGGCGGCGGAAAAATACTGCCTGGAAAGGGGCGTTCCCGGTCGGCTGATCCCGGTGCCCCGGGAGATCACCGCCGGATGCGGCCTTGCCTGGAAGGCGGAGGTGGACCAGGAGGAGGCCGTCACCGCCGCATTGGAGGCGGCCGGCATCGCATACAGCGGAGTGCATCGGGTCGTAATTTGAGGAAAAGTCTCGGATCGGCGGCGGTCCGGGACTTTTTGCGGCAAAAAGGTGTGAATTGATGCTTTACAGCGGAGACGGATTCGGCTATAATAGTAAGGCTAAGGAATTATTGAGAAGGAGACACCGACCATGGCAGTCATTGAATATGATGCTTATAAGCAAAAGCTTCTGGCCCTGGAGCCGACGCTGAAGGAGCTGGAGCAGGCTCTGAATATTGAGTCCGCCCGAAAAGAGCTTTCCGAGCTGCAGATCGAAACGGAGCAGGAGGGCTTTTGGAACGATGTGGAGCGCAGTCAGCGCATCGCTCAGAAGATCAAGCGCCTGGAAAATAAAATCAAGAAGTACGACCACCTGGTCTCCGACTGGGAGGACACCCTGACCCTGTGCGAGATGGCCCAGGAGGAGGACGACGCCAGCCAACTGGACGAGGTGGCCCAGGGCTGTGAGACTCTGGAAAAGGAGATAAGCGAGCGCCGTCTGGCAGCCCTGCTCACCGGGGAGTACGACGCCAACAACGCCATCCTCACCTTCCACGCCGGGGCCGGCGGCACCGAGGCCCAGGACTGGACAGAGATGCTCTACCGTATGTACACCCGCTGGGCCGAGCGCCACGGGTTCACCTACCAGCTGCTGGACTATGAGGACGGTGACGAGGCCGGCATCAAATCCGCCTCCATCCTCATCGAGGGGGACAACGCCTACGGCTATCTCAAGAGCGAAAACGGCGTACACCGCCTGGTGCGGGTGAGCCCTTTCGATGCCAATGCCCGGCGGCAGACCAGCTTTTCCGCCCTGGAGGTCATGCCGGAAATCGAGGACGACAGCGAAATTGAGATCCGTCCCGAGGAAATCGAGATGCAGGTGTTCCGTTCCAGCGGCGCCGGCGGCCAGCACATCAATAAAACCTCCTCGGCGGTGCGGCTTATCCACATCCCCACCGGGGTGGTGGTCTCCTGCCAGACCGAGCGCAGCCAGTTCCAAAACCGGGACAACTGCATGAAGATGCTCCGGGCCAAGCTGGCGGAGATGAAGGCCCAGCAGCACGCGGAGAAGATTTCCGACATCAAGGGCGTGCAGATGAAGATTGAGTGGGGCAGCCAGATCCGCTCCTATGTGTTCATGCCCTACACCCTGGTGAAGGACACCCGGACGGGCTTTGAAACGGGCAACATCCAGAATGTAATGGACGGGGATATTGACGGGTTCATCAACGCCTACCTCACCGCCTCGGCCAACGGAACGCTGAAAAAGTAAACCTTGCCCTATAGCCATTGTGTCAAAAAGCCTCGCAGAGTTTGCCGCCCGCAGGCGGCAAAGAAATAAAACCTTTTGTCGGAAAAACCCGGAGGGTTTTTCGACAGTCTTGAAAGCCGCTCCCATGGGGGCGGCTTTTGTGCTGCCTGTTGCCTGAAAACAGGCAGCGAAGCAGGCAACTTTGGTTGACTTTCCCCCCACAGGCAAGAGGAGCTTTTGCCGGAGGGGAGGGAGAGAGATGATCGAGACCGTATTGGCGGCTATTATCACCGGTGCAGCCACCTTGGCAGGGGTGCTGATCTCCAACAGCCGACACGCCCGGGACATGGAGAGCCGCCTGGAGCGGGCCCAGGCCGTGACGGACACGAAGCTGGAGGCGCTGACCCGAGAGGTGCGGCTGCACAATGAGCTGGCCCGTCGAGTGCCGGTGCTGGAGGAGCAGCTGCACAGCATGAGCCACCGACTTAAGGATGTAGAGCATTTGAGAAGCTGAACGCAATAGCCCGGCCCGCCGAAAAAATCGGCAGGCCGGGCTATTGCATTGAGATGCGGCTACTCTCCCCCCTCCTGCCGAAGGGAGAGCGGTGTCGTTTCGGGGAGAAATATTTTATCGTGGCTATGTATTATTATAGTCTTAATTCTACCTGTATATCCTTTGTTTTTCTTATAAAACTCGAAAATAACTTCCCATTTGTATAGACCGCATTCTATACATGATTCTGTATTTTGTTCTACTGTTTTTTGTGTTATACTGGCACTCGTTAGTGTGACTTATCCTGTAGGAGGGAAAACCATGAAAATCAGTGAAATTGTTGTATTTATAGTTTATTTGGTATTTATGCTGTCCATCGGCATCTATTTCTTCTTTAAGAATCGCGATGGCGGCGAGAAAACCTATTTCCTGGGCGGCCGGCAGATGGGTCCCTGGGTCACGGCGCTGTCGGCCGGCGCCTCCGATATGAGCGCCTGGGTGCTCATGGGTCTGCCCACCTCCATTTACGCCCTGGGTCTGGGCCAGGTATGGATCTCCGTGGGTCTGGCCATTGGCTACACCATCAGCTGGCTCGCCGAGGCCCCCCGGCTGCGGCGGTTCTCCATCGTGGCCAACGACTCCATCACCATTCCCCAGTATCTGACCAACCGCTTCCTCTCTAAGTCCAAGGCCCTGCAGATTATCTGCGCGGTGATCTTCCTGGTGGCCTATACCGTGTACGCCGCCTCCAGCGTGAAGGCCTGCGGCACCCTGTTTAACACCGTTATCGGTATGGACGAGACGGCGGCTATGTATCTGGCCTCCCTCATTATCATTGCCTATACCTTCCTGGGCGGCTTCTCCGCCGTCTGCTGGACGGACTTCTTCCAGGGCATGCTGATGCTGGGCGCGCTGCTCATTGCACCGATTTTTGCCCTGTTCATGCTCCAGGGCGCGGGCGTTCACCCGGTGGACACCCCCAACTATTTTAATGCCTTCAGCAGCTGGAAGGACATCGTCTCCGGCCTGGGCTGGGGTCTGGGCTACTTTGGTATGCCCCACATTATCATTCGCTTCATGTGCCTGGAGTCCCAGAAGAGCCTGAAGAAGTCCGCCAAGATCGGCATTTCCTGGACGGTTCTGATCGTCATCTTTGCCGCGGCGGTAGGTATCATCGGCCGTCTGTTCCTGGGCTATGACGAGTCCATCAACGGTCACTCCCTGGTGTTTATCACCATGGTGCGCAAGATCTTCCCGGGTGTCATTTCCGGTCTGCTGCTGTCGGCGGTGCTGGCTGCGTCTATGTCCACGGCGGATTCTCAGCTGCTTATGGCTGCCAGCGCTTTTGCCAGCGATGTGTATAAGCCCGTTTTCCGCAAGGGCAAGGCCAGCGACAAGGAGATGATGTGGGCCGGGCGTATTGTGGTGCTAATTATTTCCGTGGTGGCTCTGCTTATCGCCTCCAACCCCGACTCCGGCAGCATTATGTCTCTGGTGTCCAATGCCTGGGGCGTGTTCGGCGCGGCCTTTGGCCCGGTCATCCTGCTGAGCCTGTTCTGGAAGCGGTTCACCTTTGCAGGTGCCGTAGCAGGTATCGTTGTGGGTGCGGCTGTGGACGGCCTGTGGCTGGCGTTCCTGTCCGGCACCGGGATCTATGAGATCATCCCCGCCTTCGCCGCCAGCATGGTCGCGGCTATTGTGGCTTCCCTGCTGAGCAAGAAGCCCAGCGCGGAGGTAGAGGCGCTGTTTGACAAGGCGCTGCAGCCGGAGGAAGGCTAACGCACATAGGAGCTTCCCTATGGGCCTCGTGACAAGTGCTTGCGTATTATTGCAGAGCTGTATTGATATAAGAAAAAAGTGGTCGGCTGAGGTCGGCCACTTTTTGCATTGCGCTTTTGGATATTTGAATGGTGAAAGCATTTAAAGCGCCGTTGTCCGGCTTAAAAAAGCCGGGCAACGGCGTAGACTTTTGGTGAAAGTTGGGTATATAATGGGGACATAATAAGCGCATAAAACACGAATTTACAGGGAGGATATTGCAATGAAAGTACGACTCAATTCAGACCCAGAGGTGGTACGGTCCATCCGGGAGGGACTGCAGCGCACAGGCGGGTATTGCCCGTGCCGGTTACAGCGGACACCGGAGAACAAATGTATGTGCAAGGAGTTTAAGGAGCAGATCGCAGACCCGAATTTCGAGGGGTACTGCCACTGCCGGTTGTATTATAAGGAAAAATAAACGAATTTCCCATTTTCTTCCTGTCCCCCGCCCCGGCGCGGTGAGGCAGCCGCCGCTTCGGCGGCTACAAAAGAAAGGGCGTTTTTTGAGAAAAGGTATACCAGCCCACAGCGGGCGCCATTGTGCTGGACGGCAAGGACACCCACAGCATGACCACAGCCCAGGTGAATAGGGCCGGCATCGCTCGGACCTTTCAGAATATCCGTCTGTTCGGCGACCTGACCGTGGCGGAAAACCTGATGGTGGCCATGAACGACTCCATGCGCTACGGCCTGGTGGGGAGCATACTGCACTTTCCCCGGTTCGCCCGGGAGGAGCATATCGCCCGGGAGCGGGCGGAGGAGCTGCTGGAGAGCGACACCATCCGCAAGGCCTATCTGGGCGGATAAAACGGAAAAATACGGAAAACCACCATTGCCGCGGGCACTTTTCATCCGTGGCAATGGTGGTTTTTGAAATTATATAGCTGCGTGAAAACGGGTCGGGAGGAGGCTTACTCTCCCCCTTTTATGATTTAGGGGCGGAGGATCTGGTCCCGGGTAATCTCCTTCAGGGTGTGGACACCGCACATTTGCATGGCGTCCTGCAGCTCGCTTTGGAGCTTGTCCGCATAGACCCGCACGCCCTCTGCGCCGCCGCCGTAAACCATGGTGACGAAGGGACGGCCAATAAGCACGCCATCGGCACCCAGGGCCAGGGCCTTGAATACATCCAGGCCCGTGCGGATGCCGCCGTCTACGAAGATCTTCATGCGGCCCGCTACGGCCTCGACGATAGCGGGCAGGACCTCTGCCGTGGCGGGGCACTGGTCCAGCACCCGACCGCCGTGGTTGGACACCACGATACCGGCGGCTCCGGCCTCCAGAGCCTTACGGGCTCCGGCGGGGGTCATAATCCCCTTCAGAATAAAGGGCTTTTGCGCATACTCGATGATCTCCCGCAGCTCCTCCACCGTCTTGCTGCCGGCGGGGGGCATATGGTTTTTAAGGAACGGCAGGCCCGCAGCGTCGATGTCCATGGCCACAGCCACAGGGTCGGCTTTACGGGCCTGGGTGAGCTTGGCAAAAATAGTATCCTTATCCCAGGGCTTCACGGTGGGAACACCACAGCCGTCGGCGTGATGGATGGCCCGGAGGGCGCCCTCCATGACGGCGGTGTCCATGCCGTCGCCGGTGCAGGCCAGAATGCCCGCGTCACGGCAGGCGGAGACCAGGAGGTCGTTATAGGCGGCATCGTCGTACTTGTCGCCATAGTGCATCTTCATGGCGCCTACGGGGGCGGCCAGAACGGGCAGGCGCAGCTTCTTGCCGAAGAAGTCAAAGGAGGTGTCGGCGGGACGGTTTTCGCAGATGGTGTCCATCTGCACGCAAATCTCCTGCCACTTCTGATAGTTGCGCTGGAAGGTCACGCCCAGGCCCTTGGAGCCGGGACCGGGGATGGTGTTGCCGCAGGCCCGACCATTGCACACGGGGCAGGCCTTACAGTAGGGGCCCATGCAGGTACGGGCCGATTGCAGAATCTCATTATAATCCATTGTATCTCTCCTTTGCTGGAATGATATGGCTTATTGTAACGCCCCGGGCGGCAAAACGCAACGGAAAATTTTAGGTATAAATTGCGGGATATGTGCGTAAAATTATGCAAAACGACAACGGAGGCGTAGCCATGAAGAACACGCGCTGGCAGACTTGGGAGACCATCGGCCTTTTATGGACACTGGCAGCGGGAAACCTGCTGCATTTTGTATACCAATGGACAGGAGAAAGCACGGTGGCGGGGCTGTTCGCCGCGGTGAACGAATCCACCTGGGAGCATATGAAGCTGCTGGCGGTGCCGTGGGTCCTGTTTTCCCTGGTGGAGTATATTGCCCTGCGCACGGACGGAGTGGCCGCGCCTCGGGCGGCGGGACTGCTGGCAGGGCTGGCAGCCATTCCGACGCTGTATTACACCTACAAGGGGATCGTAGGACAGGGGTACATGATCGTGGACATACTGATTTTTCAGGTGTCGGTGCTGCTGGCCTTTTGGGTGAGCCGGGTCCTGCAAAAGGGCAGGCGGCTGGCCGGAGGCGCCTGGACGGTGGCGGGGCTGCTGGCGCTGCTTGGGATATGGGCGGTGTTTCTACTGTTTACCTTCCGGCCGCCGGAGCTGGCGATATTTATAGACCCGGTGACGGGGACAAGGGGGATCAGATAAGAGGAACATTCTATAAAGTACAAACTATAAGGTACAGAGGTTTATGGGGCGGGCAAATCAGCCGCCCTTTTTTCTTGACCAGGGGGACGGGATACGGTATAATAGAGGGGAAAATCATCCCGGAGGGAGACGAAGGCATGAAAAAAACGATCGTGCATAGGTCGGCGGCACCGTTTTACACGGCGGCGGCAGCGTGGGCCGTGTATGCGCTGGCATTCCCGCTCTATAAGGTGGGGCATTTTGTCATCGCGGCGGTGGTGACGCTGGCGGTGTTTTTCGTCAGCCGCTGCATCTGGAAGGACAAAAAGGAAGTCATCGAGGTGGAGCCGGAGCCGGTACGCACCGGCAACGAGGCTCTGGACAAGATGATCGCCGACGGACAGCTTGCGCTGAAGGAAATGCGCCGGCTGGATGACGCCATCGACGACGAGGTTATCAGCGGCCAGATCCGCCAGCTGGAGGAGCTGAGCAAGAAAATCTTCGAGGTGGTGCAGCAGAAGCCTGAGAAGCTGCCGCAGATCCGCAAATTCATGGGCTACTACCTGCCCACCACCCTGAAGCTGCTCAATGCCTACCACCGCATGGACAGCCAGGGCGTTTCCGGCGGCAACATCGGCGGCACCATGGAGCGGGTGGAGAACATCATGGGCACCATTGTCACCGCCTTTGAGCGGCAGCTGGACGCTCTGTTCGGCGCCGAAGCCCTGGATATTTCCACGGACATCACCGTGTTGGAGAACATGATGGCCCGGGAGGGCTTGGCGGAGGACGCCGTTCACCACACCGTAAATGAAGAAAAAGATAGCAAAACGGAGCCGACCGATGGCGGCATCCAACTGGAACTATAAGAAAGAGAGGATTGCACTATGACTGAGAACATGACCCCTGAGCTGACCCTGAACCCCACGGAAACGGATGTAGCTATGCCCGAGCTGACCCTGGAGCCCAACGCCCCCGCCCAGGTGGAGGAGAAGAAGATCGAGCCCGTAGCGCTGGACGACAAGCTGCTCACCGAGCAGGAAAAAAAGGCCGTGGACGAATTCTCCAAGAAGATCGACATTACCGACACCAACATGGTCCTGCAGTACGGCGCCGCCGCCCAAAAGAGCGTGGCCGGCTTCTCCGAGAACGCCCTGAGCAATGTGCGCAGCAAGGACCTGGGCGAGGTGGGCGCTGACCTCAGCGAGCTGGTGGTGCAGCTGAAGGGCTTCGGCTCCGGTGACGAGAAGAAGGGCCTGGCGGGTCTTTTCCGCAAGGCCGGCAATAAAATTGAGAGCATGAAGGCCCAGTACGGCAAGGTGGAGGCCAATGTGGACCGCATTGCCCAGTCCCTGGAGCAGCATCAGATCACGCTGATGAAGGACATTGCCATGTTCGATCAGATGTATGAGCTGAACCTGAAATATTATAAGGAACTGACCATGTACATTCTGGCCGGCAAGAAGCGGCTGGAGGAGGTGCGCGCAGGTGAGCTGGAGGAGCTGCGCGTCAAGGCGGAGAAAACCGGCCTGGCCGAGGATGCCCAGGCCTACAACGACATGGTGAACCTGTGCAACCGCTTTGAAAAGAAGCTCCACGACCTGGAACTGACCCGGATGATCTCCGTGCAGATGGGCCCCCAGACCCGGCTGCTGCAGAACAACGACACCCAGATGGTGGAGAAGATCCAGTCCTCCCTGGTGAACACCATCCCCCTGTGGAAGAGCCAGATGGTGCTGGCCCTGGGCATGGAGCATGGCCGCCAGGCTACCGCCGCCCAGAACGCCGTCACTGAGATGACCAACGAGCTGCTCAAGAAGAACGCCGACGCGCTGAAGATGGGCACCATCGCCACGGCCAAGGAGTCCGAGCGGTCTATCGTGGACATTGAGACCCTGCAGCACACCAATCAGCAGCTCATTTCCACCCTGGACGAGGTGCTGGCCATTCAGCAGGAGGGCGCTGCTAAGCGCAAGGCCGCCGAGGCAGAGCTAGGCCGTATCGAGGGCGAGCTGAAGCAGAAGCTCATGGAGCTGCACAAGTAAGAACCTCCGTGAAAGGAGCGGGAAAATGAAGTTTTTCAAAAGCAGCGCCGTGGCGCTGGCGGTGCTGATTCTGGTGGTGGCTGCCGGGTCGGTATACGGCCTCAGCCGCAAGCCCCTGGAGGTGCAGTATCACCAATGGATCGCCGACGATGCCGGGGTGCTGACGGAGTCCACCGTGGAAATGCTGCACAGCTACAACCAGCAGTGGGACAGCCGCTATAACGCCGCCATTGCCGTGGCTGCGGTGGACAGCACCCACGGGTGGTCCGGGGCAAAATATGCCGCTATGCTGGGCAAGCAATGGGGCCTGGGGCAGAATGATATGCTGCTGCTGATGATAGAGGGCAAGGACTACCAGGTGCTCTACGGAAACAGCGTAAACAGCACCATCACCGACACCCAGGAGTCTATGCTGCGCAGGGCTCTGGACAGCGACTACTACGACGGTGATTACGACCAGGCGGCGCTGAAGTTCTTCCGGGCGGCGGATGTGGTGTTCGCCCAGCTGGGACAGCAGTAAGGACTTGGGTTAATACTTAGCTTATATTATAGCGGAAAACGCTCCTGCACGGGTGTGCAGGAGCGTTCTACATCTTAAAAAAATGCGTAACCGTTTGCCCCGCAAGAATCCCTCCACCAGCCTGCGGCTGGTCCC